>Ga0163162_10001515_pt1 | contig 21637 bp, 21 predicted proteins | sample S55metaG_FD_115310 | JGI IMG/M metagenome (GOLD analysis project Ga0163162, IMG submission 115310) | Switchgrass rhizosphere microbial communities from Kellogg Biological Station, Michigan, USA - S5-5 metaG | ecosystem: Host-associated > Plants > Roots > Rhizosphere > Soil | place: USA...
AACCAGGAACCAGGAACCAGGAACCAGCAACTCTTTTCATTTAATCGTTTTCCATGTTAACAGTTTCACATCCATGGCACGGTATTTCATACGGCGAGAACGCCCCGCGCGTAGTAACCGCCGTTATTGAAATTCCCCAGGGCTCGCGCGCGAAATATGAAATCGATAAAGCCAGCGGACTCTTAAAGCTGGACCGCATAATCTATTCTTCTTTCTATTATCCCTGTAATTATGGATTTATTCCACGCACCTATGGCGACGACAAAGATCCACTGGATATCCTCGTAATCACATCGCAACCCGTGCAGGCAATGTGCCTGATGGATGCCAAGGTGATTGGTGTAATGCAGATGGTTGACAGCGGCGACGCCGACGATAAAATCATCGCCGTAGCGGCTAACGACCCCAGCGTTAACCATTACAATAATATTGAAGAATTACAGAAACATTTCTTCGATGAGCTCCGCCACTTTTTTGAGGAGTACAAGAAACTGGAGAACAAGACCGTGGTAGTGGAGGAATTCCAGGACAAAGCCACTGCCCTGCAAATTATCCGCGATGCAATCGATTTTTACAAAGAAAATTTTGCAAAGAAAGAACTCTAAACATTTCCCTTGGTCCCTCCTAAATCTCGATATATGACTGCTCAAACGATTATTCTGATCCTGATCATCGGGTTGGCCGCCGGCGTATTAAGCGGCATGGTCGGCGTAGGTGGAGGAATTATTGTAGTTCCTGCGCTGGTGTATTTTTTAGCGTTCAGTCAGCAACAGGCGCAGGGCACTTCACTCGGATTGCTTCTTTTACCGGCAGGTATATTCGCTGTTATCAATTATTACAAGGAGGGATATGTCGACTATCGCGTGGTAGGCCTATTGGCTGTTGGTTTCATCGGGGGTAGTTTTTTCGGGTCGAAGATCGCGCTGAGCCTTCCCCAGGAAACGGTGAAAAAAGTATTTGCCATCCTGATGCTGATTGTTGCCATCAAGATGTTGTTCATCGATAAAAAACCCGGCTAAAAAAATCGCCGGATGCCACTGAGCGTGTGCGTTAGTTTACTGTCGTCGGTGCGCACAATGCCCTTCTCTGTGATGGCATCAATTCTCACCTTTCCCGCCGCGTGGATAATGGTATTGTTAGTGAAAAGAATGCCCACGTGCACCACCTTTCCCGCTTCATTCTTAAAAAATGCCAGGTCGCCGTTAGTCGAATCACCAAGCGAAGCAACGACGGTTCCCTTTTCCGCCTGTTGCCAGGCGTCGCGCGGTAATGCGATACCCAGGAACTTAAATACCAGTTGGGTATACCCGCTGCAATCCAGGCCGAATACAGACCTGCCGCCCCACAAATAAGGCGAGTTTAAGAACTGGAGTGCCAGGCCCCGCAATTTGTCAACACCCTGAAGATGCTGCCCCACGTGCCATGAAGATCCGGCATAGTGAATATTGGAGTCAGACCAAATCATACTGCCATTATAGATGCCTGTTAGCTGGCTGCCGAAGGGGATATGCATGGATTGTCCCCGAAATAAAATATGATTGACCCATCCCGATGCCAGGTGCTGGTCTGCCGACGCAGGCAGGACCCCGGCGAAGGGCAGCAGGTGCGATTGCTGACAGAATCCTTCATACTGGTCGAAGTCACATTTTACCTTCAACCAGTCGCCATTGGAAGAATCCAATACCGTGCAGGTTTCACCAAATAAAAGCTGGCTCACCATCTCGGAGGGATGCGAAGCCTGGACCCGGAGCGGTGAAACCGGGACGGCGCAAATGAATCGTTGCATAGTGACAAATTGTTATTTCTCAATTTATGGAATCGGGGCTGACACTGCGTCTTAGAATAAGAAAAAATTCTACATTGAGCTGGTGAATCAAGATGCCCACCAACATATCAGCGACGCCGGAATCCTGGAAAATTTCTATAAAGATCGTAATAACCAGTGGTTGGGAATACTTTTACAACGATATACCCTAATGCTGTTCGGTGTATGCATGAAATACCTCAAAAACGAAGATGAAGCCCGGGACAGCGTACAACAAATTTTCCTGAAAGCTATTACTGAATTACAGAAATACAAAGTAGAATATTTCAAAAGCTGGATATATAGCGTGGCTAAAAACCATTGCCTGATGCAACTGCGTGACAAGGGCCGATTTAGCGGCATACTGGACGAGAATATACCGGGCCCCGATGAAGATCCCGGCAATAAATTGAATCACATTGAAAAGGATCGCACACTTAACATGATCGCGACTTCCATGGAAGAGCTGAGTGATGACCAGAAAAAATGCATTCAAATGTTTTATCTTGAAAAGAGGTCATACCAGGAAATATCGGAAACCATGGGTTATACCCTGATGCAGGTGAAAAGTCATATCCAAAATGGAAAAAGAAATTTGAAAAACATGGTAGAGAAAAAAATGAAGGGAAACTGATGCCAGGCGATTTGGACGATATTTTGAAAGATGGTCCGGATGAGTTAGATCAGCAAAAACTGATCAACTACCTGGAGGGAAAAGCCTCTGCCGAAGAACGGCACGAGGTGGAGCGCTATATGGCCGACTCCAATTTTACCAATGACGCCATTGAAGGATTGCAGGGCTTAAAGGATAAGAAAGACATTAACAAACTGGTTAAGGACCTGAACCGGCAATTGCATCAGCACATACAGGAAAGGAAGAAGCACAAGGAAAAAAGAAGGATTAAAGAGGATCCCTGGGTGTATCTGGCGATTATACTAATATTAGTCCTGGCTATTATCTCCTATATTATCGTGAAAAAGGTGCAAATGCGATAAATAATTATTAGTAAATTTATATCAGCTTATCCATGATGCATGAACTGGCTCGACCAGATAAGGTCTGATGGCGCACGTGAAAATGCCCGATGGCTGATAATACTTCGGATTGGATTGGGAGTAGCGCTTTGTCTCAAAGGGATTTCCTTTGTTCGTGACTCTACTGTTCTTGAACGAATCGTTTTTTCTTATTTCCCTGAAAAATATTTTGCCTGGCTGGTTCCATTTATCAGTTGGTCACACATGTTCTGCGGTTTCATGATCGTGATTGGATTGTTTACTCGCGCAGCTGTGCTCCTTCAAATTCCCATCCTGCTTGGCGCCGTGGTGATCATGGCTTTCGGTAAACAGGTTCCGATGGGCACTTCCGAGTTTCTTCTTTCCTTCATCATCCTCGTATTATTGGTTGTGTTCGAAATTGAAGGCGGTGGCCCATTGTCACTCGACGAGTATTGGAAAAAAAATCCCTGATTGGTGAAGGCTTCACGCGAAGGCGCAAAGTATCGCAAAGGCGCAAAGCAAAAGACCCCTGCCAAAATTGACGGGGGTCTTTTTATTCAATAACCAAGGACGGTTTATTGATATTGTATGTAAATGGGCAGCGGCTTCAGTTTCATCAACTCCTCCGGCGTCAGCAACCTGCTGTTATCGCGAAGGTCATTCTTATAAAACAATTTAAATCCTGTAAACTGAACCGGCTCGTTGTGAATGAACATGCGGTAAGTGGTGAGCTTCTTTGCAGGATATCCCCAACCATCCATGTGCATGATCAATTGTATTTCCGGACGTCGCTTTATTTCTTTGTAGTTGGTCACCATTCGCTGCGTGAACCGGTGAACGATTAACATTTTCGCGGGCAATCCATTTTTGCGCACCAGCTGAGCAAGGTAATCACTCACCCAATTGATGTCGGTGGCATCGAAAGTACCCACTGCGAGTCCGGGCCTTTGTCCACCCTTCATCGAAAACTCGGGATCAATACCCAGGTGCACATTGGGCATGCTCAGGTATTTTTCCAGCGCAGGAATTTCTTCCTGCAAGGTGCTGAGGCCTACCTGCACGTCGAGGAATACGATGCCATTAATTTCTTTCGCCATACTCAACACAGAATCGATTTGGTGAAATGGCATGCGAAGTCGGTATTTGCCGTTTTTGCCCGGACTGCCCTGGGCCGTCACGGCTATATAGTGTAGTGCGGGTTGAACGGGTGTAGCCGGGTCGGCCTTTTGCCATTTGGCCACTTCCTGGCGAAGTTTTGCCAGCATTTGTTCCCTTGGCAATTCACCCAAAATGCCCATGTTTTTTGAGTAAAGATTGCCGTAAAAGGCAATTACCCGGTTAAAGGGCAGGATGGCTCCTGGAACGGGGTAAACTGTTTTTACGGGCCACAAGCCGGTCGAATCGCCATTGTTAAGCGCGAGGTTCTTTTGGTTATACAGTACCGTGTCGGTGGGACTCATATTGGCGTAAGCCGGTGGCGGCTCAATGACGGTGTCTTTTTTAGGCACTACCACAGCCTGGGAGTCTTCCGGACCGGCCGCTTTGGCCTTGCTGTACACCAGGAAATAGTATAAACTACCCGCTACAAGCAGCAATACCAGCAAGATGGACCAAATAGCCCGCTTTTTGGGTGCCTGTTCTAATGAGATGGAATTTGCTGAGTTCTCTGAGATGGAATCATTTGACATAGGACGCGTCTTTGGGCCGCAAATATATTGGAATTCAATTAGTCATTGATTAAACGCAGCCAAATGTGAATTATTTAAATGTGGCTGTGAATTTTTCCACAAAATGGAGTGGGGCCCATTTCACGGGCTGATGGCCGGCTTTGATCGGTTAATCAGTTGATCGGTTGATCAGTCCCATTCAACCGATCAACCGATCACCTGATTACCTGATCACCTGATCGCCTCCCCATGCACCTGGGTAATTTTGTGTAAGGGCTTTTGGATGCTGTTTCCATTTTCTATCTTGAGGGGATTTGTGTTTCAGCCCAATGTACTCGTATGATAGTGACACCCAGGGGATGGTTATGTTCTTTCCTTGTATTTCTGAGTTTGCTGGCTAGGTCGCAGCAGAGTGTGCTTACCCAGCACAACGACAACGCGCGTACCGGTTGGTATTCCACCGAATCCACCCTTACCACGGGCAATGTGCGCGGTGGTTCCTTTGGAAGATTATTTACCCGTTCTGTTGATGATCAAATTTATGCGCAACCCCTGGTGGTGACGAATGTGAACATTCCTACTGTCGGGGTGAAAAATATTGTCATTACCGCTACAGTTAATAATTCAGTTTACGCATTTGATGCCGATTCTCCTTCGGTATCACTCCCCTACTGGCAGGTTAGTTTGACGCCGCCAGGCTCAAGGGCGCCAAAAAATACGGACATGACCGGCGCCTGCAACGGGGGTTACAAAGACTTCTCCGGGAATATCGGCATCGTGGGTACACCGGTGATTGATTCAGTTGCTCAAACCATGTATGTGGTGGCAAGAAGTTTGAATACGTCCACGAACGTTTTTTCGCAATTCTTACACGCCCTCGACATTCGAACCGGCGCGGAGCTCGCCGGCAGCCCGGTAGCAATAACCGCCCAGGTAAATGGATCAGGCGTTGGAAATGTTGCTGGCAAAGTGAATTTCGACCCGCAAAGAAACAATCAACGGCCTGGCCTCTTGCTGCTGAACGGAATTGTTTATATCGGATACTCTTCGCATTGCGACTGGCAACCCTACCATGGCTGGTTATTGGGTTATGACGCAATCACACTTCAACAAAAACTCGTTTACAATTCCACGCCGGATGGCGCTGAAGCAGGTATATGGATGAGCGGATCGGGACCTTCGGCCGATGACCTGGGAAATATTTACCTGTCAACCGGCAATGGTACCATCGGGAAAAATGGAAACATCTCACATCTCTCAAATCGTGGAGAGAGCGCTTTGCAACTTAAGGTTAACAACAATAACCTGTCCATCACCAGTTTTTTCACGCCTTCCAATTTCAACCAGCTCGAAGCCGGTGACCTCGATTTTGGCGTCACGCAAATGTTGCTTATCCCGAATACGCAATTGGTGATAACGGGTTGCAAAGATGGTAATTTGTATTTACTGGACAGGAATGACATGGGTGGCGTAAATATAAATTCCAACAACGTCATCCAGTCCGTAAACCTTGGAAATAATGCGCACCTCAGATCATCACTCGCCTATTACCGTGGAAGCACGCACGAATTTATTTATCAGTGGTCTGAAAATACATTGCTGAAAGCTTTCCCATTCAACCGCGCAGCCGGCCTGCTCGATTTGGCGGGAACCATCTCCGGTCCACAGGGACCGGCCGGGAATAATGGTGCGTTATTGGCCGTATCATCAAATGGTACTGTAGATTCAACTGCCGTTCTTTGGGTAAGTCACGCCGCCGACGGCGATGCCAACCAGTCTGTTCGGCCCGGCATTCTGCGGGCGTTTGCGGCCAACGATATCACGCAGGAAATATGGAACTCTTCTGTCAATCCCAATGACAAAGTTGGGAACTATGCGAAGTTTGTCAATCCCACCATTGCTAACGGCAAAGTATACCTGGCCACATTTTCAAATCAGTTGGTCGTGTACGGTTTAACGGGCAATGCGCCCGATAACTGCGGCGCACAAAATCTGGCTTTCAATAGGCCTGTTGTTGCTACTTCGGTTGAAAGCAATACCTATCCGGCGTCCTATGCCGTTGATGGGGATGAAAACACGCGTTGGTCAAGTGCTTTCAGCGATCCCCAAAGTATTTATGTAGACCTTGGCCAATCGTATGAATTGTGTCGTGCGGTGTTGCATTGGGAATTTGCGCTTGGAAAGGATTTTCAAATACAGGTTTCCGACGATGCACAAACCTGGAATACGGTGGCTACCATCGCTGGCAATGCATCGCGAACAAATATCATACAGCTTCAGGCGCAAGGCCGATATGTTAGAATGTTGGGCACGGCGCGCGGCAGTAACTTCGGTTATTCACTATATGAATTCCAGGTGTATGGCAAACCATCAGCGCTTTGTCCCCCTCCCGCCAATGCAATGGTCTCCAACATCACACCAACGTCTGCTACTTTGGGTTGGACTGTAACCGGTGCTGGTAAATACGCCCTCCAATACAAAACGTTGGAAGCGTCCTGCTGGACCACTGTGGGTTTAGATGTAAACAGTTTCACCTTGCAGAACTTAAATTGCGGAACAGACTATTTCTTCCATATCGCGACCGTTTGCGGTACCGATACAGGGGCGTATTCAATTGACCGCAGTTTTACGACTGCTGCCTGCGCAGTGGTATGTGGTCCTCTCCCCACCAGGTGGACAAGTTCAGATATTGGGTGCGTTGGCATAACGGGCAAGTCCTGTTATGACAATCAGAAATTTTCAATGCTAGGATCTGGTTCCGGTTTTGACGGAACCAATGATGAAATGCAATCGGCTTACACCACCATGGTGGGCGATGGTGAAATTGTGATCAGGCTCTTAGGAATGTCTACCAGTTTGGCGCAAATGAAAGCGGGACTGATGATGCGCGAGGATTTGACAGAAGGTTCAAGAAATATTTTCGTAGGGGTCACTGCAGACGAGCATTTGGTTCTCCAATACAGAACCAGCAGTCGCGGTTTTACGAATGTTGTAATGGGCGCCCAAATCGAACTTCCTTATTGGCTCAAGTTGCATCGGGCCGGTTCAATTTTCACCGCCTACAGTTCTGCGGACGGACTTACGTGGACGCCCGTCGGCTCACCAATTGACCTTGGCATTACGAACGACATCCCGATGGATGCCGGCATCCTGCTCAGCAGTTTTGACAATTCTTTGGTTGCTGCGGCAGACTTTGACAATTTCAGTTCTTCCGTTGTTGCAGTACCGGTGCAGCTGATCAGCTTCAATGGAAAATTAACTTCAGCCCAAACAACATTGCTGAAGTGGACCATTGCCGCAGAAACCAATGTCAGACAGTTTATCATTACACGCAGCAACAGCGGTGGCAACTTCATCGATATTGGTACCGTTGCGCCACACAATGCGGGCAACCAGGTGATCAATTACCAATTTGAAGATATGGCGCCGCCCGAAGGCGTTAATTTCTACCGCCTGCGAATTGAAGATCGTGACGGCAGATCTACCTATTCGCCGGTGGTGCTGATTCGTGTCACCAAGGCAAAAGGACCCATCCTGTTCCCCAACCCTGTAAGCAACGACCTGATGGTATGCCAGGGCAAGGAACCCATTCTCACCGTGCGGGTATTTGATGCCAGTGGCAAGCTGGTGATTTCACAATTCAACAATGGCGCAGCCAATGTGGTGCTGTCATTCGCGAAATTGCACCAGGGGTTGTACATCGTTGAAACCAAAACCGGGCACGGGGTTTACCGTAACAAGATTTTGAAGTGGTGATATTTCATGCAGGGCGCAAAAGAGAGGCACGAGCGAATGCTCGCGCCAAATGACGATTTAACATTTTATTAGTCTACTAATTTGGTAGACTAAATAATATCTCCTAATATTGCCGGGTAAACAAAACACCTGGTTATGAAAATTCTTTACACGCTTGGCATTTTCCTATGCATAACGGCGTTTCGCCCACAGGCCCAATCAAATTTTGTAGCCGGAAAATTGTTGAGTGAAACAACCGGCCAGCCTGTAAATAAAGCGTTGGTATATATTATTAAGGGAGAAGAAGAGAACCTTTCGGGTATCGATGGGCGCTTCGATGTAAAAACCTGGCAGACCTACCCTTTGCAATTAAAAATATCCCATCCCAATTTCCGGGATACCGTGATCTTCATTCGTAACTATTCATCGAACATAAAGATCGCATTGCATCCAAAAAATTAATCAGTCATAAGCAAGCAGTCGAAATAAAAGAGGGCAGTGTGTCTACACTGCCCAATTCATGTGGAATGGAAATGGTTATAAAACTATTCTTTTGGCGGTGCGGTTTCATCGCCGTCTAATTTGTCTCTCAATTTTGACAGCCACTCTTTCGATTTCTCTTTGAACTCATCAAATTTCTCGCCCGCGGTGTCGGCCAGGTCAGATGCTTTGTGTTTTGCGTCTTCCCAGGCGTCGGCCGCTTTGCCCTTTAATTCATCAATCTTTTCATCACTAAGTCCCGTCTTCTCCTGGATCTTATCCCAGGCTTGTCCGGCACCATCTTCCACTTTATCCCAGGCTTTGCCTGCACTTTGGGCCGCGCTCTTCAGTGAGTCTTCAACTTTGTCGGACCATTCGGTTTTTTCCTTAATGGGTTCAGCCGATGCTTTTTCGTTAACAGGATCTGTTGCCATTTGAATAAGGTTTTGTTTACGGGTAAGTTACTCGATTTTTGAATTCGAAATCCAGCTAACGGGCCCCAATGGATTGTAAATATTCCAGAACCGGCTTCGCTGGGTCCCCACCCTTGGTGGCATGATGAATTAATTGCAAACCGTGGGGCCCTTTGGATTCTTTCAACCAGGGGTGGGCAGTCAACAGCGCTTTTACCAACTCCAGCTCTCCCAACATGGCTGCGCAGAAAATATTCATTCGCGCGCCGTTTTCAAGTAGAAACTGGGCGATGTCCCTCCTACCCATGTGTCCGGCGCCTTCCAAACCGGTTTCAAAATCGCCGCCACCCCAATCCCAGCAGGCATTTAGCAGGCCAGGTTGTTGAGGCAATAATTCTTTCACTTTATCGAGATCGAAATGTGCGCGGGTAACAAATTCTTTTACCAGGTCGGCCTGCAAAGGTGGCGGTTTTTCCTGTTGCGCCTGTAATACCGGAAATTTCGGGATTAGCAATCCGGCTGTGCCGAACAATGAATATTTAATGAATCTTTTTCGGGAAGAAGGAGAATGGAGCATACGTGATTGTTGTAATTATAAACTACAATCTTATTTGCGCATTTTTCCTTCTTTTTGATTAATGGTAAGGCGGCCGGCTGGTTGGTTGGGTTGATTGGGTTGGTGGGGTTGAGTAGTTGATCGGTTGACCAGTTGATCAGTTGATCGGGTTGATATTTCCGCCTAACCTAATCAACCGATCAACCGATCAACTGGTCAACCGATCAACCCAATCAACCTAATCAACTCAATCAACCCACTCAACCAACCACCGTTCTGCCGGGATGCAGTGCGCGGTAAGACCATATCACACTCACCAGCATAAAAATCGCGCCGAGCAGGAAAGGCGCACCTGGCAAATACACCGGCGCTCCCGATTGGGTGAAATACGCGAAGATATTCGTCATCATCGGTGGCCCGATAATTGACGTTGCGCTCATTAAACTCGTGAGAGCGCCTTGCAGCTCACCCTGCTCGTTGGCCGGAACCTGCAGTGAAATGGTAGCTTGCAACGCGGGTCCTGAAATGCCGCCCAAACAATAAGGAACCAAAAAAGCAAACATCATCCAACCTTGGGTGGCTACACCGAATAACAGCATTCCCAACGCGTACAAGCCAAGTCCGATATATATGCTGCGTTCATTTCCAAGTTTCGGATTTACCACCCTGATCAGCAATCCCTGCACCAGGCCAACCAACAAACCCACCACGCCCAACGATATGCCGATCATTCGTTCCGACCACTTGAATTTTTCCATGTTAAAAAAAGCCCAGTTGCTTTGCACTGCGTGCGAAGCTAGGTAAACCAGCACCAGCGAAAAAATCAATCCACTAACGGATGGATATTTGTTTAACGCTTTCAAAGAGCCGAGTGGGTTCGCTCTTTTCCAGTCAAATTTTCTCCGGTTCTCTTTGCTTAACGATTCGGGCAAAACAAAATATCCATATAGCCAGTTCAGTAAACTTAGTCCCGCCGCCGTATAGAAGGGAACGCGGGTTCCGTAGTGGCCGAGCAATCCGCCCAATACCGGGCCCAGTATAAATCCCATGCCGAATGCGGCGCCTACGATGCCGAAATTCTTCGCACGGTCTTCAGGCGCGCTAACATCTGCTATATACGCTGTGGCCGTTGTAAAACTTGCACCGGTAATGCCTGCAATGGCGCGTCCCACAAACAACCAGCCGATGCTGTTGGCAAATGACAGGAATAAGTAATCGATACCGAATCCAAAAAGCGAGAACAACAACACGGGTCGCCGACCGTATCGGTCGCTGAGATTGCCCAAAACCGGCGCAAACATGAATTGCATAAAGGCGTAGGCAAAGCCCAGCCATCCGCCGTAGCGGGATGCTGCGCTTAGATCGCCATTGATCAATTGTTGAATGAGTTTTGGCATCACGGGAATGATAATCCCGAAACCAGTGGTGTCGATTAGCAGGGTTATGAAAATAAATCCGAGTGCCGCCTTTCTGTTTGATGCCATGAACCTGATTTTTTTGAGCGTCTAAAGATGAGCCCTTTTATTGGAATCCGGCATCCTTTTATACGACTTCATGAATAAAATATTCTCTACTTTTAAAGGGATATTAATTAACATGAAGATCATTTCCTTCTTCGTATGTTCCATTCTGCTTTTGACCGCCTGTTCAAAAAACAATTCTGCTCCTTCATTAACCTCCCTTGAATTGCTGACCGGCCGCAACTGGCAAATGATTCATGAATACACGCAGATTGTCGGAGAACCGGATAAAGTTGATTTTATTACCGGCGATTACACCCCCTGCGAACTGGACGATGTGTACCGCTTCATTCCCAATAATGCATTGATTAGGTCAGACAGCAGCATCGTTTGTAACAGTACCCTACATGGGTTTTGGGACAGTCAATGGGGTACGGATTCCGCCTTCACACATTTGTATATTAGCCTTCCTTTCAACTACAGTTACGATTTTACCATTCTTCAGCTCGACGTTCAAACCTTGCAGCTGCAAACCCGGATCACCGATTACCTGCAGAACCAGGTCGATTACACTTACGTATTCAAGTCCATTACCATAAAATAAAATCACACCGGAAAACTTATTTGGCGCACCGCCGATGGCGGGGTCCCGCTTGTGCCAAAGTCATGAGTAAACTAGTGCAAGCTTCCCTTATTTGGCGCAAGCCAATATGAGACCACCATAAAATAAAATCCCCCCGGAAACCGGAGGGATTTCAACATTTCTATTTGAATGCTTCAAATTAGTAACCCATGTCCATGCCGGGATTGGGGGCATGGCTGTGAGCAGGCTCAGGCTTGGGTTTGTCGGCGATCACACATTCGGTGGTCAACAACATACCTGCGATAGAAGCAGCATTTTCAAGTGCTACCCTTGCAACCTTGGTAGGATCGATTACACCTGCAGAAAGCAATTTTTCATACGTTTCTGTGCGTGCATTGAAACCAAAGTCAGCTTTGCCTTCTCTTACTTTTTGTACAACGATGCTACCGTCGATGCCAGCGTTGGCAGAGATGATGCGAAGAGGTTCTTCCAGTGCTCTCTTAACGATGTTGATACCGGTTGCTTCGTCGTTGTTTTCGCCTTTCAGTTTGTCGAGGGCCTCAATGGTGCGGATGTATGCAACACCACCACCAGGAACGATACCTTCTTCAACTGCTGCGCGTGTTGCGTGCAGGGCATCGTCAACACGATCCTTCTTTTCTTTCATTTCAACTTCTGTAGCGGCACCTACGTTCAGTACTGCAACACCACCACTCAATTTAGCGAGGCGCTCCTGCAATTTTTCTTTGTCGTAGTCAGAAGTCGTTACTTCAATCTGGGCTTTGATCTGGTTCACCCTGGCGGTGATGTCAGACTTCTTACCCTTGCCACCAACGATAGTTGTATTGTCCTTGTCGATCACCACCCTTTCAGCGCGACCGAGATAAGTGAGGTCAGCGTTTTCGAGTTTGTAACCTTGTTCCTCACTGATAACGATACCAGCAGTGAGGATGGCGATGTCCTGCAGCATTTCTTTTCTGCGGTCACCAAAGCCAGGCGCTTTAACAGCTGCCACTTTAATAGTACCCCTCAATTTGTTTACAACCAGTGTAGCCAGCGCTTCACCTTCCAGGTCTTCAGCGATGATCAGCATGGGCGCACCCTGTTGAGCGATTTTTTCCAGCAGATGGAGAACATCTTTCATGGCGCTCACTTTCTTATCGTAAATCAGGATATAAGGATTCTGCAGTTCAGCTTCCATCTTTTCGCTGTTGGTAACGAAATAGGCAGAGATATAACCGCGATCGAATTGCATACCTTCTACAACTTCAACAGTTGTGTCGGTACCCTTGGCTTCTTCAACGGTAATTACGCCGTCTTTAGAAACCCTTTGCATGGCGTCTGCTATCAGTTTACCGATTGCAGCGTCGTTATTTGCAGAGATTGAAGCAACCTGCTCAATCTTTTTGGTATCGTTACCTACCGTTTGAGACTGCTTCTTCAAATTTTCAACAACCGCCCTAACGGCTTTGTCGATTCCTCTTTTCAGGTCCATGGGGTTGGCACCTGCTGCTACGTTTTTCAAACCTTCGCCGATAATGGATTGGGCGAGAACTGTAGCTGTGGTTGTACCATCACCTGCAGCATCAGCTGTTTTGCTGGCTACTTCCTTCACCATCTGGGCACCCATGTTTTCGATGGGGTCTTCCAGTTCAATTTCTTTGGCCACGGTAACACCGTCCTTCGTTACAGAAGGTGCGCCAAATTTTTTCTCTAACACTACGTTGCGGCCCTTGGGTCCCAGCGTCACCTTCACGGCATTTGAAAGAATATCAACACCCTTCTTCATTTTGTTCCGGGCCTCGATATCGAAAAAAAGTTGCTTTGACATATTGTTCTGATTTTTTATGATCGGTTAAGATTTCAATTTTGAATCCTTACGCGTTGGCAGGAATCGGAGATGTTCATTTACACAATTGCGAGGATATCACCTTCACGCATGATCAAAAGGTCATCACCTTCAAGCTGGATCTCCGTACCGGAATATTTTCCGTACAGAACCGTGTCACCTTTTTTTACAGTCATGGGTTCGTCTTTTTTACCAGGTCCTGCAGCTACCACGATTCCGCGCTGGGGCTTTTCTTTGGCAGTATCAGGAATGATTATTCCGCCGGCAGTCTTCTCTTCGGCGGCAGCAGGCTTCACGATCACCCTGTCGTGCAAGGGGACGATGCTTAACTTCTTGGACATAAATGAGTAATTTTAAAGTTTATTGAGAAATGAAACACCCGAGTATTTGGGTTGGCAAAGGTAAACGAAATATGTGCCAATTGGTGGAAAAAGTCAATTTTTCAGGTTATGGGCCGATTTTTTGGTAATGCCCGTACTGACGCGGGTTTTGAAGCGTAAAAATGACAGTCTACTGATTCTCCGCCCATTGCAAAACTGCCAGTCCGGACATGCTGAAAGGCCCTAATCAACCGCCAATTTTTCTGTCTTTAATCCCTCGTTTAACCCCTAAATTAATATAGATTTGCAGCCGCAAATAGCTCTTTAAAGATGATCAGCAGAAGAAATATCAGGGTTAAGGTGATGCAAACGCTCTATACCGTACAAACCACAGCCGGCGGCATTTCACCCGCCGAAGCAGAGAAAATACTCCAAAAGCACCTCGACCAAACGCGGCAACTTTTTGTATACCTCATTTATTTCCTGACCGAAGTAGCCCGCTACGCCGAAATCGACGCCCGCCAAAAAGGGTCGAAACACCTTCCCACCAAAGAAGACCTGTCAATTAATACCAAAATCGCTGGTAATGAAATTCTTTGGAAGATTTTAGAAGATGAGTCTTACAAGAAAGCGGCTTCCGAATTCAAGCCCCAACTGATCGACAACGGCGAACTGGTACGCAAATTCTACATGCAGCTGGTAGAGAGCCCTGAATACAAGACTTATATCACCGAACCCTCACGCGACAAAAAGTCGGAAAAAGAAATCCTGGAATTCATTTTCTCGAATCTGTTGTTGCCTAGCGACGACTATATCAGTCACCTGGAAGAATATTTCATCCATTGGGACGATGACGCCGAAATGATGAACCAACTGGTTTTAAATTTCCTTCAAAAGCCCGCCGGTCATGATTTCAAGGAAATGATCAGTGCTGAAAAATGGAAATTTGCCAGGGACTTATTGAAAACGGTGGAAGAAAAGAAAGAGTTGACCCTGGAAATGATCAAACCCCGACTGAAGAACTGGGACGCCGACCGGATTGCCCAGCTGGATATGATATTGATGCAAATGGGTGTTTGTGAATTCCTGTTCTTTGAAACCATACCTACCAAGGTCACGATCAATGAATACATCGACCTCGCCAAGGAATACAGCACGCCCCAAAGCGGCCAGTTCGTAAACGGCATCCTGGATAACATTCACAAGGATTTGCAGGCGCAGGACAAGTTACACAAAGTGAGCTTCAAGAAGAATTAATGCCCGAAATGTTTACATTTGCGTTTCTATAATTTCAACACATGACACGATTCTTATCCTCCACCCTGCTGCTGATTTTAATGGCAGCCTGCAGCCAGCGCAAGGATGCGGAACCCGCTTTCAAGACGCTGCCCGGCGGCGGAATAGTATTATTGGATACTGCCAAGCTCACTAAAATTCAGTGGATCGATTCCACCATCGATATGGGACGCGTTGTGGAAGGTGAAAAACTGGAAGTGAGTTTCAGGTTTAAGAATGTGGGCACGCGCCCGCTGGTTATTTCTTCCATCATTCCCAGTTGCGGTTGCACCGTTGCCGAAAAACCGGAAGAAGCCATTGCACCAGGTTCTGAAGGTGTGGTGAAAGCGGCCTTTAACAGCCAGGGACGCATTGGTTTGAACCACAAGAACCTGACGGTTAATATGAACACCCGCGAGGCCACCTACAACCTGAAATTTACGGTTGAAGTGCTGGCCAAAAAATAGTTTACTCACAGTTACGCATATACGAAAAAATCAAACGAACAATCATGAATTTTCAATTGACATTATTACAGGCAGGTGGACAGGGCGGATTCAGCACCTATTCACTGGTGATGCTGGGCGGTATGATCCTTGTTTTCTACTTCTTTATGATTCGTCCGCAATCGCAGAAAGCGAAGAAGGCCAAAAATTTCCAGGAATCGATGCAGAAAGGCGATAAAATCGTAACCATCGCAGGTATTCACGGTACGGTGAACAAGGTAAATGAAGATTCTACCATTACCATCGAAACCAGTCCCGGCAGTTACCTGAAAATCGAAAAAAGCGCCATCAGCATGGAATGGACGCAGCAGTTGAACAAGCCTGCAGCCGTAGCCGACAAGAAATAATTAATTCAGCATCATAACAAATCCGGTGCGCGGTTGGCGTACCGGATTTTTTGTGCCCTTGAATAAGTAATTTTTACCAAATTGCACCATGCTTCGTGTAGGCCTTACAGGTGGTATCGGTTCCGGGAAATCGACGGTTGCGCAAATATTTGGCGTGATGGGCATTCCTGTCTACTCTGCCGACGAAGCTGCACGGCGAATCATGAACACCGATTTGAATTTGCGCGAAAAAATAATCGCGCAGTTCGGTCCGGCATCCTTCACGGCGGAAGGATTGAACCGCTCCTATCTCGCATCTAAAGTATTTTCCGATCCTCACCAACTCGATCTCCTGAATGCCATGGTACATCCTGTAACCCTGGCCGACGCGGAAGCCTGGATGCACAAACAAGATGCTCCTTATGCGCTGAAAGAAGCCGCCATTATTTTTGAAAGCGGTGCCGCCGAAGGGCTGGACCTGGTAATCGGCGTTTCCGCGCCTGAAGCCCTGCGCATTCAGCGCGTGATGCATCGCGATGGGTTAACCCGGGATGACATCCTGAAAAGAATCCGCCGCCAAATCGACGAATCCATCGCCATGAAGCTCTGCGATTTTGTTATTGTGAATGATGAGCAGCGGTTGCTGATTCCGCAGGTCCTGGAGATTCATGAACAACTGATCAGTTACCGGGCTGAATAGTTTGTGGTTCGTTGTTTGTGGTTTGTAGTTGAAATCATAACCACAAACTACAAACAACAAACTAAGTTGTCAATTTTCATTATCTTATTTCCCTAAACTTTTCACATGCATCGCAGGACATTCTTGCAGCAATCCGCAACAGCGCTGGCCGGAACTATGGTTGCCGATTCTATCATGGTTCCCGGACCAAAGAAAAGAATTGCAATGGTGGGAACAGGGGTTCGGGGATTGGGCATGTGGGGCGAACCTGTTATCAGGGAATTTGGTGACCGTGTTGAATTCGTCGGTCTCTGCGATATCAATCCGGGCAGGGTAGAAACGGGCAGAAAATTCCTGAAACTTGGCTGTCCCACTTTCACCGATTTCGACAAAATGATGAAAGAAACCAAACCCGAGACGCTGATAGTAACAACAGTGGATGCCACACACGATCATTTCATCATCAAAGGAATGGAATATGGTGCGGACATCATCACTGAAAAGCCGCTTACTACAGACGAAACCAAATGCCAGGCCATTTTAGACGCTGAAAAAAGAACCGGTAAAAAAGTGAAGGTTACTTTCAATTACCGCTACGCCCCTCTTCATCAAAAAATGTATGAGTTATTGAGAAGCGAAGTGATCGGTAAAATTACATCGGTGGATTTTCATTGGTACCTCGACATTCACCACGGCGCGGATTATTTCAGAAGATGGCATCGCCTCAGAAAAAATAGTGGATCCCTGCTTGTGCACAAAGCCACTCACCATTTTGATTTATTAAATTGGTGGGTGAATTCCGAACCGGAAGAAGTGTTTGGAAATGGCATCCTCGACTTATATGGAAAGAACAATGCATTCCGACATACACATTGCAGGGAATGTCCCTATCAGAAAGACTGCAAGTTTTTCTGGGACATTACCAAAGACGCGCAATTGATGCAATTGTATGTAGCGAATGAAAAATACGACGGCTATTTCCGTGACGGTTGTGTGTTCCGGGAAGACATCGACATTTTCGACCAGATGGCTGTTCAAATTAAATACGCCAACAAGATACAGGTGAGCTACAGTCTTACGGCCTATTCCCCCTACGAGGGATACCGCATTTCCTTTAATGGTACGAAGGGTAAGCTGGATGTCTGGAACAAAGAAATGCAGCCGTGGAAAGAAGAAAATGATTTCGCAGAGATTCAGGTGACCACAAGTTTCGGCAATCGTGAAATCATCAAAGTGTCTAACAAGGAAGAAGGCCATGGCGGCGGCGACGTGCGCTTGCGCAAACAGATATTCAACAGCGATGGCAATGATCCCTGGCGGCAGGCAGCCGGCACGCGCGATGGCGCCATGGCCTGTTTAATTGGTATTGCCGCAAGGAACAGCATAGATAGCGGAAAGCCGGTGATGATTGAAACGCTTACGAGTTTAAAGCCAGCGCCCGAAAGACCACTGTCTTAGATTTAGCTATGGAGTAAATCTTGCTGAGGATACCAAGGAGAATTTGCAGAATTTGTGATTAACCTGCCGGTGTGAACTGCGACAGCCGGGAGCGAATCGCCGAACTAAACAATTAACATCTTCCTGCCCTCGAATGGGTCAATAATTTTCCTTTTATCATTTCCTTTTAATGCCACAATTCGTAGTTTCAGGTAGGCACACAGGTATTCATGACAGGTGGAAGCCCTTTTTGATCAGCAGCCTTACCAGCCCGCAACCACAAACTGAAAAACCAGCTTAAAAAAATATTACATGCGCCCGCCGAAAATCCATCTTATCATATTAATCCTCTTCTCCTCTATCGAATTATTGGGGCAGGAAAATTTCCGCACTATGCATTGGGGACTGAACGAAGGTCTTTCCCAGGCAGAGAATTACAATATTCTAAAGGATTATTTTGGCTTCATTTGGATCACCAGCAAAAATGGCCTCAACCGCTTTGACGGAAATACGTTTAAGAGATATTTCGCTACAGGTAATTCTAAGTATAATCTGATCGCTGATGATACACGCTTTGGACTTAAAGAGGACAGCCTGCATAATATTTGGATTGGGTCAGAAAAAGGAATTTCACGCTTTGATATCCGGGCGGACACATTCACGCATTTTCGCCAACCAATTGATTCGATCACTGGTAACCAGTCTGCTGTTCCGATGTGGGCCACAAAGAGCGAGGTAATTTGCGTTGAAAAAGATAGGGTGATTGTCGCGTATAATATTAGGACGCTTCAAAAAAGAAAGTTAGGCGCCTTTTCGCAAGGTGACAAAATTGCCATTGGACCCTCTCTTGCCTACTCCTATTTTGATTCGGCTTCAAATTCCTTATGGACGCTCAGAGGCGAGTCGCCTGTAGAAAAAGCAGCCCTGTTGGAAATAAACCTGACTACCGGTGAGAAAAACATGTATAGCTGGCCCATGCGACAGGACATAAAAATGATCGACCACAACGCCGAGGCGATGAAATATGACGCCCGTCGTAATGTAATTTGGATCAACACCCGTGATGGGCTTTGGAAATTCTCTCTGGCAAATAGAAAATTTGAAGAGCCGGAAGCCACAAAAAATATTGCAAGACAGAAAGATTACGACCGTTTTGTGGGTATCGACCTGGACCAATCAGGCCGGGTCTGGTTTGCCACCCAGCCCAAGGGCATCCTCATTTTTGACCCTGAAAAAAATACCATAACTACTCCATTCCCCGGCGATTCAGTTCTGCAGAACAAGGTATCATTTGCTAATGCTTGCATTTATGTGGATCGGGATGGGATTACCTGGATTGGAAGATGGCTGATGAACGGAATTGACGCGATACAACCATTCTCCCGGGTGAATTCCTGGTACCATTCATTTCCCAACCCCCAGGATCTTCTTCATGTCGCGATTGTGCCTACGTATGTCGGAAAAAATCGTGTTCTGATAAGTGGGGTCGGCGAGGCATTGCTGGAGTTTGATACACATACAGGAGGTATGAGAATGATTCCCAGGAAAAAATTCGGAACAATTCTCTCCGGGTCTTCACCACTTTTCTCCGCCATCGGTGCGGATACGCTTGCATCAATTTCCTGGTTGAAAATTGGGTACGGTAAGGACTTGTTCGAATGGAATCTGAAAAATGATTCCTGTAGAAAAATCGGTTTCCTGGATGATCTAATGAGGCCTATTAATGCACATCCCGGAATGACGATGCCATTTCGCAAAGGAATCTTTACGATCGCAACCGTGGATTCAGGAACCAGGGTATTTCTCATTGGTAGCGACGCTCCCGTCGGATACCAGATAATTGATCTGGGCAAAAAGACTTTCGAATACTATTATCTCATGTCGGACGGTGAGCGGACGATCTTTTTTCGTGGATCAGGAGCGAACGAAAATATGGTTTTCAGGAAAGCAAGTAAGCAATGGAGTCCGGTAAAGAGCGCCCTGGATAATATTCCCTGGACGGGGATTGCATTTTCTGAATTTGATTCCAGCTATTGGGTGGCCGCCGATAGAGCACTATACCATTTCACTTATGATTTACAATTGATAGGCAAACTCGGCAAAGAACATGGGATTCCCGAATTAGTTGTCGGCGGTTTGAGGATTGACAAGAACGGCGATCTTTGGTTTCATACAGACAGATCCATCCACCGTGTGAATACGAAGACGGGATTTGCATACATGCTTTCAAAAAAGGATGGCTTTGATGAACAGACATTTGAAACGATGCCGTTTACGACCATTGATGGCGACGGCGACATCTATTTTGCGGGTGGTGTTTTTGGAGAAGGCTTCAATAGGATCAGGGTTAGAAACTTTTCCGAGAACCCGCCAGTGTCCATTTACTTCAGAGATGTCAGGATCAACAACGAAGAATTGAAACTGGAAACGGGCTTTAACTATCTGGAGCAAATCCAGCTCAAGCATGATCAAAATACCATTGCCCTTGAAACCGGCATTATAGATCCATATAGCGGTGGGACAACTTCCATCAGATATAAGTTGGAGGGCGTCGATTCAAATTGGCTTTATGGCCCTTATTATTCAACGATCCGCTATGATGCCTTGCCACCAGGAGACTACCAGCTGCTCATTCAGGCTAATAGCAGTTCCGGTCAGTTTAATGGTATTCAGCGAAAGTTGGGTTTACATATCAGCCCGGCATTTTGGCAAACCTCATGGTTCCGGGTTGCGCTTGTTTTGATGCTGATTGGATTGATGTATGCCATCATACAATATCGATCTAGGAATCTACGAAAAAAGAATGTCGAACTGGAAGAAAAAGTTGCTCATCGCACACGGGAGCTCAAGCATTCGCTTGAAGACCTCAGAGAAACGCAAAGCCAGCTTATCCAACGTGAAAAAATGGCTTCCCTCGGCGAATTGACAGCGGGCATCGCCCACGAAATTCAAAACCCCTTGAATTTCGTAAATAACTTTTCGGAAGTAAATAAGGAATTGATTGATGAGATGGACCTGGAGATTGAAAATGGAAATCTTTCCGACCTGAAATCAATCGCAAACAATATCAGGGAAAATGAATTGAAGATAAATCAACACGGTAAGCGGGCTGATGCTATCGTCAAGGGAATGCTCCAACATTCCCGCGCCAGTACAGGTGTAAAAGAGCCAACGGATATCAATGCACTAGCTGATGAATACCTGCGCCTGAGCTACCATGGATTGAGGGCCAAAGACAAATCTTTCAATGCAGATTTTGAAACCCGGTTTGATCCAAATCTTCGGGAGATCAACATTATACCCCAGGATATTGGCAGGGTGTTGTTGAATATTTACAACAATGCATTTTATGCAGTGCATGAAAAACAAAAGCAACTGGGCGATTCGTTTAAGCCGTTCGTTTCTGTGACCACACAATTTATTTCAGCAACTAAAGGAACAACACCGCAAGTGGAAATTCGAATCCGCGACAATGGCATGGGCATCCCACAAAAAGTATTGGCCAAAATCTTTCAGCCTTTTTTCACGACCAAGCCTACTGGTGAAGGAAC
>Ga0163162_10001517_pt1 | contig 21625 bp, 17 predicted proteins | sample S55metaG_FD_115310 | JGI IMG/M metagenome (GOLD analysis project Ga0163162, IMG submission 115310) | Switchgrass rhizosphere microbial communities from Kellogg Biological Station, Michigan, USA - S5-5 metaG | ecosystem: Host-associated > Plants > Roots > Rhizosphere > Soil | place: USA...
AATACGGGCTCCATCGAAGGTCAAATCGCCCTGCTCACTGAACGTATCAATCAGATCTCCGAGCACCTGCAAGCCAACAAAAAAGATTTCAGCACCCATCGCGGACTCATGCAGATGGTAGGTAAAAGGAAGCGCCTGCTGAACTACCTGAGTAAGCATAACCTCCAGGGATATCGCGCGCTGATTGAAAAGCTCGGAATCAGAAAATAATCCTGCAATTGATCATTCCCAACAGAACAGTTGGGAATTGTTTTTTATTCCGCAAGTCAGATTTCAGCTGGACCTTTTCCAGGGAGTTTTGAGCTGCACCCCATTGAGTTTTATCTTTCAAAAATCGATTTATGTTACAACAACCTATTAATACAAGTTTTGATATAGGTGGTGGCCGCACGGTCACCATCGGTACGGGTAAGCTTGCCCGTCAGGCCGACGGAGCCGTGACCATTACGCAAGGTAATTGCACCCTTCTGGCTACCGTGGTCGCAAATAAAGAACCCAAAGAGGGTCAGGAATATTTCCCGTTAGTCGTGGACTACATGGAGAAATTCGCTAGTGCGGGTAGAATCCCCGGTTCCTTCTTCAAACGCGAAGGAAAATTGAACGATTATGAAGTTTTGATCAGCCGTTTGATTGACCGCGCCTTGAGGCCCCTTTTTCCCGAAGATTATTTCTGCGACGTTCAGGTACTGGTGACGTTGATTTCAAGTGATCCCGAGGTTTTACCCGATTCCATGGCCTGCCTGGCTGCATCTGCTGCACTTGCAGTTTCAGATATTCCAATTAAAGAAATCATCTCTGAGGTAAGGATTGGCCGTGTTGATGGAAAATTCATCGTGAATCCCACTCGCAGCGAACTCGCGAAGGCTGATATGGATTTCATGATCGGCGCTACCAGCAAGAACCTGATGATGGTGGAAGGAGAGGCGGGTCAATGCAGTGAGGAAGAGCTGGTGAAGGCTCTGGAAGTGGCTCACGATGCCATTCGCATTCAAATCGAAGCACAGGAAAAACTCAGGGAAGCCGTTGGCGTAAAAGGGAAACGCGATTACACCAAGCCCGCGACCAACGACGAGATCAGGCAGAAAGTAGACGCTTTTGCAAAAACAAAAGTGTACGAAATCTCACGCGCCGGAAGCACCAAGTCGCAGCGTTCTGAAGCCTTCGACCAACTGAAAGACGAACTGGTCGCAAGTTTTGGCGAAGAACCGGCTGAAGGAGATGTGAAGCTTGCAAAAAAATATTATGAAGACCTGAAGTGGGAAGTGGTTCGCAGTATGATCCTCGATGATCGCATCAGGCTTGACGGCAGAAAGTTGGATGAAGTTCGTGCGCTGAGCATGGAAGTTGATCTGCTTCCTTCCCCTCACGGAGCAGCCCTCTTTACGCGTGGTGAAACGCAATCGCTTACCACTGTAACACTGGGTACACCGCTCAACGAATTGCTGATTGAAACGGCAGCAACTTCTGACTATTCCAAGTTTATTCTACATTATAATTTCCCTCCGTTCTCAACGGGTGAAGTGAAGATGATGCGTGGTCCTGGCCGCAGGGAAGTGGGACATGGAAACCTGGCTTTGCGTTCACTGAAACAAATGATGCCGGGCAACGACTATCCTTATACAGTTCGCGTGGTGAGTGATATTCTTGAGTCAAATGGGTCGTCTTCCATGGCTACCGTTTGCGCTGGTTCACTTGCACTCATGGATGCCGGTGTTCCTATCCCGAAGCACATCGGTGGCGTGGCCATGGGTTTGATCACCCGCTCTACAGATGGCAAATACGCTATTCTTACAGATATCCTGGGTGATGAAGATCACCTCGGTGATATGGACTTTAAAGTAACGGGAACGCGTGAAGGCATTTGCGCCGTTCAGATGGATATCAAAGTCGACGGATTGAGCATGCAAACCATGCGCGAAGCGCTGGAACAAGCCCGCAGGGGAAGGCTTCATATTCTTGATGCGATGTATGAAACAATTCCGCAGGCTCGTCCGGAAGTGAAGCCGCACGCGCCAAGGATGGAAAAGTTGTTCATTGACAAGGAATTCATTGGTGCTGTGATTGGACCGCAAGGAAAGGTGATCCAGGAAATTCAACGCAGTACAGGTGCTACGATTAATATTGAAGAAGTAGGAAACTTCGGAGAGGTGAGCATTTTCTCACCGGCGAAGGAAGGATTGGACAAAGCAGTTACCTGGATCAAGGGCATTACAGCCATGCCTGTTGTGGGTGATGTATATGAAGCCACGGTGAAGAGCATTAAGGAATTCGGAGCATTTGTAGAATTCCTGCCGGGTAAGCAGGGATTGCTGCACATCAGTGAAATCAGCTGGAAACGACTTGAATCAATGGATGGCGTGTTGAAAGAAGGGGATACGGTGAAAGTGAAGTTGATCGGCATAGATCACAAAACCGGCAAATTCAAACTGAGCCGCAAGATACTGATGCCAAAACCGGAACATGCCCCGAGGCCACGTACCGAAGAAGGTCATCAATGAAAAAATTAAAAGAACCAAAAGCTCCTGCACACCAGGAGCTTTTTTTATCGAACCACATGTACCAGGAAGTCATACTAACGGTGAGGGATACTGCAGAAGCAGAACAACTTATCGCAGAGTTGATGATGCTCGGCTATGATGGTGTCGAAGAAAGGGAATCCATGCTTGCGGCTTATATTGCCAAAGCAACTTATGATGCAGGTGCAGTGCAGGAACTAGCAAACAGGCACAACGCCTCGCTGACCGTAAATGAAATTCCTGATCAGAACTGGAATCAGGTTTGGGAAAACAATTACAAACCGGTACAGGTTGGAAATTTTGCCGGCATTCGCGCGCAATTTCATCAACCACTTGCCGACGTAAAATTCGAGTTGCTGATCACGCCCAAAATGAGTTTCGGCACGGGTCATCATGCCACTACCTACATGATGCTGGATTGGATGCGCGAATTTGAATTCAGTGGAAAAACGGTACTCGATATGGGAACCGGAACGGGCGTGCTTGCAATAATGGCTGAAAAACTGGGTGCTTCAAGAATCATTGCGATTGACATTGACGACTGGAGCATCGAAAATGCAAAAGAAAATATTGAAGCCAACGGTTGCCACAGAATTCAATTGTTGCAATCTGACAAACTCAATACCAGCGAATTATATGATGTCATCCTGGCTAATATCAATCTGAATGTCATTCTTGAATTGTTACCGGCCTTTCGGAATCACTTGTCGCACAGCGGATTGCTGATCCTGAGCGGGTTATTGACGGACGATGAATCTCGTGTGAAAGCTGCTGGAATTGAGACTGGTATTGATTTTATTGCACAAAAGGAGAAAAATAATTGGCTGAGTATGACGTTTAAGAAGTAGGATTTATCCAATATTCAGACAATGTTCATGTTATCAGGGAAATGCATAACTATGGAATTCGTATATTTGCTATCCCATCTTCAACCTGATATTGAATGAAAGAAACCGCATTCATCTTACTGGCTTATCTTATCGGTTCTATCCCAACTTCGGTTTGGATCAGTCGGGCATTTTTCAACATCGATATCAGGGACTATGGTAGTGGTAATGCCGGCGCAACTAACACGTACCGTGTTTTAGGCCCAAAATGGGGGACAATCGTCATGGTTGGCGACATGATTAAGGGACTCATCGCAGTAAAACTTTCTCTTCTTTTACCTTACTATCTGACGCACGAATTCGCGAGGACCAATTTGCAAATCGGATTGGGACTGGCGGCAGTGTTGGGACATATTTTCCCCATCTGGGCAGAATTCCGTGGAGGAAAGGGAGTAGCCACTTTGTTCGGAATGATTCTGGGCATTCAACCCAATGTTGCGATTTGCTGCGTTGGAATTTTTATGCTGGTGCTCTACTTAACGCGTTATGTTTCGCTCAGTTCAATACTGGCAAGTGTCGCTTTCCCTGTATTTATCCTTGTTATTTTCAATGAACCCGAGCATCTCTATCGCGTATTTGCGGTGGCGGTGGCACTCATGGTCTTATTGACACACCAAAAGAATATATCGCGATTGCTAAAGGGCAGCGAGAGCAAGGCTCCAATTTTGCGATACAGAGACAGGCGCAGGCGCAAAAGTTGATAAGTTACCCGATTAGCCGGTTAACCAATCAACTCATCAACTATTTCCCCAATCAACTTTAGTGTTTCTTTTGTTCCCCAAAAAAAGTTTGGTATGCAGATTGAATTATTATTGTGAAATGTTACACCACATGAAGAAATACATACTCATATTATCAGTCGCCATAATGGCTTTAGCCTGTACGAAAAATACTTTTGTAAACCGCAGCGAACTAAACCTATATTCTGAAGCTGAATTACAGCAGATGGCCAATACCGAATACAAAAGCACATTGGCCAAAAGCAGGGTCGTGAGTCCCTCCGTTAGCAAGGATGCCGAGATGGTAACACGGGTGGGTAACCGAATAGCTAATGCAGTCAACACTTATTTCAGAGATAAGAAAATAGACAATCCCTACAAGGACTACAAGTGGGAATTCAACCTTGTAGACGACAAACAGGTGAATGCCTGGTGTATGCCGGGAGGGAAAGTGGTTGTTTACACGGGCTTGCTGCCTGTAGCGCAAAATGAAGCCGCGCTTGCTGTAGTGATGGGTCATGAAATAACTCATGCTCTTGCTCAGCACGGTAACGAAAGAATGAGTCAGGGCATGTTGCAGCAATTGGGCGGCGTTGCACTTTCGGTTGCTGTTGCCAACAAGCCTGCAGAAACGCAGAATATTTTTATGAGTGCATACGGTATAGGAACTACGGTCGGCGGAATTCTACCATTTAGCAGAAAACAGGAATTGGAAGCCGATCATTATGGACTGATCCTTTGTGCAGTTGCTGGATACAATCCGCGGGAAGCCGTTCCTTTCTGGGAAAGAATGCAAAAAATGTCGAGTGGACAGGAACCGCCCGAATTGTTGAGTACCCACCCCAGCGACGAAACCAGGATTGAACAGGTTAAAAAATATTCAGAAGAGGCTATGAAATATTACAAGCCAATGAAGAAATAAGCCGGTTTTTTATAGAATTTGGTCATAAGAACCCCCTAAAACGTTTTTTTAGGGGGTTTTTTCTTGGCATTCTATTGTAAATGAAAAGTTAAAGAGCTAACTTTGCACACTCATTATCTTTAAATCCTTTCCGATATGTCGCAGACTTTATTCGAAAAGCTTCAATTTCAAGACGAAAAAAATCTGCTGATCCAGGGAATTCCATCAAGTATCGAGAAACAATTTGCCAAGATTGCTTTTGCTAAGAACCTTACCCCTTTACTAAAAAGCAGGAAAATTGATTTCGCCCTGGTTTTTGCGGTAAACTGCAATCAATTGAACGGAATTTTGAGGGAAGTGATTCCTTCCCTGCGTGAAGAGGGTAAATTTTGGGTAGCCTATCCCAAGAGCAGTTCAAAAATTTCCACAGATCTCAACCGCCAATGCAGTTGGGATGTTATTCGTCAACATGGTTACGAAGCTACCGAGCAGGTAGAACTTGACCATTGCTGGATAGCAACGAATTTCAAGAAGAAAGAGCTGACCGCGCTAAAGAGGGTGAAAAAGACCGAGCGTTTGGCCGTGGAAGTGGAAATCTAAAACACCAGCCTGTTTTTATTCTTATCAAACGACATCGCATTTAACTCCAGATGCGGTATCTGATATTCCTTTGCACCTGGTGCCCGATCTCGCATCCGGAATGTAAGCGGAGGTATTATCTGAATATAACCGTTCCCCATTTCCTGGTAAGTTCCGATTCCAACTGTTTGAGATGTTGATGGGTTTGAATAAGATGACATTGTTTTTCGGGATCGAGTTCCTTCTCCAGGTCTTTTTGGTTTTCGTCAATCATCCTCTTAATCTTTCGCATTTTCAGGTAGGTAAGCGTTGAAAAAACTTCCTCGCGATAAAGATCTTCTCTTGTAGGCATGGGACCATCATAGTGTTCTTTCCAATTCGGACTTAACTCATGTGCAGTTTCCATCAATCCTACCGCCATGCCGCTTAGCTCCAGATCTTCGCTATAGAGAAAGGACCTTGGCGTAGGCTCTAATCCTTCCTTGTACCAATTTGCATAGGTCTGGATCAACTTTAGCAATTTCTTGTTATCGACGAGTTCATTCAGTCCGTTCATCTCAATTTCCTCAAGAATATGATCCGCCACTTTTTGATTTTCGTTCCATTCTTTAAGTCCGAATTCAAGCAGCGACCTAACCATCGCCCGCTCCTGCAATTCATCTTTGAACAATAGGCTGAAACTATCGTCTTCCGCTGCAGCGCCGTTCAACTCGTCAAGGTACCTGGCCTCTTCCTGTGGAAGTTTGTTTTCCTGTTTTGAAATTTTCTCCCTGATAAATTTGTTGACAAGTGCGGTTAACCCCGTTTCGTCAATTTTCAGAATCTCTGAGCAACGCCTGATGTATTCCTGCTGCTTAGTGAAATCTTCTGCTTTATTAATGCGTGAGATTGTTTCTGCCATTTGGTTTACAACGGCAGATTTCCTGTTGGCGTCGTCACCAACACCTTCCATGGAGATTTCAAGCTGAAAGATGATAAAATCTTTCTTGTTGGCAGCTACGAATTCCCTGAATGCCGTTGGACCAATTTTATTTACATAGCTGTCTGGATCTTCATTGTCCGGGATCAGGATCAACTTTACATTCAGACCTTCTTCCAGTGCGAGATCGAGTCCGCGCAACGCAGCTTTCACGCCCGCTGAATCGCCATCATAAATAATGGTCAGATTATTTGTGTATTTCCTGATCAGTCTTAACTGATCGGGCGTGAGCGAAGTGCCTCCGCTAGCCACTACGTTTTCAATGCCAGCCTGGTGAAGTGAAACGACGTCAGTATAACCTTCCACCAGCAGACATTCGTCGGCTTTATCGATGGCCTGTCTTGCGAAATAGGAACCGTAAAGAATTTTGCTCTTGATGTAGATTTCGTTCTCCGGTGAATTGATGTATTTGGGACCCTTGTCGGCCTTACCCACCACCCTGGCCCCGAAGCCAATGATTTTCCCGGTGTGATTGTGAACGGGAAATATAATGCGGCCTCTATAATTGTCAAAGGTCCGGTCTTCGCGAACGATCACGAGCCCGCTCTTTTGCAAAAGTTCCGGATTGAATTGTGCTTTGAGTGCCTCTTTGGTAAAGGCGTCCCATTCATTGAGGCTGTAACCCAGTTGAAATTTCAGAATGATCTCTTCGCGAAAGCCGCGCTCCTTAAGATAACTTAGTCCAACATCCTGGCCTTCTGCTTCATTGAAAAGTACACTTGAAAAATACCTTTGTGCAAAACTGTTGATGATATAAAGGCTGTCGGCGGTTTGTTGCTGGCGTTTAAATTCCGGACTGGTTTCCGTTTCTTCAACATCCACATTGTATTTTGAGGCGAGCCAGCGAAGCGCTTCCACATAAGAATATTTCTCATGTTCCATCAGGAAGCTGATGGTGTTGCCGCTTCTGCCGCAACCGAAACATTTATAAATTTCCTTGGAGGGAGAGACGGTAAATGAAGGCGTCTTTTCGTTGTGGAAGGGACAGAGGCCGAGGTAATTGGCGCCTCGCTTCTTCAATTTCACAAAACCGCCTATGATCTCGATGATATCGATACGGCTGAGAATTTGCTGAACGGTTTCTTGTTTGATCATTGAGCACAAATTAAGGAATATTGGAAACCAGATACCGGATACCAGATACCGGATAGTTTGGGAGTAGGTTGGGGTTTGAAATATTCGACAAACTCACACTCACATTATCCGGTATCTGGTATCTGGTTTCCGGTACGCAAACGTTTGCCTAAACTTCCTCTGGCAATCATTAACATCCCCGATCTGTTTTCCGGGGCGTCTGGTCCGGGCATGGAAAAATGCCTCCACCTTCATCAATCGTCCTGTAAATCAATTAGAATTGACCATCTTTATGAATTCATAAAAAATCTTATTCATACCTAATTCGGTGATAGTTATACCCAAATCCGTTGCTTTTTCCACAAATGCTATGAAAAACGCCGTTCGCGGCGTACATTTGCAGATAGTCGAAGAGGGTACGGGCGAAATAACGCATGCTTTGCAACTTTCCCCAAACAATTCTTGTCTATTAGGCGTTACATAAGGGTTTACATCAATTTTCAACTACAATATGCGGCAACTTAAAATTGCTACACAGATTACCAACCGCGATTCCCAAGCGGTTGAAAAGTATCTTCAGGAAATTTCCAAGATTCCCATGATCACTCCCGAGGAGGAGACCATTCTGGCACAAAGGATCAAAATGGGGGATCAGAAAGCACTGGAGAGGCTCACTACGGCTAACCTACGATTTGTAGTATCTGTTGCCAAGCAATACCAACATCAGGGATTGTCATTGAGCGATCTGATCAACGAGGGCAACCTGGGCTTGATCAAGGCCGCGCAACGTTTCGATGAAACCAAAGGTTTCAAATTCATCTCTTACGCAGTGTGGTGGATTCGCCAGTCCATCCTGCAGGCGTTGGCAGAGCAGGGCAGATTAGTCCGCCTGCCTCAAAATAAAATTGGCACCTATAACAAAGCGAACAAAGCCTATATGGCTTTTGAGCAGGAACACGAGCGTGAACCGAGCACGGAAGAACTTGCAGAAATGCTTGAAATGAGTGAGACTGAAATCAACAACATTTTCCAGAGCAATACGCGCCACACTTCTTTGGACGCACCCGTTCATGAGGCAGAAGACGTGGCCATGGGCGACCTGCTGGAAGGTGGCGATGACACGGATGATGACGTTATGCAGGATTCACTCCGCAACGAAATCAGACGCGTATTGAAATCACTCAGTCCGCGCGAAGCAGAAATTGTAAACGCTTATTTTGGCCTGGATGGTGAGAATGGAGTTACGATTGAACAAATTGGTCAGAAATATGATTTGACCAAGGAGCGCATTCGTCAAATCAAAGAAAGAGCCATCAAGCGTCTGCAAAAAGCTCGCTACAGCAATGCACTTAAAGCTTACTTAGGATAAGGGCGGGAAATTCCCGGACCTTGCAACCCCGTCCTGAATACGTTCCGGGCGGGGTTTTTTTCAATACTTCAGTTTTCGAAACCATCCAAAATGAAATTTCCGGGACTGACCTTGTTGTTCCTGATTGGCACCTGTTTAATGAGTGGCTGCGAGAAGGATATTAATATCAGCCTGGATCCGCAACCCACGAAGCTGGTCGTGGATGCTTCCATCGAAAATGGCAAATTGCCATTGGTGGTGCTCTCGACGAGCCTGGATTATTTCGGGGAAATTAATCCGGAGATTCTCGCGAATTCATTTGTACACGACGCCCAAGTGTATGTGAGTGATGGCTTGAGAACAAATCAGCTCAAAGAATACAGTGTGCATTACAACGACACGACCACATTGTATTACTACAGTTCCGACACGTCTTCGCCGGCTACAGCATTGTTCGGCGAAATCAATACCGGTTATCACCTGAAAATTGTCTGGAATAACAAGGAATACAAATCAGATACAAGAATACCATACGTAACCAAGAAGATAGACTCGATCTGGTGGAAGCCGGCTCCGGACAATCCGGACACCAACCTGGTGCAGGTTTGGGTAAGGGCAACTGATCCCAAAGGTTATGGGGATTATGTAAGGTATTTTACAAAGCGAAACCAGGAACCGTTTTATCCGGGCTTCAATTCCGTTTTTGACGACCAAATTATTGACGGTACCACTTATGAGTTGCCCGTCGATAGGGGCACAAACAAGAACGCGCAGCGTGAAGAGAATGATGTATTCTTCAACAGGGGCGATACCGTCACCTTTAAGCTCTGCAACATCACAAAAAGTACTTTTGATTTTTGGAATACTTTTGAATTCAGCTATCAAAGCGTGGGCAATCCCTTTTCATCGCCCACCAAAGTGCTCAGCAATATTACCAACGGTGCACTCGGCTATTTTGGCGGCTATGCCGCTCAGTTTAAGACCATTATTATTCCGAAATAGCCTTCCATCCTTCACCTTTAACCTTTAACCTTTAACCCTTCACCTTTAGCTGCATGTGCCCGTATTCGTGAGGATACGTTATTTTTGTCAACTTCTAATTCCTAAGCATGGATAAGTCTACAGAAAAAGTACACTGTTTAATCATTGGATCAGGACCGGCAGGATATACAGCTGCTATTTACGCGGCAAGAGCCAACCTTAAGCCCGTCCTCTACCAGGGAATTCAACCTGGGGGACAACTTACGATCACAACTGAAGTGGAGAACTACCCGGGCTATGCAGATGGCGTGCAGGGACCGGAAATGATGGTTCATTTTGAAAAACAGGCCCTGCGCATGGGTGCAGATATCCGGTTTGGCCTTGCAACGAAAGTTGATTTTTCTCAGCAGCCCTTCAAAGTTTGGATCGATGAGGAGAAGCTAATCGAGTCGGATGCGATTATTATTGCGACAGGCGCCTCAGCGAAATGGCTTGGGTTGGATAGCGAACAAAGGTTAAATGGATTTGGTGTGAGTGCCTGTGCCGTTTGCGATGGATTCTTCTTTCGTGGAAAAGAAGTTGCGATTGTTGGCGCGGGTGATACGGCTTGTGAAGAGGCACTCTATCTTTCTAAGCTTTGTTCAAATGTTCACATGTTGGTTCGAAAAGACCAACACGGAATGCGCGCTTCCAAAGTGATGCAGGATCGCGTGATGAATACACCCAATATCAAAGTTTATTGGAACACCGAAGCAGAGGAAGTGTTGGGTGAAAATAAAGTTGAAGCGGTGCGCATCCTGAACAATAAGACCGGTACAAAAACAGACATTCCGGTAAGCGCATTCTTTGTGGCCATCGGACACGAACCCAATTCAGGGATTTTCAAAGAGTGGCTGGATATGGATGAAGCAGGATACCTGCTCACCCAGCCGGGTACTTCCAAAACAAATATTGAAGGCGTTTTTGCCGCAGGTGACGTACAGGATAAAATTTATCGCCAGGCTGTGACTGCAGCGGGCAGCGGCTGTATGGCAGCATTGGATGCAGAGCGCTGGCTTAGTGCCAGAGGCTTCGCATAATATTTCGCACATGTTAACAGTTTGTCTAGAAGGTGTAAGATTTTTCGCGCACCACGGCCTGCATGACGAAGAAGGAAGTTTGGGGAATGAATTTGAAGTTGACCTGGCCGTGAGCAGCGAACCGATTATTCCTGTCATTCATCACATCCAGGAGACGGTAAACTATGCCGTCTTGTTTGAGATGGTTAGGGCTCAAATGAACAGGCCACGCCGACTACTGGAGACCCTGGCCATGGAGATTGTTGAGGAGGTGCATACCAAATTTCCACAAACACGCGAAATTAACATTACAATTACTAAATTATTTCCCCCTATCCACAACTTTGAAGGCAAAGTTTGCGTCAAGTATAATAAATCCTTTCACTAAATTCCATTCATGAAGAAAATCTGTCTCTTCCTGGCATTTTTGTTTGTAGGTGGAATTGTCTTCGCGCAAGATGTGGATACGTTATTGCAGGAAGCTTCCGTACTTGAAAACGGAATGAAGGAAAATGATGCCCTAGAAAAATATAAGGAAATTCTGCGCATACAGCCCATGCAGATTGTAGCGATGTATAAATGCAGCGAGTTGTGCGGAAGCATTGGTAACCGGGAGAAAGAAGAAGTGAAGAAGGTTGATTTTTACAATGCGTCCAGGACCTATGCAGAGACCGCGTTGAAGATCGACTCCGGCAATGCTGGCGCCAATGCAGCCATGGCCATTGCGATGGGAAGGATGGCACTGATTAAAAAAGGGAAAGAAAAAATCGATTTCGTAAAAGGTATTAAACTGTATAGTGACCGGGCACTGGCAATTGACCCCAATAATGCCAAGGCCCTTTTTGTTTTGGGAAAATGGAATTATGAAGTGAGCAGTTTGAATTTTGTGGAGAAGGCTGCGATTAAAGTCATTTACGGGGGGATGCCGAAGGCTTCTTATGAAGATGCCATCACGTATTATGAAAGAGTAAAAGCGATTAGCCCCTGGGTATTGCTGAATTACCTTGAACTGGCCAAGGCATATGTGGCGAATCACCAATCCGATAAGGCTATAGAAAACCTGCAAAGGATGTTAAAACTGCCTTATCGAACCGAAGACGACGCCAATCATAAAGAACAGGCCCGCCAACTCCTGGCCAGTCTCCAGTAGAATCGTTGTTCGTTGGTCGTTGATCGGTTTCTGTAACTTAATTTTAAGGACGATACCCGAATCCGGTCAACCAAAATCGAACAACGAAAAACGATCAACGGTCAACGTATGATGGTCTTTCACCCTGCATTTCCCCCGAATTCTCCTACCTTTGCCAACGCTAAATTTGTAACCTGTCAAAATATGATTATGATGAAGAAGTTCCTGTTTTCCCTATGGATGATCGCCGCTTGCCTGACATCAATGGCGCAGATGCAGATTACTGATGCACCTAAATCAAGATATGACTATCACGCTCTCTTTTCACCGCTGTTCTATACTTACAACGGCAACGAATTCAGGGCTGCAAGCGGTGAGCCTGGTCCTGCGTACTGGCAAAATAAGGCCGATTACCAAATCAATGCAAGTTTGGATGAAAGCAAGAAAGAAGTTACGGGATCTGTTGTGATCACTTATAAGAATAATAGTCCGCAGGAACTTTCTTACATCTGGCTTCAGCTGGATGAAAACTTATACAAATTGGATTCTCGTGGTCAGGCAAAGATGCCCGCCAGCGGTCGCAGCAGGTATGGTGATTCAAAATCGGTGTTCGAAGGTGGCTATAATATCAGGTCAATAAAACTGGTTGGCTATCAAAGCAAGTCTGATGCTGACGCGGATGATATTATTACCGATACCCGCATGCAGATCCGCTTGCCAAAACCGCTGTCGGCAAAAGGCGGTGTAATTAAGATCAGGATCGATTATTCATATCTGGTTCCTAAATACGGATCCGACAGAACCGGGATTCTCAACACGAAGAACGGCGACATATTTGCGATCGCGCAATGGTATCCCCGTTTGTGTGTGTATGATGACATTCGCGGCTGGAATACAGATCCCTACCTTGGAGCATCCGAGTTTTACCTGGAATACGGAGACTTTGAAGTCAACCTCACAGTTCCTTCAAGTCATATCGTGGTTGCATCTGGGGAATTGTTGAACCCTGAAGAAGTGCTCACGTCTGAAGGGTTGAAAAGATGGAATGAAGCGAAACAAAGCGACAAGACGGTGATGTTGAGAACGGCCGATGAAGTGCTGAAACCGGAATCAAGACCAACAAAAGCAACCTGCACCTGGAAATACAAAATTAATTCCTCACGTGATTTCGCCTGGGCTTCATCAAAGGCCTTCGTGTGGGACGCGGCGAAAATGAATTTACCAAGCGGCAGAAAGGCCGTGGCCATGAGCGTGTACCCGGCCGAAGTTGCTGGCAATACGGCCTGGGGAAGAGCAACCGAATTCACCAAGGCAAGCATTGAAAATTATTCCAAACGCTGGTTCGAATTTCCTTATCCCTGTGCTTCTAATGTGGCTTGCAACATCAGCGGTATGGAATACCCCGGCATCGTATTCTGCGGTTCAACGGCAAAAGGCGCCGGTCTATGGGGTGTAACCGACCATGAATTCGGACACACCTGGTTTCCGATGGTTGTGGGGAGCAATGAACGTCGCTATGGTTGGATGGACGAAGGATTCAACACCTTTATCAATGGCATTTCAGCCGAAGATTTTAACAATGGCGAATTCAAGAGTGCAAAGACGGATATGCATCGCCGGGCTTCTTATATGCAAGGCGCTTCTTCAGAATCCATCATGAATACACCGGACGCGATGCGCGAGGGAAATATCGGTACTGCACTCTATGCAAAACCAGGATATGGACTCGGACTTTTGAGAGATCAAATACTCGGGCCGGAAAGATTTGATTTTGCATTTAAGAAGTACATCAGGGATTGGGCTTATAAACATCCGACTCCATGGGATTTCTTCCGCAGCATAGAGAACGGTTCCGGTGAGGACCTTGCCTGGTTCTGGAGAGGGTACTTCATCGAAAATTATCGGTTAGACCAGGCCGTTAGTAAGGTAGATTATGTGGATGGTGATCCCAAGAAAGGTGCGGTCGTGACGATTGATAACCTGGATCAGATGGCCATGCCCGTGGTCGTAGAGTGGTCAACCGTTGCTGGAAAAACAGACAGGAAAACATTGCCGGTCGAGATCTGGCAAAACAACGCCAGTTGGAAAATCAGGCTAAATACGAGTGATTCACTTTCAAGGGTGACCCTTGACCCGGATCATGTTTTCCCGGATATGAATTCGGAGAACAATGAATGGAAGAGTCAGTAGGAAATAATTCAAAAGTAAAAAGTCAAAATTCAAAAGTTGCATTCACTTTTGAATTTTGACTTTTTACATTTCAATTTTCCTTACCCCAAGCCCACTAAGTGAGCTGTCAATACTCATCACCCCGTTCTCAAGCTTAAATCCGCCAAGGGCTGCATCTTCGCCAAGGTCAAGACTGCCATCAAGGTCAATATATTTCGTATGTGCATTGGCGAAAGCCAGGTGAAGCGCTGCGGTTATACTGATCAGGCTCTCGTCGTTACATCCCCACATCAGGCTGATGCCGGCATGCCGTGCAATGTTTGCGATTTCGCCCGCAGCTTGCAATCCGCCGCTTTTCATGAGCTTAATGTTGAAAATGCCGCATGCCTTATTACCGTTTATGAGCTGAAGTGCCGAGGCAGGAGAGGTGAGGGCCTCATCGGCGGCAATTTCTTTCCTCAGCTCTTCGGGCAACGCCTTCATTTCATCCACCTTTTTCGCGGAGATGGGTTGCTCTATCAGCTCGATATTTAAAGCCTTCGTCTTTCTGAAAAAATCGATGATTTGTGCTGAATCATATCCCTGGTTGACATCAATCCTGATCGTGATGTCGGAGCCGTATTGCTCTCTCAATTTGACCAGTCTTTCAACGTCTTCATCCACGCCTGCACCCAGTTTAATCTTGAGCACCGAAAATCCCCGATCCAGGTATTCCTGGGCTTCTGTAAGCGTTTCACTCACGTTCTTAATGCCCACGGTAATGGATGTAGGCATGGATTTAATCTTTCTTCCCCATAGTTCAACAAGTGGAATGCCCAGGAATTGTGAGAAAGCATCATGAAGGGAAATATCCAACGCCGCAAGTGCTGCAGGCTGCCCGGGAAATTGTTCCCGCAGCCCATAGATCAAAGCAGATATGGTCTCAATGGACTTCCCGCGTAACGAATTCACTTCATCCGATTGTAAAGCCCGGAGGGAATCATCCATGCCCTCCTTCATTTCTTCTGTCATTGGGCAACCGGCCCCCAGCCCGATCATACCATTCTCCAATTCGATTTCAGCAAAAACATTTTCAACGTCACTGACCGTTTTATAGGCGATGGTATAGGGTCGGAGTAATGCGAGGTTGCGACTGTAAGTCCGAATGGATTTTATCTTCATGAATTCAAATTGTTTTGAGCTGCGGAATGAAATGTCGCACGCCATCTATAACGGGAAGGAGTACCGGTAGTTTAAATTCCGATTCGTATTGCTTTTGAAATTTCTTTGCCTCCTCAAGTGTGCAGGTGTGTGTGTTCAATGAAAGCGCGACGACGGATGAACCATACGCTTCAGCGAGGCCTATTTCTGACTCTACAGAAGGCAGCCGGCCCCAGGCCGGGTCGTCGTCAAAAAATTCCTGTTTGGGATTGAGCACCAGCACCACCTTTTTAGCATTTCCCGAAATCAGGAATTCTGAGCCGCAAGGCCCTGCTGGATTGCGCAGCGAAGACTGTCCCTCGATGAAAATGAAATCGGATTTTGTTTCATTGTAACAACTAACGATGGCGTGCTCAATTTCTCCGCTGATAAAATCGTTCAGGGTTGAGTCAAATATGAATCCGTATTTAGCGCCCTGCATCCATCCGGTCTGGCCTGTGTAGATCATTTCAGCGCGGAGGCCCTCTTCCCTGCAGGCTTCTGTCAGCAGTCGGGCCGTTGTCCTTTTACCCGTTGCACAATCCATTCCCAAAACCGCAACAATCGTGGATGGTACATTAAAGATGGCTCCTGTCCAAAAATGCAATTCCTCCCGGCTCCTCGGTTTCCGGATATCAATCAGCTTAGCACCTTTTTCATTGGCCAGGTTTCTGATGTTTTCCTTACCCGCCAATTGTTCATGCAATCCGTTCACGATGCTAACACCTGCGTCCAATGCCGAAGTGACAGATTCCAGCATCTCAGGCGGAAGCACGCCGCCACTCGTAGCGACTCCGATAATACAATAGGCTGGCTTTTTAGGTAATTTCAGCAACGCCTCCTCCACATTCGCATAAATCGGAATATTTCGGTGGATGCCATCCAGTACCTCACCTGCATCCTGCCCGGCGTAGTTATGATCAATGACTGCACTGATGCTGTACCGGTCGGAGCCCCGAATCAGGCCGTGAGCGGTTTTCGCGTGATTATTATCCAACATTCCATTGCTCAAAACAATGGCTGTATTATCTTTCATGAAACATGCATTTGCGTAAAATTAGCGCATGGTGCTGAAAATAAATTCTGCATGAGAAAATCTTTCCGCCCCGGGGCCCCTTTCTTCATTTTATTTTTTGCATTGAATTTTCAACATTGCTTTGGACAGGCCCTGCTAAACGTCAAGCGGCTTGATTCCTGTTTGAATATTCTACACCAACAGCAATTATTCAACGGCGTGATCCTATGGGGCGAAGGTGGCCAAATAAAATACAAGAAAGCATTTGGAATTTCAGATTGCAGAACGCAGCGGCCTCTCCATACGGCATCTGCCTTTAACCTCGCTTCGGTTAGTAAACAGTTTCTTGCGGTTTTGACGATGATCGAGTATGATGAGGGGAAACTCAATTTTGATGACGCCGTAAGCAAATACCTCACGCAGTTTCCATATAAGGAAATTACGATTCGACAACTTTTGAACCACACTTCCGGATTACCTGAATATTTCGACTGGTTCGATAAACGCATTGCCGCTGGTGACACCATTATAAACCAGGATGTGCTGGATTATATCGTGGCATCAAAACCTGCCTTGCTATTCAATCCCGGGGATCGGTGGCAATACTGCAACACGGGTTATGCCTTGATGGCGCAGGTATTGGAGAAAGTTTCAGGCTTGCCTTATGAGAAACTGCTCCAGCAAAAAATTGTTCAACCCCTGCATTTGAAGGAAACCTATGGATTTCACTTTCGGGCGAAAACACAGGTTGCAACGCCAAACCGTGTGTATGGATACAGCACCCGCGGTGGAAAGCAGGTGCCCTTCGATATTACTGCGATGGACGGGATCATTGGCGATGGGAGCATCTATTCGTCCGTTGAAGACCTTTACCAATGGGCGCTCGCGCTGGAAGCCAACAAGCTCGTCAAGCCCATCACCATGCAACAGGCCTACACCCCGGCCAGGCTGAATGATGGATCGACTTATCCTTATGGATTTGGCTGGTTTGTGGACGATGGCGGAAACAAACTTTCCCATACAGGAAGTTGGGTCGGTTTTCGCAACCTAATTGTGAGAAAGCGAAAGGAACGCCAGGTTTTGGTGATCCTTGACAATTCCGATAATCCCCCCACCCGCAGGTGGATTCAAAATATCATCGACAGCATTATGACTGGCGCAGCGCCGAAGATGCCCGTTCTGCAACTCATTGAAAACATCAGGTTGGCAGATGGTCTTGGCTCGCCGATTAAGGCGGGTTCGGTAAGGATCGTTAATCAATGGATCAGGGATACCGGTTCCCTGCGGCCTTTGCCAGGTGAAAAAAGAATTGACGGTAAGGGGCTGGTGTTGGCGCCTGGATTTATTGACACGCATAGTCACCATGACCGTGAGATGTTTGGTCATCCCGGGGTAGCCGCCGTCGTTAGTCAGGGTGTGACAACAATCGTAGTTGGACAGGATGGTTCTTCAGAATTTCCTTTAGACAATCTTTGGAAAAAACTGAATGCAACGCCGGTCGCGGTGAATGTGGGCTCGTATTCGGGTCACAATACCATCCGGGATTCTGTGATGGGAAAGGACTACAAGCATTTTGCTTCTCCGTCGCAGGTGGAGATGATGAAAAAATTCCTGGCGCAGGATCTAAAATCAGGCGCCCTGGGATTTTCGACGGGATTGGAATATGATCCCGGAATCTATTCAGATACGGGAGAAGTACAGTCCCTGGCTGGTGTAGCTGCAGGCTACCAAAGAAGATACATCAGTCACATCAGGAGCGAGGATCGTTTTTTGGAAAACGCCGTCAGGGAAGTGATCCTTATTGGCGCACGCTGGAATATGCCGGTTCAGATTTCGCATTTCAAACTTGGCATCGTGAGCCAATGGAAAAATGCTCCCCATTTTTTGAAACTTTTGGATAGCGCCAGGGCCGCTGGCGTTAAGATTACCGCCGATGTTTATCCTTATGAATATTGGCACTCCGGACTTAGTGTGCTCTTGCCTGAAAGAAATTTTTCCGACAGCCAGGCCGTACATTTTGCGCTTACACAGGTAACCACACCAGATGGACTCATCATATCCGACTGTCCGTCCGACAGCACGATGAACGGAAAGACGCTTGCAGTACTAGCCGTGCAAAAAAGTACAACACCAGAGAAGTTAATGATGCAGTTGCTGCAAACCAACGAACCCCTGGGAGGTGTTGGCATCATAGCCAAGGGCATGCATCCCGATGATATTGCGGCGATCCTGAAATGGCCCGAAACAAATCTTTGTTCAGATGGCACTTCTGAGGGCGGTCATCCCCGCGGTTGGGGTAGTTTCACCCGCGTGCTGGGCTATTATGTAAGGGAACAAAAGCTGCTCACGTTGGAAGAAGCCATCAAAAAATTGACCTCCCTCGCGGCCAACCATGTGGGGATAGAAGGAAGAGGCAGCATCCTTCCGGGATACTATGCAGACCTGGTTTTATTTGATCCTCTAACGGTGAAGGATAGGGCCAGTTTTACTTCACCGCATCTCAGCTCTACGGGCATTGAAATGGTTTGGGTGAATGGCAAACTCGTATGGAATGGGAAAGAGACGGGCGAACGTCCCGGTGTTGCAATCAAAGCCGAATAAAATCAACAATCCCCGCCCGTTCCGAACGGAACGTTCGGGCGGGTACAATCCGCAATCCACAATCTACCTATATGACCTTATGCTTCCATCTGCCACTCTGGATATAAAAATAGGCTAAGGTGAATGTCGATATCCAGTACAACCATTCCGACATCCAGCCCCAGGTGATGGGCAATTTCAGATGCTCCAGGACGAAGTAGACATAGATGCAATAGAGAACAATCGTGATTACTTCAATCAGGAGACCGATGCGGGTGTTGCCGGATCCTGTAATCGCATTGAGCCATACCACAGCGAATGACATCAGGATCAGTGCTGAGGAAACGATTCTCAAAACGGGGATGGCTTCTACAATGAATTCCTCTCCTTGTCCGTAAATGGAAAGGAAGAGCCTTGGAAACAGGTTTAAGAGGATACAAACCACCATGGCTAAACCCATGCTCAATCGAACGATCATTCCAATTAATTCAACCACCCTGTTTTGCATCCCCTGTCCAATTACATTACTCACCATCGTGTTGCTGGTTGCCGCGAAGGACCAGGTGAACACGCCAAAAAATCCAAAGATATTTCTCATCGTGTTGGAGATGGCCAGAGCACGTTCGCCATGGTGCTCAATCAGAATATAGAAAAACTCCCAGCTCCCAAGGCTGATCAGGTATTGCATAATCAATGGCGCCGATTGAACCAGGATCAATCGGGAAGTTTTCCAATCGAATGTAAAATGCTTGTAAAGCATAAAGGATTTGTGCAGTCCCTTCCGGTGGATCACGAGAAACACCACGAACATGCCCATGAATTCCGCAAGGATGGAGGCAACTGCGGCGCCGTTGAATCCAAGCCTTGGGAATCCCCAATGCCCAAAGATGAAAGTGTAATCGAAAAAGATATTTGAAAAGGTCTCAGCGACCGTGCCGGCAATGAGGAGTTTGCTTTGATTGGTACCCACCAACAACGCGTTCCGCATCTGGTATACATAAAGAAACGGCAGGCCCCAGATCCGGATCTTCAGGAATTTTACGGATAGATTGTAGATTTCTTCCGAATGAATAACATTTTTCAAAATGAGCGGCGCAACGGTGTAAACAATCAGGATGCCGATGCCCGCAAGAATGAGTGCAATTCCCAAACCCTGTGCGAAAATTTTTCCAATTTCACCAATTCTGTTTTCTCCGGCACGCCTTGCAATAAGCGCCTGGAGACCATTGTTCAATCCGAAACCCATTACAGCAAAAATCAGGTAGAATACACCGGTAATCCCCGCGGCGCCAAGTTCTCTTTCACCCACTGCGCCCAGGAAAATATTATTGGTGATGAAGTTGATTTGGGGAACAAAAAGGGATGCAGAAATGGGCAGCGCGATCCTGAGGATCTGCTTGTAGGAAATTTCCACTCTTAAGTCCATTGCCGTACCCGATTCCATTTCAATACTCAGAAGTTTATATCCAGTCGCTGAGGGGACGCAAATATAGCACGCCTAAGTCAACGGCCAATCTCCAACTTGCTGTAGGCCAGTTGCCAGACACAAACGGCAGCCGAACTGAGGTCAACGGCCAACCGCCAACCCTGCGTCGATTACACAACTGGAAATCGATCTTAAAAATTTGTCCTATTATTGTCCCCGAATTGTCCATGCACCCATCATTTACCATAAGTGGCGCGTCCCTGAATGAAATGGATTTAAGTGAAACTGCGCTTTATGCCGACCTGGCGGCCGATCATTGCTGCCTGGCGCTTTTTCATATTCCCCAAAAAAGTTTCGTAGCGCTGGAATATTACGACCTCGAGAAGAAGGACAGTGAGCAAAAGCTCAGTGAAATTTTTAATATCAGCAAATTGGCCAGGGCCGGATCTGCCAAAGTTGTGGTTGTCCACAATACACCCGAGGTGGTGATGATTCCGGAGAAATTGTTTGGGCAAACCAATCCGTCGGCTGCGCTTGAGCTCATTTATGGAGACTTGCATCACGGAAAAATTCTGGACGAAAAGGTTGAAGGATGGAACCTGCACAATGTGTACAGGGTGCCTGCAGGACTACAGGATCTAATTGAATCGAAATTCACCACTGGTGAATACTGGCATTTTTATTCCCTTCTCCTGAAACAAATGGAGGCCATCCGGCAGTCACACAACGGTGACGAATTAAAAGTGATCTTTTATCCCCATCGCGTGGTAACGGCCCTTGTAAAATCGGGCCAATTGCAAATGGTGCAGAGTTTCGAATATGAGATTGCTGAAGACGTTGCTTATTATCTCCTCAATATTTGCCAGCAGTTTCATTGCGACCCCAATACCATTTCTGTTCAGTTCTCGGGTCTGGTTGACACAGAATCGCCGTTGTATACCGAAATGGTCAAATACTTTTTGCACGTTTCTTCAGACAACCGATCATCCCAATTCAGCTATGTAACTGAATTCGATGACTACCCGCTGCATTTTTTCACGCCTGTTTTCAGTATAGCCTCATGCGCATAATCGGAGGGGAATATG
>Ga0163162_10001518_pt1 | contig 21625 bp, 17 predicted proteins | sample S55metaG_FD_115310 | JGI IMG/M metagenome (GOLD analysis project Ga0163162, IMG submission 115310) | Switchgrass rhizosphere microbial communities from Kellogg Biological Station, Michigan, USA - S5-5 metaG | ecosystem: Host-associated > Plants > Roots > Rhizosphere > Soil | place: USA...
ATCATGAGCGGTAGTTTGTAAAGGACGAATTGTTGAGAGCAAGGGGATCACAAAAAGAAACGACGAGCTTCGCTTGAAGGTCTCGTCGTTTCTTTTGTAAGGCCCCGAGGGCCTCAAATGTTTTTGTGCGCCGGTGGAAGGCTTGCTGTGTGACCTGCTGGTTCGTGTTATCTCTTCTTTGCGGCTTTCTTGGCTCCGCCCTTCTTCGCGCCCTTCTTGGCGCCACCCTTTTTCGCTGCTGCTTTCTTTCCACCTTTTTTAGTTGCCATAGCTTCTATGTGCTCCTTCTTTCAAGTTTGGGTTTTAAGTGTTTCTTCACGACCACAAGATACTGTGCTTGACTTTCTCTTGTGGGCTAGAGTAAACGGCGCACAACATCTTGCTATATAAACGTAATTGCCACAGATGTCAATAACTTATTACTTCTGCTGTGAAATTTTTTGTACGCCTGATGATGATGATTTTGCGCGTACAGCGAAGCTGATCAGAGCGGGTCGAGCGAGCGCTTGCGATGTTGATCGAGATGCGTAACCGTCTAGCGAAGTGATGTGAGAGCAGAACGTCTCTGAGGTTGGTAAGAGCGAAACTTGAAGCGCGAGTAAGTTTGAAAAACGATCATGGACCACGAAACAGTGGCGTGAAGATCCATTGATCATGTTCTTCAATTCCGTAGAACGTCAGCACTGAATTTCGTCTACTGCGACTTGCGACACCAACGAATGGACCACTCGAATCATCACCAGCCGATGATGAACTCGCTGTCTTTGAAGCGGTACCGGGATTTATCACGTTGACCAGCTGTGGGACTGCAAACTGTTGCAACTGCGCCATTTGCGGATCACGAGGCGGCGGTAGAACAGTGCCCGCGTAGGTCATCACGGCTTGTTGAAAATCAATCAACTCTTCACTTCGGGGATGGACAAATCTCCACTCTCCTTCGAGAGTGAGTGGATCACGTGAAGCACTGATGCGCAAAATTTGACGAGTCTTTGCGCCACCAGGAATCGGAACACCTTCCAGCAGTTGGTCCATCGAAGTTGGTAATGCTTGATCTCCGACTGCACGATTCACAGCATTACGAAAGCGATAGTAATCGCGAATTGCATCGGCGATTTGTTCACCACGAAAGATCGCTTCCTTCTCGTTCTCACGTTCCGCTTGTTGTCTCAGGCTGGGTGCGGCAGCCATCGCAAAGAGTGCCAGGATAGTCATCATCGCCAGCAGCGCAACCAGGGTGTAACCCGCCTCCGAGCGCCGCTCATCACCATTCGCAAGACGAAAAGAGTCGATCGCGACGACAGACGTCGACCCTAATATATTGTGGTGTGGTCTGTCGTTTTGGTTCGTCATCTTCAGCATCAACTCGCGGAGTTGGACGAGCAGAAGGAGCACCCGCAGTCCTCTCACCTTCAGTCATTGCCAGACTATGTTTGATCTTCAAGTTGGTATCCACGAAGACAATCTCTTTCTCGGAGATACTAGTCACACGAAAGCGACCACTCAAAAGATCTCCGAGCTGAACGCTCAGGATCTCTTTGTTGTTCTTGTCTTGAAGCAGACCAGTATTAACGAAGTGCTTCGTGCCAAAAATGCCAACGTAGGTATAGTTTGGTGTTGGTGGTGGAGCAACACTGAGTCCGATCTGATTTGAATAGACGCGCCCATCCGGCGTGCGCACCCCAACCTGCCGCAAACCTGGAGTCGCAATCGTCGCGGCTGACACAGGGGCAGACATTTGCTGAGCTCCTTTGTACTTGGTCGGCATTTCACGTCCATCTACAAAGATGCGCATATCGGGCGTGAACTTGTCGCCCGTAACTTCCAACGTGAAGTCGGCAGTCTTTGCGTAAACATTCGAAGGAGAAATTGCCGCAAGCAAAACAGGAGGAGTTGGCGTCGGCGTTGGCGTCGGGGTGACGACCGGTTTTGGCGGTTCGACCGGCTTTTCATAAAACGCAAAGATGTTTCGGCGCGGCTCCTGAACCACAGGAACACTCAACGAGGTCGGCAACGGCTGTAAACTGCTAATGTCGATGATCTGGGGAGTGTTTGCAGAACCTGCAGGCGGCCGAATTTGTGTTTGAGCGGCTTGCTGGCGACCGGTTGGTTGCTGCTGTGGAGTTGAAGCCGGCCGCGGACCTGGACGACTGCCAAAACCAATAAACGTCCACCAGAGAACAACTATTGCCACCAGTCCCAACACTAGCGCCGAGATGAGCTTTTTCTTTTCGCCAGGCTTAGTTAAGTCTGCTAATTCCATCAATGCTCCTGACTGGTGGGGCTTGAATTCGCGGCGACATCTTCACGTTGAAAATACATCGACATATTTAGCTGCAAGCTCACAACCGAACCGCGCGTGCCGGATCCTGCCGCGGCCGCCTGTTCGGGATTTAACTGTGAACTGTTCTCTGCCCGCTGTAGTTCGATCTGATTGATAATTACGTACTGCCTGGTTCTCTCGATGTCCTGAACGAAATGACGGAGGTTCTGATATGAACCTTCAACCGTTACGAGTACTCCGATTCCGGGATACACACTCTGCCACTTAGTGCTGACAGATGTACCCGGGGTAACTTTCCCTCCGACCGGTTCAAGGGGAGTGTAAGAAGGCCCGGCGGTGTTACGGAGGTTGTTCTTCACGATAAGCCGATTTAGTTCACCGTAAAGATCCATTCGACCTTCATCCGACTTCTTTAAACTGACGTTCTCAAATTCGGTGAGACTCGCAGTGATTTTGTCGACGGTCTGCTTGGTGTTCTGGTCTGTCTTAATTATTTCTTTAAACTTAACCAAATTGTCTTTAAGGCGAATTCTGTCTCTTTCCATTGCAGCTCTTTGAGATCGAGCAGGAACCAGGAAATAGACATAGCTGAAAAGCACCAGCAACAGAATGACGCAGCTGACAGAAACGGCGGCGATTTCTGCGGGACCAAACATTCGACTGCCTTGCCAGGTTTTAAGCTTGGCAAGAGGTCGTTTTAGAGTTTTCGACGTAGTCACAGGTTGTTCGTTCATTTTGTCTCTCCTGTCGACTTTGTCTGTCCCGGAATCTCAGCGATGCTTTCACTCGCAAAACTTGGGCGAGGACGATAAACAACAGTTAGCTCAAACTCTGTTCCAACTTCGCCTCGTCCTTTTTGCAAATTCTGAGAGACAAGGTTCGCGTGAAAAACGCCTTGTCGATCCATGTCAGCTATCATTCCGTCGATCGAGTCATAGCCCTTCGAGAAGAGTAACAACTCCAAATCGGCAACGGTCTGTCCTCCCTGTGAACTGACCTCGCGCACACCGATTCTAGAGACCCTTACATTGTCTGGTAAGGCTGCTTCCAGGTCAGCCAGCAAACGCGACCAGGAAAAACTTCTCCTGTCCACTAGTCGATGAGCTGCTAATAATGTTTGCTGTTGTTGCGGCGTGAGAGATTGTTTGACCTCTTCGGCCTTCCCCAGCAGTCCTTGTTCTTCCTGTTTCATCCTGTTCACTTCGGCCGTAATTGCCTGAGTTTCACGTTTCGCGTTGGACGTAAGTTGAAACACAACAATGAGTCCAAGGAGAGACACAAACAGGATCACTACCGTTAAGATCCACGGCAGTGCGCGATTATTAAAGGGTTTCGAAGCTAAATTGAGGTTTGCATTCACTACAGGGTTTCCTCAACCAATCAATCGTTTGGCAGGACTAACGAAGGATACACGCCCAAACAAAGCATTCGCAAATCGGCGGGTGTCAGCCAGACCAACGCTTCAGTTACACGCTCAGTGCTGAGATGCGTTGCATAAAGACAAGGTTTAACTCATCTTTCGGCGAGGCGGCAAAGGTTGCTCTGTCGCCGCCAGCGAAGGACGGTAGGCGCAAATCGTATTACGACCATTTCTCTTGGCGCGATACAAAGCAGAATCAGCCATTTCAATTAGTTGGATTGGGTCTTTTGCGTCGTCTGGAAAGGCCGCTATGCCGATGCTGATAGTAATTTGGAAAAGACTATCCGCTTCAGCCGCATTGATCCTGGCCCCCGAGAACACGTGCGCTTCAACGGCACGCCTGACACGCTCCGCGGCCACGACTGCCTGCGCATAGTTTGCATCGAGGAGAAATGCAGCAAATTCTTCTCCGCCAAATCGAGAGGCCACGTCTCCGGATCTCAACGATGCTTTGATTATCAGTCCGACGTCCTGAAGAGTGCGGCTGCCAACGAGATGACCGTAGGTATCGTTCACCTGTTTGAAGTGATCCAAATCCATCATCAGGACACAGAATGGTTGTCCCTCTGCTTCAGCACGTTCTGCTTCCCTTCTCAGTTCGGTGAAGAACGATTTGCTAGTTAGCAGTCCGGTTAGTTCATCGTGACCAATGAGTCTATGAATCTGCTGTTGAAATTCCTGATCGATCTGATCGAGGAGTTCAAAGCGAAACAGATGATCCCCTATTAGAATTTTATCGCCGTCGTTCAGCACAGCGTCTTTAACAACCTGGCCATTTAATAGGGTGCCATTAGTCGAACCGAGATCTTTCAGATGAAAGCTTCTCGCTGTAGAACCCTCGACCGGCTCCGCGGAAATTTGTGCGTGAAGTCGTGAAGCTTTCGAATCATTCAAACGGATATCCGCGTCCAGGGCGCGGCCAATGGTTACAAGGTCCCGTTCGAGAGGAATTGCAGTAGCCAGGAGTTCACCGCGAAGCGAAGTTAAAACGGGACGACGTTCAGTGTACTTGAGCGTGTCTACCTCCAGGTCAGTATGTAATTGGGTAAACGACTCGTTCTGATCATGCTTATTCATTCAAGTAAGTATCGGATGGAAGTTGGCTTCCCAGATTTAACAGGCATGCCGGGGGCGGCATTATCTTAGCCTGCGCATTCTATGAGCGGCAATGTGATTTTCAGACAATTCGCGAGTTATGGCTCCACTTGTTCGGCTTTGGGCATGCTCCTATAATCGGATCCGACACCTGAAGCGTTTTTGGCCATTTTTCCATGAAGGGTTTATTTGCGTTGAAACAATCCACCAAAACCTGTTGCGAAGAGAGTGAAGCAACCACGGTCGAAAGGGTGGCGACTGCCAATTTGCCGACCGAGTGGGGTGAATTCCAGATTGCCGGGTACAGGTCGCTGACCAGCGATGAAGAATTCGTTGCCTTATATAAAGGACAGATGAGCCGGGATATACCCACCCTGGTGAGAATCCATTCTCAGTGTCTCACGGGCGACGTATTTGGCTCGATTAAGTGCGACTGCGGTGAACAACTCCACACAACCCTTCAAATGATTCAGCAGGAGGGGCGTGGAGCCGTTGTTTACCAGCAACAGGAAGGGCGTGGAATTGGCATCCTCAATAAGATTCGGGCCTATGCTCTTCAGGACCAGGGTGCTGATACAGTCGAGGCAAATGAACAACTAGGACTCGCGGTTGACCTGCGAGACTATCGACAGTGTGCTGAGATTCTGTTCGATCTTGGCTTGTGCAAAGTCAAAGTAATCTCAAACAACCCTTTGAAACTCCAAGCCCTTGAAGAAGCAGGACTGAAGATCGTAGAAAGAGTTTCGATCGAGGTTGATTCTACTGAAAACGCTGCCGGCTACTTACGCACCAAAAAAGAGAAGATGGGTCACTTGTTGGATTTGAACCGACCTTAAGCTGTGATCGACAGAAAAATAAAAGGCCGCCAATTGCAGGCGGCCTTTTTATTTTTAGAAGCAGAGCCTCAATGTTTCTTTCGTAACTCCTCGACGGTTGCTTTGATTCTTTCTGCGTCAGGCGCCTTAGGCTCAAGCTTGAGATATTTTTCAAGCTCAGCCGCGGCCTCCTCATTCTTCTTCGAACTCATATAGAGGCCACCTAGAAATTTATGAGCGAGAGCAATGTTTTGTCCACCGTTCTTGATTGCCAGTTCCAGTTCCTTCTCAGCTTCGGGATACTGGCGAGTAGAAACCAACGTCATACCTAAGTAGTAATGAGCGGGCGCGTCGGTAGGATTCAGCTCGACCGCCTTTCTCAAGTGACTATCAGCATCCGGGAACTTCTTCTGATTGTAGAGTGCAATTCCCATATTCAAATGAGCGTGAGGGTCATTTGGCGTGAGTTTCAGCAAGGTTTCCATCGTGTCTGCCAACTTGGTCATGTCACCAAGTTTCAGATACTGGACACCGAGGTCACTCAACGCCAGGGCAAAGTTCGGGTGTATTGCAAGCGCCGCGTTCAATTGCTCGACAGCTTTTTTGTGATTGCCAGACTGCGCTGCCTTAGCGGCAGCTTTGTAGTCGTCAACTGCTTGCTGAGGGACGCCTGCAAAAGCCTTTGCTTCGTCGAATCCAGCGCCCTTCGGCAATAAGTGAATATCGTACTGCAGAGTTTGACCCGAACGACCGATGCCAGCGTTGCCTGTGTTGCCGTAGATAACGACACTCTGTTTGATGCCGTCGTAATCAGAGCCAGCAGCGATTGTCAGCTGATACTCAGCGGCAGGCAGTCCATTGAAAGTGAAATTACCGTCATCATCAGTTGTGGCCTGACGAGTCCCATTAACGTTGCCGTCCAACCTAACGACAATTCCTAAGCCGGCTCGACGACCCGACGGCATGTAGACACGACCTTGAATCGAGTGAATTCCACCAGCCGAATCCGGAAGCCCTCTTGTACTGCCCACTCCGCCCTGACCCAATGCTTGGTCGCTAAACGTTAAGATTATAAGAGTGCAAATTACTACTGCACCGAATAAAGCTTTACGGAGAAACCCTAATGACATTGTTCTTTACCTTTCTTGCGAACTACTGAATGGGGATTGTAAATCCTTCTTGTTACGGTACTCCTTGATTTTGTGTTGCAATACTTCTGCATCGGGAGCTTTAGGCACAAGCTTCAAATAGCTTTCAAGTTCTGCGGCGGCGCGGGAGAACTCGCGCCGTTCAACAAATATTCCCGCAAGGTACCGGTGCGCGAGGGGCACTTCAAAGGAGTTTGAGGCTATGGCGAGGCCTAATTCCTTTTCTCCCTCGTCAAGTTTTCTTTGAACGGCGAGGGTAATACCCAAATACATATGAGCTGTGGGGGCTGAGCTATTCTTGTTAACGGCGACTCGCAAATGCTCTTCCGCTTCATCAAACTTCCTTTGATTCAGCAACGTGATTCCAAGATTAAGTCGCGGCACAAAATCATCCGGTGCCAACTTCACCGCTTGTGTCAGCACCTCAGAGGCTTTTTCCACTTGGCCTAACTTAAGATACTGAACACCCAATTCATTTAACGCAATAGGAAAATTTGGATAGCTCGCTATCGCCGCTTTGAGTTGTTCGATTGCTTTGTTTGTATCTCCGGCCTGGCTGGATTCGATGGCCTTCTTGTAGAGGTCTCTCGCTCCGTCCGGCACTGCAGCGAGCGTAGCATTTATAACTGATGCTTTAGCCGCACCTTCACGTTTCAGCTGTAAACTTATCTGCACTGTGTACAGTCTACTTACAGGCGGAAGAGTTATCCCGCGCCGTGAGTTATTTCCATCCGTGTCGATAAAAACAGGTTCTCGTGCGATTTCATAATCCTCTCCGGCGTCGACTACAACGGTATAGGAACCGGGGTCCAGTCCTCTAAAAACAAAATTACCGTTTGAGTCGGAGAGGACAGAGAGCTCACCTGACTGAAAGTTCTCTAACTTAACTTTTAGTCGGACATCTGTACGTCGACCAGAGGGAAAAAAGATACGACCCTGAATGGAATGACGGCCTCCCGTACCGGTTTGATCTACACCACCTCCACTCTGAGCTGAAAGAACTGAGGCCGTGGAAAGAGTGAACAGCAACAACAATACGAGTCGATTCTCTATGGAGAGCGGCCTTGCAGACAAAAACATTTCGGCACTCCTGGTACGAGCACAAGTCTCGCGGGTCATCTATATGAGAAGCGTAAGCGGGGCCACTAGACTACCACAAAAAAACAGAAGGGAGGAGGGCTAATAAATAGCTCTCCTCCCGTCAGAAGGCTCTTACAATTCCTAAATAAAGGAATCGCTCAAGCTAAATGTTTAGAACGAAAACTTGACGCCAAAGCGAACCGACGACGGGAACTGGAAGATGGTTCCTGCCCCATAGAACGGATTCGCAAAACGATTCGCAGGGATATTCGCAACACCAGGAATACCGCTATTAATGGCTAGTGTTTCATCCAATCGAATCGCACGTTGGGTATTGAAAACGTTGAACCAATCTACCTGGAGTCGAAGCTCTTTCTTCTCACTGAAGGTGATCGGGTAATACGCATTCAAGTCCAAATTGGTAGTAAATGGCGTCCGTGAATCACCGATGCTATCAACTACGTTCGGGAACCCAGCTTGCGACACCGATACCGTTGGTACGATTGCGGTGCCGCGTGGAACACCGAACCCTTCGTTGTTTCCATAAACTGGGTGTGGAATCAAGGCGTTAAAGGGAATGCCGCTCTGCGCTCTAAAGGATGCGCCAGTCATCAGCTTGAATGGCCAGCGATAGCTACCATCAACTTTAATCTGATGCGGACGATCATTTGGCAAGCGACCATACATTCCATTCAACAAGCTCACGAGGTCGAACAATGATGTAATGTTCGGATCCGATTGACCATTGTCATTACGGAACAAACCCTCGTAATTACCAATCAAGCTGGAATAAACGTACGAACCGATTACTTGCCAGTTATTGCTGAATCGCTTCGTTGCCGTGAATTCCAAAGCACGATAGTAACGTCGAGCGGGTCCAAAACAACCGATCGCGGGATTATCGCAAGCGAGATCCTCGGTCGTTGTCATGGCGCCTTTACCTCTTCTGCCCGGATTGAACAGGAAGTAATTGTCCCCATCATCGAAAGAACCGTCTTCGATTACAGTACGCTGATAGCGATAGATTCCTCGGAAACCGAGCACGAGGTTATTTTTAAGTTCATACTCAATTCCACCAGTCCATTCCGCAACGTCCTGGGGTTTTAGACCTGGATCGATCGGAGTGTGGGTTGAGCCCAAATTTCCAACATCGGTAACGACAAAGGCGGACGTTGGTGAATTCAGGGTTGAAACGTTGAGATTCTTATCGGTCTGGGAAGTATCGCTACCCGCGCGTACATTAAGGTCGAGGGGTAGTGGTGTTTCAATGTATCTGGCCCAGTTGAGGAAAAGCTTGCCCTTACCCTTGCCAGTGAAATCCCAAATACCGCCAATGCGCGGCTGCATGTTATCGATGAAATGGTCAAGCCTTATGTAAGAGAACTTATCGCTTCCATAAGATTGCTGATAATCCCATCGCAGACCCAGGTTAAGCTGAAAATTCCTGGCGAGCTTGTAGTCATCCTGGACGTAAAACGCTTCCATATTTGTGTTTGTGTCTGGGGCGATAAGCCGGAAGTCACGAACACGAACACTGGAAAGAACCAGGAAAGGATTGGTGTTCAGTTGCGCTGAGGTCAAGGTCGTCGTTGAGGTACTTGTAATACCAGCCGGTTGCAAACCTGCGGTGATTAAGGCCTGAACGCGCGAAGTCAGAGCAGCTGCCGGACAGGCAACATTGCTACCTTGAACCGTACAAACGCCAAAGTTGTTGGTAGTTCGGAAACCGATCATCTGGTTATTGCCGCTACCGTGAGTATTATTTAAAGGATCCGGGAAAGTAGTTGCCGTACCGGTCGAGACGGTATGTATCTTATAGATGTTGTTGCCATACTCGAACCCGTACTTGACCGAGTGCTTGCCCCAGATGTTCTGAAGTCTCGCCGAAAACTCATAGCGATTGCGATCCTGGTCAGAGATCAAACCAAAACCGTTACGAATAAAGTTTCTTTGTAATGAACCACCACGTCCGTCGACAAACGCAATGAAGTTTGAGTTTGCCGCAATTTGTGCTGTGGTGTTCACTGGGGTCAAAACTGACGTACCTGCAGAGTTGACAACTGCAAAGCTGTCAGCCACCAGGGGAACCGTTAACTGACTATCCAGGGGAATAGTGTTGGCACGTTGGTAGTGCAGACCAAATGCAAACTCACCAGTCCAGGTTGGACTAAAGGTTGAATTCAAACGGGCAATATAGTTATGTCCACCTGTCTGAATCTCTCCTTGAAAACTTTCGGGATTCGCACCGAAACCAGATCCACCAAACAGAAAGCCTTTTTGTTTTGTGAAGTCACCAAATGTTGAAAAGGTGAGAGTATTGTTCTGATTGACTGCCCACGTTATTTTACCCGAATAGAAGGGCGTAGTGATCTCATTGTTGACCGAGTTGTGGAACTGTTGGGTTAAGAAATAATTCTTGCGCTTCTGGGGATTGAAAGCACCAAAGAACCAAAGTTTGTCCTTGGAGATTGGACCACCGACGTCAATACCAGCATCGAGCTCGGAGAATCCGTTTGGCGCAGAGCCCGTGAACGGAAACTGCTTGGTGTCGCGAACTAAACTTTTGTTCGTGAAATAACCAAACGCATCACCGTGAAATTCGTTACCACCACTCTTGGTAATAACGTTGAAAACTCCGCCCGTGCTGCGACCATATTCGGCACCATAGGCACCAGTCTTGATCTCGACTTCTTGTACAAACTCAAACGGCAAGTTGGCACCTGAACCACCAAACGCGGGGTCAGTCGTGTTCACGCCGTCAAGGATGTAATTGTTTTCCGGACCTGATCCTCCGGCCACCGATGGGTCGCGGTCGCGGCCCGAGGCATCACGCAAACCTGAACGCGCTACTGTCGGAGCAATTGTATAAAGCGACTGAACGGTGCGCTGGGTGGGTAGGTTTGAAAACTGTTCCGTTGAAACGTTTGTTCCAGTCGTATTACTTGATACGTCAACTGCCGCACCAGCGGTATCAGTGACGGTAACGCTTGCTCCCACGTTTGCTGGAGCCAACTGAGCTTCCACCTGAGTGGTGCGAGAAAGATTTACCTCTACTTCGGTTTTTTCAAACTTTGCAAAACCTTTCGTCGACTCAATTGTTACTGCGTATCTTCCCGGTGGAAGATTAGCGATCTTGAAACGACCGTTGTCGTCAGAAGTCGCAGTCTGCGCGGAGATCAAGTTCGGGCTTGTTACCCGAATACTTGCCCCTGGAACGGCAGCACCTGTTGGGTCGCTTACCATACCTTCAATTGACCCGGTCGTCGCTGATTGCGCAAACACGCTGCCCGTGAACAACGCGAAGCACATTAGAAGCGCCGACAGGCCAAAAAACTTTAGGACATTCTTCATTTTCTGCTTTCCTTTCTTATTAGACAAGGCGCTGTCTCCTCCTGCGTCCTTACCCCTTTTTCTTTATGACAGCACCGAAAGATTCCATACGAGTGGCTTCAATGGAGACCTCGTGGGCACCATTTTGGCAATTGCCATGCCCCCACCCCCTTATGGAGAATTCTCCACGTATTCCAGTTAAAATCCCTTGTTTTGCAGGGTCGTAAATCCAAAAAAATGGGAATATCCAGAAATCTCAACCGGGGCTCGGGCTTCCACAGATCTGGTTAGGACAGGTTGGTTTGTCAGCATTAAACATTGTAACCGTCCAGAATTGGACCGATGATTCCAGAGTTTCCAGTGCTCCACAGATCACATGCTGTCAGTCTTTTTGTTGTCGGTTTGTATTGCCTTCAAATTCATTTGCGGTTATTTAAGACGCGAACATGTCAGAACGCATCTATCGCGATCCTGTACACAACATCATTCGCCTACGCACCGATACTACTGAAGGCGAATTGATGATGAGGCTGATTGACGCCGCGGAGTTTCAACGACTGCGTCGGATCAAACAACTCGGACTTGGTCTATTCACATACCAGGGCGCTGAACACTCACGCTTCACTCATTCACTCGGTGCATTCCACTTAATGACGCGAGTGCTCGATCGCTTTGGTGAGCGTTACTCGATCCATCCGGAAGATCGCATCGCTGCGCGAGCCGCTGCCTTGCTGCATGATCTCGGCCACGGATCTTTTTCACACGTGATGGAGAAGGTCCTCAACTTTCATCACGAGCAATGGACAGTTGACGTTCTTTTGAGTGAGGAGACAGAGATCGGGCAGGTGCTTCGCTCACACTCTCCGCAGATGCCAAACAGCGTCGCTGCGATCATCGAGGGGAAATTTAAGCCGTCTGCTCTGGCCCAATTAGTTTCATCTCAGCTCGATGTCGATCGCATGGACTACCTCTTGCGCGATTCGCTCATGACTGGAGCAAAGTATGGCGTCTACGATCTCGAATGGATAATCAATGCGCTTGCGATTGATGAATCCGCCGATCGGATTTACGTCGAGGCACGTGGTCTCTATGCGGTTGAAGAGTATCTGCAGGCGCGTTACTACATGTTCCGACAGGTCTACTTTCACCGCACGTTGAGATCTGCTGAAGCAGTCTTGCGGTCGATCATTCGTCGCGCACTCAGTCTGCACGAGGATGGGATTGAAGTCTGGCATGCAAGCGGAACTGCCTTTGAAAAGATTCTTCGTCGCCAGCGCCTCTCGATCACCGAACACTTACAAGTTGACGATTCAGATTTTGTCTTTCATGTGAAGCAGTGGCAAAACTCGAAAGATGCAATTCTTAGCGACCTGAGTAAACGCTTCATCAATCGCAGGCTCTTTAAAGCTATCGACCTTGATATGCCCGAAAGTGAAAAAGCGGAGTTCATGGAGACGGCACGGGAAGTAGTGCGGCGAAGTGGGTTTGATCCTGATTTCTACTTCATCGAAGACCGAGCCAGTGATGTGCCGTATTACAGCTACTATGCCGCTGAACGCTCTGAACCAAAGACTCATATCTATGTCGAAACCGGCTATGCGCGTCCCGAGATACTTGAAATAAGCGAAGTCAGCAATGTAGTAAAGGGACTACAACACGGATACGAATTGCATCGAGTTTGCTTTCCCGCGGAAGTGAAGAATGAGGTCTACAAACTGTACCATCGTCGTGGATTAAAATCTGAAAGTGCTGGAGTAGGTGCTGACGTATAATGCGGATCTCTGATTTTCCGGCAACGAGAAACAACTCAACTCTCCTTTTTCTAAACTAAGCCATCATGTGCCGTTTGTTCTTAGGCTTCATCGCATTGCTGTTTGCTCTGTCATCCGCGATAGCGCAAACAAATAGCAATGTTGTGAAACTGGGAGTTCTCGACTTCGGCGCCACCCCCATCGCAAAACTTTCAACGGACAAGATCCGCTCGGGATTGCGGACCGAATCCAACATCCAACTTATTGATCCAGACCTAAGTGCAACCGCGGCTCGAGGCGTCGGCTATTCTGGTTCGTTGAATATGTCGACAAACGACGCCAGGGATTTGGGCGCCGCGATGGACGTTGAGTTCTACCTAATCGGCGACGCACAAACACTCCGGCGATCGTCTTCCAACGCTCCCGTCTACTATGAGTCGTACTGCTCAGTCTTTTTAATCAGTGCTCGTTCAGGGCGCCTGGTCTTTTGGATTCGCCCCCATTCCGAATCGGCGAACACCTCGGAGGCAGAGGAGCAACTGCAGAAAACTCTTTCCGAAAAAGAGTTCTCTGCTCGTGTAATCGAGGCGATCAAAAAAGCTCAAGCAGAAGAAAGCAAACAACGCAGGGCCGACGTAATCGCGTCGGCTCCCTTAATTGAGGAAGCGCCTGACGACGACAAGACTGCCGACGCTCAAGGTCTGCGTCTACCCAGACCGTATCGCCGACTGCGTCCCGCTTATCCCGAAACTGCAGCGCTCGCCGAAGCGGAAGCGATTGTGGATGTCCTCGTAGATGTTGATGAACATGGAGAGGTTAGTCAGGTTCAGGTGGCCAGATGGGCAGGTTTTGGGCTGGATGAAACTACCGTCGCAACGGTCAGGCAATTACATTTCTTCCCCGCGTTACGCAACGGAACTCCGATCCCGATGCGTGTCCTTCTTCGTTATAATTTCCGTAAGCCATCGCAATGATTAGCACTATCAAATCAAAGTACATTTTTACGAGCCTCGTCGTCATCATTCTGGTGTTAGGGCTTTCTCCCCAGAGGACCATGGCGACAGTGGACGATTCATCCGTTGTCTCCACTTCGACACTCGAAGGTCGATTGGCTGTCTTCGACGACATTTGGGAAACAATCCAACAACGCTATTACGATGTGAATTTCAATGGCGTCGATTGGCAGGCAAGTCGCGTTACATTTCGGAATGCAGTTGCGGAAGCCAAAACGACAAGGGAATTCTACGCTGTGATTCGTAAAATGCTGGCGGCTCTCAAGGACGCTCACACTCGAGTCTATGCGCCTGATGAAAAGTTTGACTGGTGGAATCCTCGCTTCATAACTCTCGGGTTCACCATACGAGAAGTCGAAGGACAGCCAACTGTTATTCAAGTTGAGCGGAACTCCGAAGCTGCTCGCAACGGTATACATCCCGGTGATGTTCTTACAAAGATCGATGACGTCTCTGCTAAGGATTTCATCATGCAAAAACTCCAGACACCAGGTCTCGCCTCCGCGGCGTCAGCTCGCTTTCGTGCAATTGCGAATGTCCTGGAAGGTCCTGCCGGAAGTCGGGTCAAGATTGATTGGCAGTCGAAAGACGGAAGAACCCGATCCGCAGATTTCACGCGGTTCTGGAACCAGAAACAGCTGGGATTCACCAGCCGGCGTGATGGCAACACCGCGATCATAAAGATCGATGCCTTTACGCAATCTCTCGCTCTCGAATTTACTAAGGCTTTGCCAAAAATGGTTGAGGGTGCATCAGGGATCATCCTGGACTTGCGCGGCAACGGTGGCGGTGACGCAGAGGCAATGGCTGACGTTATCTCCTCTTTTCTGGAAGACGGAACAGCTTTAGGAAAGTTCGCTGACCGCGGTGGAGCGTCGTTCGAACTTCATAGTTATCTGCGGCGACTCTGGCCTTCGGCGCTTGCAGTTAAATTGCCGTTGGTCGTGCTCACAAGTGAAGGCACCTCGAGTGCTGCCGAGATAATGGCTGCTGCTTTGAAGACAAATCGCGGCGCAAGAATAGTTGGCGCGCCAACCTGTGGCTGTGTGCTGGCCATTCGCAGTCGACACACCTTGCCTGATGGTGGCGTACTCGATGTAAGTGAGTTTGACTATCACACACCTCAAGGTAGCCGTCTTGAAGGGCGCGGCATCACTCCTGACTTACTGACTTCGCTCAAACGACAAGATCTTTATGCCGGTCGGGATCGAACTTTAGAAACAGCCAAATCACTTCTCAAAAACAGCACGGACAAATAATCCAGCTACTGGCTCGTGCTATCATGCGGGTGCGCTATTTCCAACACCCACAGGTGCTCTAGTTAATGCTTTATTTGTCGCAGGTATTGGGTCGTCCTATCCGCGACCTTGAAGGTGAACGTGTGGCCACCGTCAAGGACGTAATAGTGCGCCTGGGTGCCGACGATCATCCTCCGGTTACTGGACTTGTAGCACGTTATCGACGTCGTGATTTTTTCATGTCTCGCTGGCGCATGAGTGATTTGAATCAACAAGGCGTGCGCTTGAATTCAGACATTCTCGACTTGCGCCCTTTCGTTAGACGCGAGGGGGAAGTTCTGTTAGCGCGCGATGTTTTGGATAAACAACTTATCGACGTCGACGGCAAACGAGTCGTTCGTGTGAATGATGTTCAGATCATTGAAGCTGCAGGTGAGTGGCGAGTAACAGGTGCAGATGTGAGTTTGCAGGGACTGTGGCGACGACTTGCTCCAGCTGGTTTTGTGGGCACAAAGCGAACCGTAGAAGTTCTGGACTGGGCCGACGTGGGATATCTAGCAACCGACGCTGCAACTGTGCAATTAAAATCATCGAGCGGAAAACTCGCGCGGTTGCACCCCGTTGAGATTGCACGGCTGGCCGAAGCACTTTCCTATCACCACGGTTCGGAAGTTGTCGAGTCGCTTGACGATGAAACCGCCGCGGAAACGCTTGAAGAAATGCCAGCTGAAAGACAGGCGCAAATTCTCAGCGACATGGACCAGGAACGAGCGGCTGACATTCTTGAATGGATGTCGCCCGATGAAGCGGCAGACGTACTTGGTGATCTTCCGGAAGAAAAAGCCGAAGAGTTATTGGGCTTGATGGAACAGGAAGAGCAGGCAGACGTTGCGGAGTTACTTCCTTATGAAGACGACACTGCAGGTGGTTTGATGACCACTGAGTTCGTCACACTTCCGCGCGACTTAACTGTTGGTGAAGCTCTCGCACGACTGCGCGAAATGGCGGAAACGCCAAACATGATCTATTACCTCTACGTCGTGGAGACTGAAGGTTCGTGGCGAATGTTGGGAGTAATTGCCTTACGCAATTTGATTCTCGCGGATCCACAAATGCCTCTTCAGGAAATGATGCGCACTGAGTTTCAAAGCGCGGATCCTGACGAGCCGGCCAAAGAGGTTGCGCAGCGAATTGCCGAGTACAACTTACTCGCACTTCCCGTGATAGATGAAGCCGGTGACATTCTCGGAATTATTACGGTAGACGATGCGATGGAGATACTGCTACCGAAAGATTGGCGACAACGATTACCTAAATTAATCGGTTAACAACGCCGGTAATCTTATCGGCATTTATGAACGACGGAGACCCTCCAAATGGTGCAACCACGAGCAGCAGTTCGAGCTGCTGGACGTCGATTAATGCGACGCGGCGCTCGTGGTGTGCGCGACGCAGGACTCCGGCGACGACTCCTTACTTACCTCGCCATTCTTGGTCCAGGAATGATCACCGCGAACGCGGGCAACGACGCCGGTGGTATTGCAACTTTCGCCTCGGTTGGCGCGGAATTTGGTTACGAACTTCTCTGGATCCTCATCCCGATCACAATCAGTCTGGGAATAGTTCAGGAGATGTGCGCGCGCATGGGCGCGGTGACCGGTAAAGGTTTGGCAGATCTCATTCGCGAGCAATTTGGTGTGCGTTGGACGGCGCTTGTCATGCTTGCTTTGCTGGTCGCGAATGCCGGTGTGACTGTTTCGGAGTTTGTCGGTATCGCAGCCGCGACCGAACTGTTTGGTATTCCCCGATTCATTTCAGTTCCGCTCGCAGCCGTTGGTATTTGGTGGTTGGTAGTAAAAGGATCGTACCAACGTGTAGAGAGAGTTTTTCTCCTGATGTCGCTGGTATTTTTGAGTTACATCATTTCCGCGTTTCTCTCGAAACCGGAATGGAACGAGGTAGCGATCGGTCTCGTCAAACCGACCTTTAAGTTTGAACCTGCCTTCCTCTTCAGTTTCGTAGCTATCGTCGGCACCACAATCTCGCCCTACATGCAAGTTTTTGTTCAGTCGTCAGTAGTCGAAAAAGGAGTAACGCCGGAAGATTACGGGAAGACAAAGACCGACGTCTGGGTGGGAACGATCTTCGCAATTCTGATCGTGTTCTTTATCGTTGTGTCCACTGCGGCGACACTGCACAAATTCGGAATTGAAATCACCTCGGCGGCTGACGCCGCGCGGGCATTGCGACCACTTGCTGGAAGATACGCTGAACTACTTTTCGGCATTGGGCTCTTTGGCGCCTCGATGCTTGCTGCGGGCGTCTTGCCTTTGGCGACAGCTTATTCGATTAGCGAAGCATTGGGATTTGAGAAAGGCGTGTCGCGCAGTTTTCGCGAAGCACCAATCTTCCTGGGCACGTTCACATTCCTGGTTGCTGTAGGAGCGGCGATTGCCGTCATTCCAAATTTGCCACTGATTCGCGTACTGTTGCTAACGCAGGTCATCAATGGATTGTTGTTACCGATTGTTCTGTTTGCCGTGTTGCGTCTCGTAAACAATAAAGAGCTGATGGGTAGCCGGGTTAATGGTCCACTTTATAATATCGCGGCGTGGTTAACCGTGCTTATTGTTACACTGCTGTCGTTAGTCTATCTACTAGTCACCATTTTTCCCGGCCTTTTTAGCCTGTGACACCGCTTTCTTTTTCTCGCCAAGTGGATCAATCGGTGATAAAAGGTAGGACGTTTCAAGATCACTTCAATTTATCGGCAGTTACTTCTCTATAAGACGTGAAGCGCCGGCAATCCAAGAACAGCTTAATTATTTTCGTCATCGTGGGCGCGATAGTTCTTTTCCTACTGTCGCTAGTGATCCACTTTGACTCTGACTTACGCGCGCTGATCCTCCGTGTCCAGGCCGATAAGATCGCTGAAGTCGACAAGATCATAGCGGCGATCCAACTGATTCTTTTTGGAATCCTTGCCTACATCATTGTTCGCGCCCTCAATTTCCTGGTCTTTGGGATGTTTCGTTTGCGGCGTGGATTTGACGCTCCTACGCTGGTTCAAAACGTCTTTTCCATTGTCGCGTTTACGCTCTTGTTTCTGCTGATTTTTTCTTGGGAGTTTCCTAAAGCCAACCTGGGAGCGTTGTTTACCACCTCAGCTATCTTCGGCGTGATTCTCGGTCTCGCGTTACAAGATACGTTGGGAAACTTTTTTGCTGGTATTTCGCTTCAGGCGGATCGACCGTTCCAGGTAGGTGATGTAATAACAGTCGGAGCTGAACGTCACACTGGGGTAATTGAAGAAATAAGTTGGCGAGCAATCAAGATTCGCACCTTTCAGAACCACGTTGTCCTTATCAATAACAGTAGTGCCGCAAAGGAACCGATCGAGGTGTGTCCGCGCGACAACCTAAACGCGAGATTGGTTTTCTTCAACACCCTCTACACTGATTCACCAGCCAAAACGATCCACGTAGTGCGTGAAGCTGTACGCGAGGCAGAGAATGTTTCCGATCGCATAACTCCAGTAGTCCGCATTCGGAACCTCGGTGAAAACGGCATAGATTACGAATGTAAGTACTGGTTGCTCGATTACGCCAAGTACAACGATACGGATGCGCTTATTCGTCAACGAATCTGGTACGCCTTCCGTCGCGCAGGTTTGAACTTCGCTTATCCAACTAGGACAGTAATTGTCGAGCGCAAACTGAGTGGCGAAGCTCACGATGCAGATGGTGGGGCGATTGTCGAGAGACTGTCGGCAGTCGACATCTTTGCTCCTTTGTCTATAGAGGAGACCGGGATGCTGGCTCAGGCAGCTGTACGACACGTGTTTGCGCCCGGTGAAACTGTGATTAGAGCGGGTGATGAAGGGTCGTCGATGTTTGTCGTACACAATGGTCGAGTCCAGGTTCAGATCAATGAGAATGGTCGGCCCCGACCAGTTGCAACGTTGAATGAGGGTGATTTCTTTGGAGAGATGGCCCTTTTCACAGGCGAACCCAGGACCGCGAATGTTGTGGCGTTGGAAGAGACGGAAGTCCTCGAGATTGGGCACGCCGCAATGAAGCGCGTTTTCGACACTAATCCAGATCTTGTTGAATCCCTCAGTTTCATCATCAGCGAACGACGCCAGGGACTCGCCACTCAGGCAGACTCCATATCAGCTACCGATGAAAACTCCGCCGGCATCCTCTCAGCCATTCGCCGATTTTTCGGAATTTCGTGAGAAATACATAAAGATTTGGTTTTTGGGGCGTCTGGGAACGCGCAATTCATGAGAATTGAAGAGTTCACCACTGCCAGCTAATGGCAAGATTCGTCGCGTTCACATTGGTAGCTAATGGTTGGAATTGCTACGTTCGCTGCTAGCTAAAGGTAAGAATCGTTCCGTTCACGCGGCTAGCTGAGGGTAAGGATCGCCTCGTTCACGAGGCTAGCTGTTGGTTAGAATTGCCTCGTTCACGAGGCTAGCCCGAAGGGTACTAGGCCAGCCGTTTTACGGCTGGTTACCAGGGCAGCTAATTTTCAGAGGCCGCTTTAGCGGTCTTTCGATCATAAGGCCGCTGAAGCGGCCTTCCGGTTGTTTAGCGCCGAGCAAACCAGCCGTAAAACGGCTGGCCTAGTACCCTTCGGGCTAGCCGCGTGAACGCGGCAATTCTTTTGCACTTTCCGCCAAACATCAACACCGAAAACCCTACCGCTGCCGCACGAACGCGGCAATTCTTTTGCACTTTCCGCCAAACATCAACACCGAAAACCCTAGCGCTGCCGCACGAACGCGGTAATTCTTTTGCACTTTCTGGCAACCATCAACACCACCCAAACCCTCGCGCTGCCTCACGAACGCGGCAATTCTTTTGCACTTCCCCCCGTCAACACCGCCGAGACCTTCGTGTCTGCCGCGTGAACGCGGCATTTCTTCTTACACTTTCTGCCAACCATCGCCACCGAAAACCCTCGCGCGCTCCCCCGAGCACCACTATTCCCCACGTTTATTCTCACAAAATCAACCTCAACACCGTACTTGACAACATCAGACTCAACCTTTATTATGCGTTCGCGCTCAGCTAATACAATCAGGCTTGCAGCGCGGCGATTTCTTTCAAGGAATAAAAGGAGGAGAAATTAAATATGGGAATCGTGAGATATGACCCCTTCCGAGACTTGCGCACCCTGCAAGAGGAAGTGAATCGACTGTTTTCAACGAATCTGACGCGTTCATTCGACGACGAAGGCATTGGCCGTGGCGCCTGGGCGCCTAGCGTCGACATCTACGAGAACAAGGATCAGATCGTTTTGGAGGCTGAACTCCCTGGTATGAAACAGGAAGATTTTGACCTCCATATCGAAAACAACGTCATTACTCTTCGTGGTGAACGCAAGTTTTCGAAGACGGATGAAAGCGACAATTACCACCGAGTCGAACGTTCGTATGGAGCCTTTACGCGTTCGTTCACTCTGCCTCAGACCGTTACTGCTGAAGATGCAAGAGCGGAATACAACAATGGTGTGTTGCGTGTGACTCTGCCAAAGCGCGAAGAAGCAAAATCTCGCCGCATTGAAGTCACGGGCGGCAGCGCCACTTCCAACAAGACGATTGAAGCCAAAATCGAAACGGCAAAAGGTAAGGCTTCAAGCGGAAGCTAAAGAACAATCGGGGGGCTAGGTAAAGCGGGCTCGCCGCAGTTTGGGATGCGAGCGAGCCCCTGAATTTTCAGTAAGAGAAATATTAAAGATGCGTTTAGATAAGTTTACTCTCAGGGCGCAGGAAGCAATTCAGTCCGCTATTGAACTAGCTGAACGAAATAATCATCAGCAAGTCGAACCCGAACATCTGCTCGTCGCAATGCTCGAGCAACCGGAAGGCATTGTTCGCCCGGTTCTCGGAAAGCTGGGAACAAATGTAGCCGTTGTTTTGAACGACACCCAGGCAGCAGTGTCGCGTTTTCCACGTGTGCAAGGTGGACAACAATATTTTAGTCCACGCACAAACCAGGCTTTTACAACTGCTCAGAAACAGGCTGACAAGATGCAGGACGAATTTATTTCGACTGAGCATCTGTTGCTTGCACTGGTCGAAGATAAAGACGGCGACGCCGGAAAAATTCTCCGACAGCACGGCGTAAACAAAGATGATCTGTTGAAGGTCGTCGAACAGATGCGCGGTGGTTCGCGGATCACCGATCAAAATGCTGAGCAGAACTATCAAGCACTTTCAAAGTATGCGCGCGATCTGACGGACGCTGCTCGGCGCGGCAAACTCGATCCAGTGATTGGACGCGACGATGAGATCCGGAGAACAATCCAGGTACTCTCGCGAAGGACCAAAAACAATCCTGTTTTGATCGGTGAACCCGGTGTTGGTAAGACAGCAATCGTCGAAGGACTCGCACAACGCATTGTTTCTGGTGATGTGCCGGAAACACTCCGCAACAAGCGGCTG
>Ga0163162_10001519_pt1 | contig 21617 bp, 16 predicted proteins | sample S55metaG_FD_115310 | JGI IMG/M metagenome (GOLD analysis project Ga0163162, IMG submission 115310) | Switchgrass rhizosphere microbial communities from Kellogg Biological Station, Michigan, USA - S5-5 metaG | ecosystem: Host-associated > Plants > Roots > Rhizosphere > Soil | place: USA...
AGATCGCAGGCGTCAACGACTTCGTCGATCGACCAGGCGTCCCCGTAAGGGTTGCCGAAGGCCATCGAGATGTAGGCCACCACGTCCAGGCCCGCCTTGTATGCCAGCGTTCCCACCTGCTCCAGCGCTTCGAGCGACTCTTCCGGGGTCTGGTTCTGGTTGCGCTGCAGAAAGCCCGGCGAGATGGAGTACGGAAAGCCGAGCGTCTGCACTGCCTCGGTCTTGATGGCGCGCTCGGCACCCTTCGGGTTCACGACGATGCCTATGATCTCGACGTCGTCGGGAGGGTCGAGATATACGAGCGCCTTCTCGGAATCCGCCATCTGGGGCACGGCTGCCGCTGAGACGAAGCTGACTGCGTCGATGTGTCTAAAGCCTGCGGCGATCAGGAGGCGTAGATAGTCCGCCTTCACCTCGGCAGGAATATGAACAGGGAGGCCCTGCCATGCGTCGCGCGGGCATTCGATAATTTTGACCAAATCATTATTCATTGGAAGCCTTCAGAACCCCGCGCAAATAGCTAACAAAAGAGCAGCAATTCTTCACGTCTGCAACACTCCTGGGTTGAACTTCGCGACCTCTGGATTCAGCGCACAAGCCTCAAGGGCAGTCATCAATACCTCACGCGTCTTTGCAGGATCAATGATCCCATCCAGCCACATCCGGGCCGCGCCGTACCGAGGATCAGCCTGCGAATCGTACGTCGCCTTGATCTCGTCGAAGATTGCCTTTTTCTCTTCTTCAGAGATTGTCTTGCCACTCTTTTCCAGCTGCTTTACGCGAACCTCAACCAGCGTGTTCGCCGCCGATGCTCCACTCATCACCGCATAGCGCGCCGTGGGCCATGCGAAGATGAAGCGCGGATCGTAAGCTTTGCCGCACATCGCGTAGTGCCCTGCCCCGAAGCTGCCGCCGACGATCACCGTAATCTTCGGCACAACACTCGTGCTCACCGCCGAGACCATCTTTGCGCCTGCGCGGATGATTCCGCTCCACTCGGCGTCCTTGCCCACCATGAAGCCGTTGACGTCGTGCAGGAAGATGAGCGGGATGAGGTTCTGGTTGCAGTCCATGATGAACCGCGCCGCTTTCTGCGCGCTCTCCGTGTAGATGACGCCTCCGAACTCCGTCCGCCTGCTACCGTCGAGCGCGGTCTGCTGCTGATGCACCTTCTGGTTTGCCACGATCCCAACGGCACGACCGCCGATGCGTGCGTACCCGCATAGCACCGTCCGGCCAAAGTCCGCCTTGTACTCATCGAACTCTGAGCGATCCACAATGCGTGCGATCACCTCGTGCATGTCATAGACATTTGTTGCGGCCTTCGCTGGATCTGGATCGATCAGCCCATACATCTCTTCTGCCCTAAATCGCGGCGCATCCTTCGCAGCGTCATAAGGCAAAATGCTGAATGGCGCTCCCGGCCGCTCCCCAATCTTCGAGACCAGCGATCGTAGCCGCGCGATGCAGAGATGGTCGTTCGGCTCCTTGAAGTCGACGGTTCCCGATATCTCCGAGTGCATCGTCGCGCCGCCCAGCTCCTCGGCGCCAGTCTTTTGTCCGATCGCCGCCTGAACCAGCGACGGTCCGGCGAGGAACAGCCCCGAGCCCTCCGTCATCAGCACCGTGTCGGTCATCACCGGCAGGTACGCCCCGCCAGCGACGCACATCCCCATGATGGCCGTGATCTGCGGCACCCCCAGCGAGCTCATCACGGCGTTATTTCGAAAGACGCGGCCAAAGTCATCCTGATCTGGAAAGACATCCTCCTGCAGCGGAAGGAAGACCCCGGCCGAATCGACCAGGTACAGCGTCGGAATGCGGTTCTCCAACGCAATGGTCTGCGCGCGAAGCACCTTCTTCGCGGTCATCGGGAAGAACGCCCCTGCCTTCACCGTGGCGTCGTTGGCGACGATCATGCAGAGCCGTCCGCTTACTCGTCCCAGCCCCGTGACCACGCCTGCGCCCGGCGCGCCACCGAAGTCCTCATACATGCCGTGCGCCGCCCAGAGGCCCAATTCCAATAGCTCCGTACCTTCGTCCAGCAGGAGTATCACCCGCTCACGGGCCGTCAGCCGTCCTTTTGCCCGTTGAGCCTCGGCTGCCTTGGCGCCGCCACCCTGCCGGATCGCCACTTCCTGCTCGCGCATGCCGCCGAGCAGCGACAACAAAGCCGCACGGTTCGCAGTAAACCGCGGCGCCTTCACATCCAGCTTCGACTCCAGACTCGCTTCCGATTTCACTTCCCCTGCCATCGCACCATCCACAAAGACCCGTCAGCATAGCATCTTAGTCGCGACCCGCCTTTGCGCATACTCCAAAGCCTCCACTCCCCTCCATGTACCCTATCTGCGTGGAGAGAGAATGAAGATTCGCATCCGTCTCGCCAGCCTGTTCGCCCCAGCCTTCATGATGCTGCTTTCGGCCACTGCGTTAGCACAGAGCCGGGCAGACGTCGACAGGGCTATCGAGACCAATGTTGGTGACCCGGCAAAGTTCCGCGAGGTGTTCACCGGACTCCAACAAGCCGTCGCCAAGCACGATGCCTCCGCCGTCGCGGCAATAGTCAACTATCCCATCACAATCAATCCCCGCACGAACAAAGCGATACCCATCCGCACGCCCCAGGCCTTCGTCGCCAGCTACGACAAGATCGTCGCCCCGCACATCGCCGAAGTCATCGAGAAGCAGAAGTACGAGGAGTTGTTCGTCAACTACCAGGGAGCGATGTTCGGTTCAGGTGAGGTATGGCTCGCAGGTATCTGCAAGGATAAGAAGTGCGTGCAGTCCGACATCAAAATTAAGACCATCCAGAACACCTCCGGGAAGGCGAAGTAAGTCCATGCCTATCACGCTTACCTCTACCGACGCCCTGCTCGTCATCGATGTCCAGAACGACTTCTGCCCTGGCGGCGCTCTCGCTGTCAGCGGAGGCGATCAGATCGTTCCCATCATCAACCGACTCTCGCAGCGCTTCGAACACGTTATCCTTACCCAGGACTGGCATCCCGCCGGACACATCTCTTTCGCGTCGTCGCATCCCGGATCAAAGCTCTTAGAGAGGATTCAGGTCACCTACGGCACCCAGACTCTCTGGCCTGATCATTGCGTTCAGGGCACGCACGGAGCAGACTTTCATCCCGACCTGGACGTTCCCCACTCCCAGCTAATCCTCCGCAAGGGGTTCCGACGCAACATCGATAGCTACTCTGCCTTCCTCGAAGACGACCACTCCACACCCACCGGCCTGGCAAGTTATCTACGAGAGCGTGGCTTGAAGCGCCTCTTCCTGTGCGGCCTTGCGTACGATTTCTGCGTGCGCTTCTCTGCAGTCGATGGAACCGCTGCGGGCTTCGAGTGTCTGATTATTGAGGATGCCACGCGGGCAGTGGGCTTGTCGGGCTCAGTCGAGGAGAGTCATATGCACCTCAGTTCCTTACAGATCAAGCGCATTACGTCAGACCACTAGAAGGACCTAGCCCCGCCAGCCCCAACTCCCCCGCCCGCTCCTGCATCGCCTTCAGGCAATTTCCCAGGTGCTCCTCCAGCGGAACCCCCAACAACTCCGCGCCCCCCGTAATGTCCTCGCGCTTCACAGCCCTAGCGAAGGCTTTGTCCTTCATCTTCTTCTTCACCCCTGCCACCTCGACATCCATGATCGACTTTGTCGGCTTTACCAGCGCGCACGCAGTCAGGAAGCCTGCAAGCTCATCGCAAGCGAACAGTGCTCGCTCCAGGTGCGACTCCCGCGCCACGCCTGAATAATCGGCATGCGCGAGAATCGCGTTCAACACAGTCTCAGGCCACCCCAACTCGCGCAAATGCTTCACGCCGATGAACGGATGCTCGTCGAGCGAAGGATGCCGCTCGTAGTCCATGTCGTGCAACAATCCCGCACAGGCATACGGTTCTGCAAACGCCTCGGCCTCCACTCCATTCAACCCAAGTCGTTCTGCCTCACGCCAGCCATAAGCCTCAGTGCAGATCGAAACCGCCATGCCGTGTTTCCGCAACGAATCGCTTGCCGTCCATTCCTGCAACAGCGCCAACGCCTCTGAACGTCCAAAACCCATCGAGTTCTCCCCTTCCCCGCACCACAGTGCCCGTCCTCTTCCAAGTTACTACTTTGGTTCCCTTCCGGTTTTTTTAGGCATTCTACTAAGAATCGACGGTTTTCCTCTTGACTCAGAAGTAACCCTAGTGCAACTCTAGGCACATCACTGTGATCCGTTATCGGACATGTGATGCGGTCCTTGCTCTGGGTCCGCCCGCGTCAAGACAACTTATGGCAACCATGATGGCACCTGTCGAACAGCGTGAGGTTCTACGCTGCGACCACTGCAGTTTGGTGCAGTTCCGCACAGTTAACTCGATGTGCCGCCGCTGCCACAAATCGCTCGAGGTCGAGGAACCCGAACCGGCACCAGCCCCACTGTCCATCGTCGCACCCGCCACAACATCGTCTGAGGGCCTTCAGGTCGCCACAGCGGTTCGCGATCTCCGTCACGTGCGCAACCTGTCGCAGCGTCAGCTTGCTGCTCGCATGAATGTGCCACGTACGTATATCTCGAAGATCGAGAACGGCAAAGCCATGCCGACACTGTCCTCGCTCGACAGGCTGGCCAGGGCTTTGCAGGTTGACATCTCCACGCTGTTGCGCGATTCCAACACTCGGCACCGTGATGAGACTGCAGTTCTGATGACGGATCCGTTCCTCGCCGAGATTGCTGCTTACACCTCACAGCTCGACGCATTGCAACGGTCTATCTTCCTGAACCACGTTCGCGAACTGGCCGCTGGCCGTCGCCGTTCGGCATAACAAGCACGAACCGCTGCATTCGCTAAAAAACCTCCGTGCCGTACCTGATCGCTTCATGCGTGAAGGTGCGGCACCCTCCGTCATCTATCCACCCAAATATGTGGAGTGAGTCACCTCCTCAACCCCTCAAAGAAAAGGGGCGCAGCACAAGGCCGCACCCCTTCCAAAGACCACTGAACTACTTCTGTTCGGTTAAGAGCTTTCCGCTGATATCGCGTACCTCCACAGGTCCAAGCCCAGCGTCCTTCAATCCAGGTTCAATCTTGCTGCGATCTCCTGCAGTCACGACAATCAGCTGATCCGGATGCAGGTATTCCTTTGCGGCACGAGCCACGTCCGCATCAGTAACCGAGTCATACTTAGCCGGTAGTTTGGCGTAATAGTCGAGTGGCCGGTTGTAGAGGAAGATGCTGTCCATCGCACCAGCCGTCGCAGCCGCCGTCTCAAACCTTCCCGGCAACGAACGCGTGGAAGCCTCTTTGGCTGCAGCAAGTTCTTCGGTTGTCGACGGCTTGCCAGTAAAGCCACGGATCTCCGACATCATCTCCTTGGCGGCAGAGGCTGTCACATCGGTACGGACCAGACCGCCGGCGAAGAACTCGCCTCCATCCCGATACCGTACGAAGGCCGACCGTGCTCCATAGGTGTAGCCATGGACCTCACGCAGGTTCATGTTGATACGGCTGGCGAAGCTTCCTCCTAGTGTGTAGTTCAGCACATCGAGGGTGTGGGAGTCAGGCGAACTCTCCGACACTCCTGGACCAAACGCGAACAACGCCGTTTGCGGCGCGCCGGGCTTGTCCACGATAACCACGTGTGTTGCCTGTGCTGTCGGAGCAGCCGGAATTGATGGCTTTGCGGCTGCATCTCCTGCCCACTTGCCGAAGTACTGGCGGGCCAGCTTCTCTGCGTCAGCGCGAGTTACGTCACCGACCAGAACCAATGCGGAGTCCTTCGGCCCATAGTGCTTGCCGTAGAAGCCTGTAATTTCTTCTGCGGTCAGGCTGGTCATGCTCTCTTTCGTTCCGGTGCTCGGCAGGCCGTATGGCTGATCGCCAAAGACCAGCTTCGGTCCTACCCGTTGCGCCATAATCTGGACATTGTCTGTCTCCTGACCAATGCGAACGAGTCGCTGTTTGCGGCGGCGATCGACGTCCTCGGGGCGGAAAGCGGGATGCTGGGCTACATCGGCCAGCAGATCCATACCCTTCGACGCATACTCCGTCAACATATTCATCGAGACGGAGGCGGAGTCCATCGTCGCAAACGTTCCGATCCGTGTTCCGATCTTCTCCTGATCATTGGCAAGCTTGGCGAGGTCGCGGGAGACGGTGCCGTCACCCATAATCTCAGCCGTCAACGTGGCCAATCCGCTCTTACCCGGCTCGCTGTTCTCGCTTCCTGCGCGGGAGACAACTTCTACAGTCAGGATCGGTAGAGCATGATTCTCGACCAATAGAACGTCCAGCCCGTTTTCCAGTTTGAACCGTGTCGGCACAGGCAGGTGCATTACCGGAGCAGGCCCGGCAGCGGGCTTCGTCTTGCGCCACTCCTGCGCAGTTTCAAACTCAGCCGTATAAGGGTTTGTGATCTTCACCTCGGCGTCGGTATTGGCTGGACTGCGCGGTACGTCGTCCAGCGTTTTCTTGCCTGGCACGCAGTACACAACAACAGCAGATTCTTTTCCGAAGTACTTGCCCGCCGCCGTCTTCGCGCTGGCAACCGTTACACCCTGAATCATGGCGATGTCTTTGGGCAGAAAACCAGGGTCGCCAGTGTATTGGTTGTAGTTGTTCAGCGTGTCGGCAACTCCGCCAAAACCGCCGAGCCGTTGCAGACCACTGATCTTTGCCGTCAGATCGAGCGCCCGGGAAGCTTCGACCTCATCGGCGGTCGGCCCCTCCTTCAGCAGCTTGTCTACTTCGCTCCAGAATGTCGCCTCCAGATCTTCCAGCTTCACGCCCGGCTTTGCCGTAATCGTGCACTCGACAATGCCAGTCAGCTTTTGAGCCTGGCTGTTGCAACCGACGCTTTGTGCCTTCTGGGATTTATAAACCAGCGCCTCGTCGAGGCGGCTGGCCTTCGCCCCGCCCAGTGCGTGCAATGCCGCACGAACGCTGTAGGCCTCAGGAGTGTAGGCAGGCGGCGTTAGCCACGAGATGCTGACCTGCGGAAGTTGCACCGTGTCTGTTACCGTCACCCTCCGCTGCGAAGTGATTGGTGGGGTCTTCGTGTTCACTGGATCAACTTTTGGCCCTGAGGGAATGGGGCCAAAATACTTCGTCAACAACTCCCGCAACTTCTTCGGGTCGAAGTCTCCTGCAATGGCAATCGAAGCGTTGTTCGGCGTATAGAACTGTTGATGAAAGTCACGAACATCGGCGATGCGAGCCGACTCGATATCCGCGTGGCTACCAATCACCGCCGCATAGTATGGGTGATCCTTCGGAAAGAGCAGATGGTAGGAGGCCTCTTCGGCAACGTAGTAAGGCCGGCCCTCACCCTGCCGCCGCTCGTTGCGGACAACGTCACGCTGATTCGTGAGCTTCTCGCGATCGAGACCCTCCATTAGGAAGCCCATACGGTCGCTCTCCAGCCAAAGCGCCAGTTCCAACTGGTTGCTCGGCATGGTTTCGAAGTAATTCGTGCGGTCGAAGTTCGTCGTGCCGTTCACATCCGTTGCACCGGCCGACTGTACATACTTGATGTGCGCCTTCTCGCCAACGTGCTCGGATCCTTCGAACATCATGTGCTCGAACAGGTGCGCAAAGCCGGTGCGACCGGGCCGCTCATTCAGGGGACCAACGTGATACCACAGGTCGACGGATACCAGTGGGAGCCGATGATCCTCATGGGTAATCACCGTCAGTCCGTTTGGCAGCGTGTACTTCTCGTACTTGATCTCAGGCAGCTTGCGCGTACCCTGCGCTGCGGCCCCCTGCACAGCAAAGGAAGCTATCGCGGCCAGCAGGCACAGTTGTTTCTGCAAAATTTTCAATGAAATTCTCCCCTTCGGATCCATGGAACTGTGGATTGCAAAAGCATACCCCAGACGCTTTCCCCGCAGCGCCATTTCTGCCAGCCTCAGCGCCCCAGAACCCTTCATTGCGCCTGCTTCTCCGGTGTGCTAGCGTCATGATTTGTGAGGTAGTTTTTGCCCCCCGTTTCTCCCAGCCGCGTCCACGAGCTCTCTGCCGAGGAGTTGACCCTTTACCGGCAGCTTGATCCAGCCCGTATCCCTCAGCACATCGCCATCATTATGGATGGCAATGGCCGCTGGGCAGGTAAACGCGCGCTCAAACGGTTCCTCGGTCATCAGCAGGGTGCCGAGAGTGTCCAGTACGTCGTCGAAACGGCATCCCGCATCGGCCTTCCGTGGCTCACGCTATACGCGTTCTCTCTTGAGAACAACCTGCGCCGTCCCAAGTCCGAAGTCACCTTCCTGATGAAGCTGCTGAAGAACTACCTCATCGGCAACGTAAAGCGGATGAACGACAACAACGTCCGCATGGCCTACATCGGCCGAACCCACGACCTCCCGCAAGAGGTGCAGGACACCATGCAGTGGGCTATGGAATCCACATCCCACAACACAGGAACTACGCTCACCCTGGCGCTCAACTATGGTGCGCGGACCGAGATCGTCGATGCCGTCCGCCGCATCCTCACGGACCTGACCACTGAGGCCCACACCCGTGGTTGCTCCGTCGAAGACCTTCTGGGTGCAGGCGCGCTCGATTCCCTTGAAGAGTCCACCATCAGCCACGCCCTTTACACCGCGCACATGCCCGACCCCGACCTTATCGTTCGGACCTCGGGCGAGCAGCGCGTCTCCAACTTTCTGCTCTGGCAGATCGCCTATTCGGAGATATACATCACCGACCGCCTCTGGCCTGACTTCCGCGGCCTCCACCTGCTCGAAGCTATCTCAGACTACCAGCGTCGCGAGCGTCGCTTCGGCGGCCTGACCGACAACTCCGACGAGAAGATCGACACGCTCCAGTCTGTCTCAGAACTCGAAACAGAGATCGCCACCGAACTGCTTCCATCGCGCGAACTGTCCCGCCGTTAGTCCGCTAAAGCATTTATCCTCTACAAGACCGCATGAAGCGAATCCTTACCGCTGCCGTTCTTATTCTGGCCGTCTTCGCGCTGATCTTCCTTGGCAAGTTATGGATGATCACGCTAGCCGCAGCTCTCATTGCCGAACTGGCGGCCTATGAGTACCTTCAGCTGGCAGCCGCCGGAGCCGAGGCTAATGGAACCCATCTCCGCATCCCCATCTGGTGGATGGCGGTCGCTACAGCGCTCGCCTTCGTCGTTACTCTTCCGAACTTTCCCGTCGAGGCGCAACTCCCCGTCCTGAGCGGACTCACACTGCTCCTCTTTGCCTGGAACGCCTTCCGCGCACCCCTCGTCCAGGTGCTTCCCGACACGGCGCAGGGACTCTTCGGACTCATCTGGATCGCCTACCCACTCACCCTCGTTCCCCTGCTCTGGATGCAGGAAGATGGCCCAGCGCTGGTTGTGTTCCTCATGGTCTGCGTCTGGGCCGGGGACATCGCCGCGCTTTACATCGGACGCGCCTTCGGCCGTCACAAACTCGCCCCGCGCATCAGCCCCGGCAAGACCTGGGAGGGCTCGCTTGCCTCCATTCTCGGCAGCATCGCAGCCGCCGGACTTGTTATCTGGATCGGCGACGTCCTTACGGCGCGAGGCAACATGGTCCTTCACATTACCGAGCCAGTCTGGCAAACACTCGGACTCGCCGCCGTGCTCAACATCGCAGCCCAACTTGGCGACCTCCTTGAATCGGCCGTAAAACGCGGTGCAGGCGTAAAGGACTCAGGAACCATGCTTCCTGGCCACGGAGGCATCCTCGATCGCATTGACGCCTTGCTGGTTGCCGCTCCGGTACTCTGGTTTGCTCTGCTGCTCAAGGACACCTTTGGCCTCGGGCGTTTCTAGCCCTGCGCTTATAATCGGCCATCTGAGAAAATAGAGAACGTGAAAAGACTCGCCATCCTCGGTTCCACCGGCTCTATCGGCACCTCCACTCTGTCCATCTGTGAATCCTTCCCCAACCGCTATCAGCCTATAGCCCTCGCCGCAGGCCAGAACCTTGACATCGCCTATGCTCAGTGTGTTCGCTGGAGGCCGCAAGCCATCTCCATCGCAACCGAAGAGCTGGCCTCCAAGCTTCAATCCAAGCTCAAGGCCAACGGAATCACGGGGATCGAAGTCGTCCACGGTACAGCCGGAACCGTCTACATCGCGACGCTTCCCGATGTAGATTTTGTGGTCTCAGCCATCGTTGGAGTCGCCGGACTTGAAGCCACCTACGCCGCTGTAAAAGCCGGCAAGACCATAGGCCTCGCGAACAAAGAGTGCCTCGTTGCTGCGGGCGAACTCATCATAGCCGCGGCCAAAGAGCACAACGTTGCCCTGCTCCCCATCGATTCCGAGCACAACGCTGTGCACCAGTGTCTCCGTGGTGGCACATGCCGCGAGGTACGCCAGATATGGCTTACCGCTTCGGGCGGTCCCTTCCGCAACACCCCACTTGCCGACTTCGAACACATCACCCCGGCCCAGGCTCTGAAACATCCCACCTGGGTCATGGGACAACGCATCACTATCGACTCGGCCACCATGATGAACAAGGGTTTTGAGGTCATCGAGGCCTGCCGCCTCTTCTCGTTGCCACCCGATCAGATTCGCGTCACCATCCATCCGCAGTCGACCGTCCACTCGCTGGTCGAGTTCATTGACGGAAGCATTCTCGCCCAGATCTCCGTTACTGACATGCGCCTTCCCATCCTCTACGCCCTAGCCCACCCAGAGCGCGTGGATGCCGCAGCCGCCTCAGGTCTTCACTTCGACCTCGCTGCGTTGAGCCAATTAGACTTCTCCGTTCCAGACTTCGCTCGCTTCCCTTGCCTGCGACTGGCGTACGAGGCCGCCGCAACCGGAGGGGAAGCCTGCATCGCACTCAACGCTGCCGATGAAATCGCCGTCGCCGCCTTCCTCGAAGGGCGTATCCCCTTCATGGGCATCCCGCGTACAATAGAACAAGTGCTGCAGCAAACGTCAGGCAATCATCCTTCGTCTATACAACAGGTGCTCGAGGCTGATTTAGCGGCGCGAGCGTGTGCCCGTGATGTAATCGCCAACCACTTTTCAGGCGTTCTCCGATAAGCCGCACAGTTTCTCCGAGCGAGGTTTCACTCTTCCATGTCGACAATCATTCAGCTTGCCATAGTGCTCGGGATCATGGTGCTCGTGCACGAGTTTGGCCACTTCGCAGTAGCCAAGCTCTGCGGTATCCGCGTCGAGATATTCTCGATCGGCTTTGGCAAACGCCTCTTCGGCTTCCGCCGCGGTGACACCGACTACCGTATCTCGCTTCTGCCTCTGGGTGGATACGTCAAGATGTCGGGCGACAATCCCGGAGAAGCCCCAAATGATCCCGGTGACTTCAACGCGCATCCGCGCTGGCAGCGTATCCTCGTCGCCCTTGCAGGCCCCTTTGCGAACTTCATCCTCGCTCTCGGCCTGATGACTGGCGCCTACATGCTGCACAACGAAGTCCAGGAGTACATCTCCGGCCCTGCCCAGACTGACTACATTCCGGTCAACACGCCTGGCTCGCGCACTGGCATTCACTCCGGGGACCTCATCGTTCACTACGACAACGTCGAGAACCCCTCCTGGGATCAGGTTGCAATCCGGTCTCTGCTGAATATCAACCAGACCATCCCCTTCTCCTACATCCACAACGGGCAGCGGATCGATACCAAGCTCTTCGTTGAGTCCAAGGGCGGTACTGACAACTTCTCGCTCGATAAGCTCGGCCTCATCCCGAAGATGCAGGACGTGCCCGTCCAGATCGACTCGCTCGAGTCCACCATGCCCGCCGCTCGTGCTGGCCTCCAACCGCGCGACCAGATCGCAGAGATCGACGGCCTTCAGCTGCACTCCGTTCCCGCTCTGCTCGCCTACCTGCAGGATCAGGCGGGCAAGCCCGCATCACTGGTCATCCTCCGCAGTGGCAAGTCCATCCCGGTTCAGCTAACACCTGAACTCGCCGAAGTCGGCGATGGCACCAAGGACTACCGTATCGGCTTCCGCCCCGTGGCTCCTCCAGTCAAGGTCGAACGGCTCCCCTTCACCAAAGCCGTCGGCGCGTCCTGGGACTTCAACAAGAAGAGCTCGCTGCTCATCGTAGAGGTCCTCAAGCGGATGTTTACCCGCCAGGTCTCCGTGCGCTCGCTCTCCGGCCCCATCGGCATCGGCCAGCAGATTCATATGGCCGCCGGGATGCCCGGCTGGATGCCAATCATCGGCCTGATGGCGAACATCTCCATCAACCTAGGCATCTTCAACCTGCTTCCAATTCCTATCCTCGACGGCGGTATGATCCTCTTCCTTCTGGTGGAAACAATCATGCGTCGCGATCTCAACCAGCAGCTCAAGGAACGCGTCTATCAGGTCGCTTTCGTCTGCATCCTGATCTTTGCGGCGATGGTCATCTTCAACGACATCAGCAAGCTAAACCTGTTCACGAAGATCAAACCCTAGTAGCGACGTGGTCGGAAGCCATCAGCAAGTCAGTACAAAAGCGGTCAGCGAAGATCATCCAACGCTGGCCGTTCAGTCTTTAAGCTGACTCTTCAATCATCGTCTCCGCCGCTTACACGACCCTTATTGCGAGGCTGTCCCGCCGGCCTTTGATCCAGCTCCGACCGGCCCCATCTGGTCTTGCCCATTGTGATTGCAGCAATGATCAGAAGTAGCATGACGACGACACCACCCCAAAGAACAGGACTCATCGCCTACCTCCTTGTCTCTCTCTGGCCCGTGTCGGTTGAGGGCCTAAGACAGCCCATTAACCGGCGATGTCGCGAGCACGCAGCTCGGCAACAATCTCCTTCGCCGCACTCCTGGCCTCATCTTCACGATCCGGAGGAAAGCTGATTGCGCCAACCCTAGCATGACCTCCGCCGCCATAGCGCTCGCAGATCACCGCCAGGTTTGCCAGCTTCTCTGCCGGAAGCGACGTCCAGGGATTCGTTCCCACAGACACCTTCGTCCGGAAGGACGACCTACTCAACCCGATATTGTATTTCCCCTCAGGGAACAGGTAGTAGGGGATGAACTTGTTGTACCCCTCCGTCGGATGATCGGTGATATCGAACGTGATTACACCGTGTTCGACAGTGGCCCGTGATCGAATCAACTCCAGCCCCGCCCAGTGCCGTTCCATCAGCGGCTCCAGAAGCTCCTGCACGAATGGCTGGTCCAGCACCTGCTGTAACGACATCTCCGTCAACAGGGGAATCAGGCGTCGCCCCAGTGCGCCATCCTGCGCGCTTTCGATCACCGCCGTCAACTTCATCGCCGGGGCTTCCATCTCCACCGCCGCCTTCGCACTCTCGTACTTTGCTCCGTCAACGATGTCGGCCCAGTAGCGCAACTCCTCTAAACCCTTGGTGCTGAAACCGAATCGATTCGCTGCGACATCAATAATCAGCCCGGTGCACGACGTGTACGACGCATCGTAGAACTTCCTCATCGTCTCCGATCCATCGGCCTGCCCGCGCTCAAAATTCGCCTGGTCTTCTGGAGTGAGAAACGCGCTCAAATGATGATCGAACCACCATGTCACCCTCTTCGACGGAGAATACTTGAAGTCCACAATTGCATTCTCCTCACCGCCAAAGTCTCCCTCCTCGAACAAAGCACCTGCGCGATGCACCAGTCCGTGGTACGAGTAGCTCGATGCCGTTCCCACGCACTCGCGGTGAAACCGCGTAAACACTGACGCCGAGCACGCCCCATCGAAGCACTTGTCGTGATACAGAACTCTTAAATCCAATGCGAATACCTCATCAGCGAACGAGTCATTTGGCGCGTCCGAAGCCTTTAGCATATCTGCACCCCGCTTCGTCGCCAAACCGACCTTGTCGAAGCCTCTCGTATATCCTCACAGCACGAGAACACACTTTCATCGAGGCCTCGCTTGACTGACTCACAACTTGAAGCCACCAGCTCATCCGATTCCCAACCCTCCACTATCTTCTTCGGCCCATTCGGCCTCAGAGCTGGCTGGGGCCTGCTAATCGCTATCGCGCTGTTCTTCATTCTCTTTTTCGGTGCGACCTTCCTGCTGAGCGCCACCCATCTCGTGCCAAAGCACGCGATGGAACACGAGCCAGGCCCGCTGCCCCTCTTCCTGTCAGAACTGACAGGCTTTCTCGTCGCCGCGCTTGTCACATGGATTATGGCAAAGATCGAGCACCGTCCCGTCAGCACTTACGGACTGGGCGGTGGCAGCAAGTTCAACTACCTTCTCGTCGGGATCGTCATCGGACTTGCAGCCATCTCCTTGCTCATCCTCGTCCTCATCAAAGCCGGACTGCTCGTCGTCGACGGTCGTCTGCTCTTCGGCTCCGAAGCATTCCGATACGCCGTTCTTTGGGTCCCCGGTTTCCTCGCCATCGGCTTCTTCGAGGAATACTTCTTCCGCGGCTACCTTCAGTACACCGTTGCCCGAGGACTCTCCGGCCTCTCTCGCTTCCTCCCCGGCAACCTCGACCCTCGAGCCGTCGGCTACTGGACCGCCGCAATCGTCGTCTCCTTCGGTTTCGGAGCAGTGCACGGCTCTAACCCCGGTGAAAGCCCCATCGGACTCTTCTGCGCAGCCTTCGCGTCGCTCGTCTTCTGTTTCAGCCTCTGGCGAACCGGCTCGCTTTGGTGGGCCGTCGGACTCCATGCCGCGTGGGACTACGGCCAGTCCTTCCTCTTCGGCGTCGGAGATAGCGGAGCCTTCTTCAGTCCACGACTGCTCCAGACGCATCCCACCGGCACACCACTGCTCTCAGGCGGAGCCACCGGCCCTGAAGGCAGCATCTTCAGCCTGCTTGTCCTACTGGCTATCGCTGGCATCATTCACGCTACACAACGCCCAAGTTCCTACAGCTACGCCGCACTGATGCCTGCGCCCGTTGCTCCTCCATCACAATCGGAACTCCCCGAAGCTACGACTTGAGTTCGTATTTGCTCTGTTCCAGGTCCAGCTCTCGCTCCACCTTGCGTTGTACGTCGTCGCTGATCACCCCTTCGTCGCGTAGCCGAATGATAGTCCGCCGTTCCGCCTCAAGCGCCCCGTGCGCCGCACGAACCAGTTCCTGATAGACCTCAGTCTTCGAAGCTGATTGCTCTGCATCTTCTCCGCTCACCGCGGCAGCACGATGCTCGTACCGATCGATCAGATCATCATAGGCGTGACCATAGGCCTCACCCTTATCGCGTTTGTTGCTCTCCAGAAATGAGAGTGCCTCTTTCAGCGCCAACTGACGCGCATACCTCTCCTCTGGCTCCATTCCCATCTGGCCGCATAGCTTTAGTGCGCGTATCACTGAAGGCAGCGTGAGTCCCTGTAAGACGAGCGTCACAAGAATCACCGAAAACGTGAGAAACACAATCAGATTGCGCACTTCGAATGGCTTGCCATTGATCGTTTCGGGGATGGAGACTGCTGCAGCAAGGGCAATAACGCCACGCATTCCAGTCCAGCCAATTACAAACGTCTCCCGCCTGCCTACATGCTCCTTATGACCCTTCAGGCGTGCAACGAGGTTCGACAACTTTACTGCAGGAACCACCCAGACGATTCGCAAGACGATCAGCATCAGGCTGAACACTGCACCGTATTCCACGAGAGTCCACATGCTATAGCCACCGTGAATACCCGCAAGCACATACGGCATCTGCAATCCAATCAGCAGAAAGACAATCCCGTTCAGCGCAAAGGTCATGGCCTCCCACACGCTAAATATCTGAATCCTTACGGACGGCGAAAAGATACGTGCGCTCTGTCTGCTCAGGTACAGTCCGCATGCGACTACGGCAAGCACGCCTGAGGCCTTGGCTTCCTCTCCCGCAAGATACGCTGCGTACGGAATAATCAGGCTGAGCACAAGTTCTACTGGGCCGTTGTCGATGAAGCGTTCGAAGGAAGAAACCACAACACCGATTAATAGCCCGATGCCAAGGCCCCCCACAATCAGGTAGATGAGCCGTACCGTTCCCATTTCCAACGATGGAAGATCGCCGCGCTGAAGCAGCCCCAGCCCGATCTCGAGCGCAAGGAGGCCCGTAGCATCGTTCAACAGGCTCTCACCTTCGAGAATGTCGACAATTCTCCTCGGCAAACCCAGCTGCTTCGCAACAGAGGTCGCCGCAATCGCGTCTGTCGTCGAGAGCACGGCCCCTAACAAAAATCCTGCTTTCCAGTCCAGAGCGGTGATGAAGCGGTCCGAAAACTCCGCCACTCCCCAAACCGTAAAGCCCACCAGCCCAACGGCCAGCAGAGAAATGATCAGTAGATTCCGTCGAAAGTCTCTCCATGAGACTGACCACGCCGCCGCGTACAACAGGGGCGGCAGAAAGATCACGAACACCAGGTTAGGATCCAGCGGAATCCGCGGCATATGCGGGACGAAGCTCAGCACCAGCCCGGCCAGCACCAGCACAATCGGGTACGGCACCTTCAGCCGGTACGCCATCACCGCGAACGCCGCCACCATCACCAGCAGCAGCAGAACCACTCTCTCAATTGCATGGAGACTGGCAGCCGACTCCAAAATACCCTCCTCGCACCTGCAACCCCAGTAAAACAAAATCTCTCTACTCGTGTCGCTCTTATGAGCCGCCTTTATCACTGCAGCCCCAGCAGCATTTATCCTTCTGGATAGCGATGAGCCTTCATGAATCCGAACCAAACCTCCTCCCCCGGCGTCCTCGCAGCACTGATACCGCGCCGCGCCGTCCGCGTCGCCTTCTGAAATTCCTCACCATCTCCATTTCGATCCTTCTGATCCTTGCGATCACAGGCCTCTTCGCCGCGCGCAGTTATGTTCGCCATGTGCTCACCGCAGCCCTCCCTCAGACCGACGGAACCCTCGCCATTACCGGCCTCTCTGCCGCCGTAACGATCCAGCGTGACGCCCACGGTGTCCCCCACATCAAGGCGACCTCACTCGACGATCTGGCCTTCGCGCAGGGCTTCGTCACCGCGCAGGACCGTCTCTTCCAGATGGACGTCCTGCGCCGCCATGCTGCCGGAGAACTCGCCGAGGTCCTCGGAGACAGTCTTCTTCAACATGACCGCATACAACGCACACTGCAGCTTCGTGCCACTGCCGACCGCGCCATCTCCGCCCTCCCTGCCGATCAGCTCCACTACATTGAGATCTACGCCCGTGGCGTTAACGCCTCCATCACCGCGCAACGCGACAGCCTGCCGTTTGAGTTTCGCGTCCTCCGCTACTCACCCGCACCCTGGACTCCACGCGACACCCTCCTCGTCGGTCTCGTGATGTTCCAGGACCTCACCAACAGCTTCCCCACCAAGCTCAGCCGTGAACTCATTACCTCGCGCCTGCCTGGCGGTCTCGTGGAGGATCTCTACCCTGTCGGCTCCTGGCGCGACCATCCGCCAGCGCAGCCCACCGTAGACCTCACAGCCCCTCAAGAGCTGCCCGATATCCCACTCGACGAGTCGCAGTCAAAGCTCAGCCGTCCTTCTACGCAGCCTACTGCGTCCCCCTCTGACATACTCGCACTGCAACATTCACTCGGCCCTGTCTGCGAGTCCTGCTCGGCGGGCTCCAATAACTGGGTTGTCGCCGGCTCCCGAACCTCCACGGGCAAGCCACTTCTCTCAAACGATATGCACCTCTCGCACAGTGTGCCCGGCATCTGGTATCAAATCGATCTAGGCGCCCCCACCCCTTCAGGCCAGTTCCACGTCGCAGGGGTCTCCCTGCCCGGTGTTCCCTTCGTCATCGTCGGACACAACGACCACATCGCCTGGGGATTCACCAACAGCGGCGCCGACGTTCAAGACGTCTACATCGAAAATCTCCGCGGCTCAGGAACTACTGCCGAATATCAGACCCCCGATCTCACCTGGCATCCCCTCCTGCACCAAACCGAGAATATCCACGTAAAGGGCAAGCCCGACGTTACGCTCGATGTCGCTTCAACCATGCACGGAGGCATGCCAACTCCGATCATCTCTCCGCTTCTCCCTACCGAGAAGCGGGCACTCTCACTCCGCTGGGTCATCTACGATCCTGCTGCGCTGTCAGCGCCTCTTCTCGACGTCAACTCTGCGTCTGACTGGCCAAGTTTCCTCAATGCCTTCTCTGGATTTGGTGGCCCCTCACAGAACGTCGTCTATGCGGACGATCAGGGCCATATCGGCTATCACGCTGCCGGCAAGATTCCAATTCGCACCGCCGGCATCTCCTCCGCCGACACGCCACATACACTCTCCACAGACTCAGCTACAACCCCAACCCAGCCCACACAACCCTCCGCCTCCACCACTGCCGCTCCCACGCCTCAACCATCTCCCGTGAGTCCTGTACCAGCCGATGCGATCAACAGCCACTACGATTGGACCGGCTACATTCCTTTCGTTCTGCTGCCCCAGGCCTTCGATCCTTCCAACGGGGTCATCGCCACTGCGAACGCCCGCATTACTTCGGATGGCTATCCCTATACCATCACCCTCAATTGGGCTGCTCCCTACCGCAACGAGCGTATCTGGAAGGTGCTCACGGGCCGCGATCGTCTCAGTCCCGCCGACATGCTCTCGCTTCAAACCGACGTATACTCCGACCTCGACCGCGTCATCGCTCAGCGCCTCGCCTATGCAATCGACCACTCCTCTTCCAAGGACAAGCGCCTCCATCAGGCTGCCGACCTCCTTCGCAACTGGAACGGCATCGTCGACATCAACTCCTCAGCGCCTCCCATTGTCCTTGCCTCTCGGGATGCTCTATGGCGCCTCCTTCTCGAGCCTCGCCTTAGCTCTGACTTTTACTCCGACGCACAGGGCGGTACCGCCCCTCTCTGGAAGCTCTACGCCTGGGGCGAACGAAGCTATGCCGCCGAGCAGCTCATCATGCATACTCCCGAACGCTGGCTTCCTCCCGGCTTCGCGAACTGGGATGAGCTTCTGGCCGCCGCGGTCTCTCGTGGCCTTAACGACACTCACGCTCCCGGGGATCTCACCCGCTGGAAGCACGGCGAAATCTACCCCGTCGATATCGAGCACCCCATCTACTCACACTCAGCGCTGCTGCGCTGGCTCATCAACCTGCCCACTGGAACCGGTGTCCGTCCACAGAGCGGAGACACCAGCACGATCAAGCAGGTAGGTCGAACGTTTGGCCCGTCCGAACGCTTCACCGCCGACCTCTCCGATCTCGACCGCTCCACCCTCAACCTCGTTCTCGGCGAATCCGGCAACCCCGCCAGCCCATGGTTCCTCGACCAGTGGCCAGCCTGGTACAACGGCACAACCTTCGTCATGCCCTTCTCCACCGCAGCCGTCAACGCAGCCACATCACACACTCTTACACTCACTCCAAACTAGCGGACGATCGTCTGGATCGTCCGTCGAGTAGTGTGCGTCTGTCTAAGGGAAGCTGCAGTGAACCGCTTCTTTACATTTGTTCCTGCGATACCCTAAAACTCATGCCGCGCTATCGACTTCCCTACATCATCCTTCCGATAGCCGCTCTCATCGCCGTCTTTCCTCTCATCCTTCGTGGCTGCTCGTGCGGCCATGATTTCGACTTCCACATCATCAATTGGTTCGAAGCGGCTCGCGATTTCACGCATGGCAACTTCCATCCGCAATGGGCCTACACCCCGGCATGGAACGCCGGCGAGCCACGCTTCGTCTTCTACCCTCCGATCTCATGGACCATCGGCGCTATCCTCGGCTTCCTGATGCCATGGACATGGACTCCCATCGCATACACCTGGCTCGCCCTCACCACCGCCGGCTTCGCCATCTTCCACTCCGCACGAACCTTCGCCACACCCAACGCCGCACTCATCGCAGCTGCCGTATACATCGCCAACCCTTACGCCCTCTACACGGGGTACGAACGCACCGCCTACGCCGAGCTCCTCGCCGCCGCATGGATCCCACTTCTGCTCCATGCCATCCTCCGCGACCGCGTCACCATCCCGCGCATCGCGCTTCCTGTCGCGCTCCTCTGGCTCACGAATGCACCGGCCGCCGTCATGGGATGCTACGCGCTCGCGCTACTCGCCATGATTCGTCTCATTTCGGCCGCCAAGGCACCGCGCACACACGAGAACACGACCACCCCCGCCCACCTCGCTCTCCACTCCATTCTCGGAACCACCCTCGGCCTCGGACTCGCCGCCTTCTATCTCCTCCCCGCCGCTTACGAACGACGCTACGTTCAGATCGCGTTCGCCATTCTTCCCGGCATAAGCCCGCGGGAAAATTTCCTCTTCCACCACACCTCCGACCCTGACCACGACGGTGTCCTCCGCACTGCCTCCATCGTCGCCGTTCTACTCATTGCAGTCACCATCGTTGCCCTGCTCTTGATGCAACGACGCCGCAAAACTGCTCCCTCGATTTCCTCAGAAAAAGATCTTAGATTTTCCCTCAGCATCATTACGCTCGTCATAGCGTTTATGCTGACCCCGCTCTCGTCCGTCCTGTGGACTCACCTCCCCGAGCTTCGCTTCCTCCAATTCCCCTGGCGCCTCCTCGCGGTCCTCGCCGCAGTCTTCGCCTTGGCTCTCGCGCAGGCTCTCTCTAGCCTCTCGCTCAAACCCGCATATGCAATCGGAGCCGGACTCCTCGCAACTCTCGCCCTCACGCTTCCAGCCGACCATGCCTTCCGCCAGCGCTGCTATCCCGAAGACACCGTAGCCGAACGCCTCGCCATCTTCCGCTCGGCAAATCCAGGCACCGACCCCACCGACGAGTACACCCCAAAAGGCGCCGACAACGACTCCCTCACCACCGCCAACCCAGGCTATTGGCTCGCTCCAACACCGACCGCCCCTCCACCTGTCCCTGCCCAACCGTCAGCCGCGCCGCATCGCCTCGATCTAACCCCCACGACGCCATCTGTTCTCATCCTCAATCTCCGCGATTACCCTGCCTGGATAGTCACCCTCAACGGCTCTGTTATCACGACTCGCCTCCACCGCGCCGACGGCCTCATTGCCATCCCAATTCCCAGAGGCGCTTTACATATCGAAGTCACCTACGCCACCTTGCCCGACCAGCATCTCGGATATCTCTTCACTACGCTGTCACTCTTTGCTCTTGCGATCATTCACCTCAGAACTCGCCGCATGGCAAGCTCCGCGCCCGCTCAGCTCTCATCTCCTCGCTGATTTATCATCAACATCAGATGGCTTCCTCCGTACAAGACCTGCTGCACTCCGGCGTCCAGCTCACCGACGCTGCTCTCGAACGACTTCTCCCTTCGCCCGACACGCAGCCCCACTCCATCCATCGCGCCATGCGCCACAGCACCTTCGCTGGCGGCAAACGCCTCCGTCCCATCCTCGCCATGGAGGCCGCACGCATGATCTCGGGCACCGGCGACATCCCTCAGGGCGCAGCCGAGCTAGGCGCCGCCATCGAGATGATTCACACCTACTCCCTCATTCACGACGATCTCCCCGCGCTCGACAACGACGACCTCCGCCGTGGCCAGCCCACCTGCCACGTCGTCTTCGGCGAAGCCATCGCCATCCTCGCCGGCGACGCCCTCCAGACCCTCGCCTTCCAGACCATCGCGCAGCTCCCCACGCCACCAGCCACCACCGTCTCCATCCTCCGCGAGATCTCCCTCGCCATTGGCACCGGAGTTGGCCCCCACAGCCCCCTTCCTCCCGGCATGAGCGGCGGCCAGGTCGTTGACATCGAGTCCGAAGG
>Ga0163162_10001520_pt1 | contig 21611 bp, 18 predicted proteins | sample S55metaG_FD_115310 | JGI IMG/M metagenome (GOLD analysis project Ga0163162, IMG submission 115310) | Switchgrass rhizosphere microbial communities from Kellogg Biological Station, Michigan, USA - S5-5 metaG | ecosystem: Host-associated > Plants > Roots > Rhizosphere > Soil | place: USA...
GGAGGTCCCTCGCCAGAGGGATTTTTTTATCTTATGATCGTGACCGATCCGCTGATCTGCCGTCTTCCATTCCCCGGCCGGATGATCCAATAGTATGTTCCCACGGGCAGGGGCTGTCCTTTATAGGTCCCGTCCCATGGCGTCGTATATCCCACAACGTGATAAACAGGCTGACCATAGCGGTTGAACACCTGTATATCCGCCGACGGATATGCGTTGAGATAACGGATCACCCAGGTATCGTTGATCCCGTCGCCATTGGGCGAAAAGGCATTGGGCACCACCGGCAGCCGCAATACCGTCACCTTCACCTGTGAGCTGTCCGTACAGCCATCGGCGGAAGTCACTGTAAGTGTATACACCAGGTCATCCTGGGGCGCGACCTGCGGACGTGCGATATTTGGACTGCCCAATATGCTGTCAGCCGGCTGCCAGCTGAAACCAATATTGTTCCCGCTGCCGCTGCCGGCCAGGAGGCCTGCTTCACCCTGGAGTAAATATAGGGCTGGTCCGGCATCCGCCATGGGCTGCGGATACACCAGAATGGTCTGATCTGAAAAAGAAGCGCAGCCATTGGCGGCTGTAAAAGTAAAGCGTACGGTGTCGGGCCCGGGCCCCGCCAGTCCCGGGTTAAAGAAGCCCAGCCGGCTCACGCCCCGGCCGGTGTAAGCACCGATGCCGGCGAATCCCTCCGTCTCATGACCACCTGTCAGCGGGAAGAAAGGGGTCTCCCCGCACACATTGCTCAACGCATCGAATTGTGTCCGTGGACTGGCCAGCACCGCAACGGACTGATCGATCTGGCTCATACAAAGGCCGCCGGAATACACCACATAATGGATCCGGAGATTACGGCTGGCAGGACTGCTGAAATCAGGATAAGCATGATCGTAATGCTTCCCAGGGGACGGGTCATCGTCCCGGGTACTGATGGCAGGATCATTTTGATAATCCCAGTATATTTCCGTCCGGACTATGCTGCCCGGTGAGACGGCGGACCCGTCTGTAAGGACCATGGGCTGGTTGCTGCAAAGCAAGGTGGCATTAGCGATGGTGAAATGCGCCTGCGGATTGTCGCCATTGACGATAAAGCTTTTTACGGTGTCCTTCACACAGCCGGCGCCGGATGTCACTTTCAGCGTGATGGAGTAGGGGCCTGCCGCCTGGTATTTATGAGTGCCATTCTTTTGTGTGGAAGTATTTGCCGCTCCTGACACCGGCTCGCCAAAGTCCCATGCATAGATAAAGGACGGGGAGGTGCCGTCCGCAATGGTGGAAGAATCGTTAAAGATCGCCTGCGGATCAGTGATACAGATCTTCGGCAGGCTGAAATCAGGCTGCGGTCTTGCATGTACGGTGAGGGTACCTGGCTGGGTCAGACTGCGGCAACCCTTGTCTGTTGTAACAATAAGGCTCACCGGGTAATCGCCTGCCGCGCCATAGGTATGCGCAGGGGTTTGCGTTGAGGAAGAATCTCCATCCCCGAAATACCATTTCCAGTTTGTGATGGTCTGTCCCAATGCGGAAGAATGGTCGGTAAAAGCAAGGGAAACCTGCTCACAGACAGCGCCGGCCGGTGTATACAGCGCGATAGGTCTCGGATAGGCAAGGACGGTAGTAACGCCTGTCTGCGTACAGCCATGGCTGCTGGTGACCAGCACCTGGTACTGTCCTGATTCCAAAGAAGCGACATTGCGCAGGACAACCGAGTCCCCGCCTGACGTAAAGCCACCCGGGCCTGTCCAGCTATAGCTGGCGCCATCGGATGCTGTCAGTGTGATGGTATCGCCTGCGCATTTAGGGCCATCATTAGTGGCCTGCGGCACAGGCTTGGGATTCACCTGCACCGTGATCATATTGGAGGAAACGCGGCAGGTGGGCAGGGTCACATTGGAGCCTTCTCCCACTATCAGTCTGTAAAGATAATACCCTGCCGTCGCGCCTGGCGCGCGGGTGTAAGTGGTGGTCACTTCCCCTGCTATGTCGGACCAGTTCCTTCCCGTATCCCGGCTCATCTGCCATTGATAGCTGGGGGCGTTGTAGCCCGGTGAGACAGCCCCGTTAAAGGTCAGCGGGACCTGTGCGTCCACACAGAAGGCGACAGTGTCGGACCCGCCGTTGCCGCCCGTAATGCCCGCCTGGACCTTCGGCCCGCAGGGACGGAAGGTGATGTCGTCCAGGGCCAGGTCGTTACCGCATCCGCCAGGAGCATTGTTGGTCATCCGCAATACGATGTCCGAGACGCCGCCGGGCGTGGTGAATACCAGCCCGTATTGCTGCCAGGCAGGGCTGCCGGAAGCCGGAATGTCCCCTGAATTGAACTTCGCCAGGTTGACTCCGGTGGTCGACTCGATGCTGAAGGTAATATTGGGGGAAATACCACTGCCATTGCAGGCGAAGGGCATCAGGACGTTGTTGATCCAGGCGGCGAATTGATAGGTTGTATTGGCGCATAGACCTTTCACGGTGTCCAGGTAAAAATCACCGGGATTATAGGAGGCATTGATCAGCATAAAATACCCTTTCGGGTCGCCTGTATGGTCGGAGGGGAGACTATGCCAGGTATTCCCATTACAATTGTAGGTGCTGTTCGTCACGGCATAATAGCCATCCTGGGGACAGTAATCCGTCGCATATCCATAGGCCCTGGAGGCTGCCGGAAAAGGAGGCCCGGGATTATTGCCGGCCCCGAAGGTAATATTCACTACAGGGTCCCCAAAGCTCGTGCATTGCTGGGCTGCGGCAAATGGGACAATACCTGCAAGGAGCAGGCAGGTACCGAGCAGCAGTTTGGTGAATAAGGCCTTTTGCATTGCGATAAGGGCAAGTCTTTGTGCCCCAAATTAAGCATTTTGGCGTAGGTTTGCAGCCGTTTCTCAGTGGACCACAACAACCATAAAAATGGCAAGCAAAATCATCCAGGAATTAAAAGAGACCGTCGCTTATATACGTTCTGTCCATGCCGGGGACACCCCTAAGGTGGGCATTGTCCTGGGCAGTGGCCTGGGCAACCTCTCCAGGGAGATCCAGGTCGAAAAAGCAATCCCTTATGAGGATATTCCCCACTTCCCTGTCTCCACCGTGGAAGGGCACCAGGGACGACTGATCTTTGGCACCCTCAGCGGCAAGCCGGTGGTCGTGCTTTCGGGACGCTTCCATTATTATGAAGGATACACCCCCGATCAGGTGGTATTTCCCATCCGGGTCATGAAATTCCTGGGTGTGGAGACCCTGCTGCTATCCAATGCAGCCGGCGGCATGAACAAGGCGTTCAAAGTAGGGGACCTCATGATCATCCGGGACCATATCAGCCTGTTTGTCGTCAATCCCCTTTTGGGAAAGAACGATACGGAACTGGGGCCCCGATTCCCCGACATGAGCGAGCCCTATGACAGGTCCCTTATCGCAAAAGCAAAGACGATTGCAGCAAAGCTGCAGATCCCGGTACATGAAGGCGTCTATGCGGGCGTAACAGGTCCTACTTTCGAGACGAGGGCGGAATACAAACTGCTGCATATCGCCGGCGGCGATGCTGTGGGCATGAGCACGGTGCAGGAGGTGATCGCAGCCAGGCATGCGGGACTTTCCGTATTTGCCATGAGCGTTATCACCGACCTGGGCATCCGGGAAGAAGACAATATTATCACGCACGAAGAGGTACTGCAGGCGGCCGGTGAGGCGGAACCCAAGCTGACGGGCATATTCAGCCAGATGATCGCTGCACTTTAACTTTATGGAATAAGGATATTAACTTTCTTATAACCGCCGAAGACCACGTAATGAGTAAATTGTCCGCAATTATTACATCAGTGAAGAGTCGACTAATTACCATCATAGGATCATTGGCATGCTTGTTACTCTTCAGCACGGTGCTCCATGCGCAGGACCCTTTATCACGGTTCCGCAACTTTGGAGGGGGCGGCGGCGGCGGCGGCAAGGGCGCGGATACCCTGGCTCACAGGAAGGCCGACACGATCACGCTTAATTATCGTTACCTCGACTCCTCCCGTTACCAAAAACTGGACTCCTCCGTATATGACTTCTCACGGAAAATACCTCAGCAGCCCACCTGGATCAACCTGGGCAACAACGGTGCACCCGCCCGCAACCTGATCTTCTCCCCCCGCATGATCTCGGGGTGGGACCCGGGATGGCATGCGTATGACCTCTATCTGCTGAAAGTGGATGAAACGAAGTTCTATCAGACCACCAGGCCGTATACCGAGCTCGGCTACTTCCTGGGCGGCAAGTCGGAGCAATTCATCAGCGTACAGCATACACAGAATGTCCGTCCCAACTGGAATGTCGGTTTTGATTACAGACTGATCAACTCTGTAGGCGCATTCGCCAACATAAATACCAATCACAACAATATCCGGGTGCATTCCTGGTACCAATCGAAGAACAAACGCTACCAGAATTTTTTTGTCCTCGTCAGCAACAAGCTGGCTGCAGCTGACAACGGTGGCATTCAAAACCCTGCCGATCTCACGAACATCGACTATACCAACCAAGCCACCTTACCCGTATTCCTTGGCAACGGCCTCAATCGTGCCGGCAGCAATATTTTTAGCTCTACCATCACCACGGGAACGCATTATGTCAATTTCAACCTCATGATGCGGCAGCAGTATGACCTGGGGCAGAAAGATTCCATCGTCACCGACACCACCGTTATCCCCCTTTTTTATCCGCGCCTGCGGCTGGAACATAATATCTCCTACAGCACTTACAAGTACACTTTCAATGATGATTCCTCGGCCAGCTACGGGCTGAACACGTCGTATTATACGGGAAAGCTCAACCTGCCCTATGTGTCCACGACCGACAGCTTCCTGCGACGCGATCAGTGGAAGAACCTTACCAATGACTTCTCCATTTACCAGTTCCCGGATTCGAAAAACCCGCAGCAATTCATCAAGGTCGGGGCCTCTCTGCAACTCCTGCAAGGCACTTTCGACACGGCGCTTGGCGGTCCGATCGCCAATGCCTACCGGCTGAAAGAGCAGAATGTCTTCGTACATGGAGAGTACAGGAATAAGACAAGGAACCAGAAATGGGACGTCGAGGCTTTTGGCAAGCTGTATCTCAACGGGCTGAATACCGGGGATTATAATGCCTACATCAGCCTGAAGAGATTACTGGGCCGGAGAATAGGGTATCTGCAGGTGGGGTTCCAGAATGTCAACCGCACACCTTCCTTTGTTTTCGACGCAGCCAGCAGCTTCTATCTCGACACGCTGAAAAGATCCTTTTCAAAAGAGAATACCACCAATCTTTTTGCGTCCTTCGAGCAGCCGCAGATCCACCTGAAATTGAAGGGTTCTTATTACCTGATGAGCAACTACGCTTATTTCCAGGACTATTATAAGGAGCGCCAGGAGTCCGCTTTATTCAATCTGCTGCAGATCACCGCTGAAAAGGAATTCATCGTCGCCCGGCATCTGAAGTGGCGGGCCCTGGCTGTTGTGCAGCAGGTAGCCGGCTCTTCTCCCGTGCATGTTCCCCTGGTTACCGTGTACAACCAGATCGGGTATGAAGGCAGCCTGGGATTTCCAAATCTTCTGCTTGACCTTGGCACGGAGATGAGGTATATCAGCTGGTACAAGGCTGACGGATATTCTCCCGCCAATGGCCAGTTCTTTTCTCAGAGCGGCACCACTCTCCATCAGCACCTGCCGGACATTACTGCTTATATGCACTTACGCATCCGCAGCTTTACGGCCTATCTGCGGGTGGAGAACCTCAACTCCATTGCGTTCAGCCCGCTGGGCTTCGGCTGGTACCGTAATAATTTTGTAGCACCGAACTATCCCTCCCCGGGTATGCTGATCCGGTTTGGCTTCTTCTGGGGCTTTGTGAATTAGAGGGGATTCAGCAATCCGGCTCTCCGCAGGGACTATTTTCCATTTCGATCTCCAACGTGGCGTGCTGGATGTTCTGATGCAGCAGCTCGTGTTTGATCTTATGCTTAAGGTCTTCGATAAAGGCCATATCGCTGCTGCGGGAGACCACCAGGTGGGCCGTGAGGGCATTTTCCGTCGTGCTGATGGCCCATACATGGATATGATGAAAGTCCTTTACGCCGCTGATGCCGTCCACGATCCCCTTGATCTTTTTGATCTCGATCCCTTCCGGGACCCCGTCCAGGGATAGCCGCAGGCTGTCCTTCAGCAATTGCCAGGTGCTGAACAGGATGATGATGGCGACAATAAGGCTCAGGGCGGCGTCTATCCAGTACAGGTGGGTAAGGTAGATGATGCCGCCGACGACCAGGCCTGCCGAAACGATGGCGTCCGACAAAAGATGCAGGAACGCGCTCCTGATGTTGAGATCGTTCTCTTTATTCCGCAGGAAAAGCAGGGCCGTGACGGCATTGACCACAATACCAACAGCCGCAACGATGGAGATCGTTTTGCCTGGTAAAGGTTCCGGGATCATCAGCCTGTGTACCGCTTCATACCCGATGGCGCCTAAGGACAGCAGCAGGACAGCTCCGTTGAGCAGGGCCACCAGGATGGTGGTCTTTTTATACCCATAGGTGTATCGTTCGTTGGGTTTCACCTTCATCAGCCGGAAGGCGATGAGGGACAGGGCCAGGCTCGCTACGTCCGCAAGATTGTGTCCCGCATCCGACAAAAGGGACAGTGAATGGATGGAGAGTCCCACAATGGCCTCTATAAATACGAAAGCCAGGTTCAGGATGATCCCGATGATAAAGGCCTGGTTCACGCTCTTAAGCTCTACCTGGTGATGATGGTGGTGGCCAAAACCGTGGGAGTGATCATGCGTATGACTATGCTGATGCGAATGTTCCATAGAATATCTTTTTTTTTCACCTGTAATCGTCTCTCGCGGGGGCGAAAGAATCGATGATCTTACAATCCGACAGGGCGACGGCCGAATGAGGCACATTTGAAGGGATCACATGCACGGTACCGGCTGTAAAAAGCATTTTCTCTCCCCCGATGATCATTTCCAGCTCTCCTTCCAGGACATAGGTGATCTGTTCGTGAATATGATGGTGTTCCGGGGACACACTTCCTTTGCGGATGTCCCAGAAAACCAGGGAACTACTGTCTCCGTGCACCATTTTACCATAAAAACCGGGTAAGGTTTGCCGGACGGAAATATCATTGAGATGCTGCATTGCAATTTTTTTCGAAAGTACAGAAAAAGGAGGAGGCCCCGGCACACAGAATGTGGAAAAGTGGATAAGCTGTTGTGGGACAGCTGTTAGAAAAACTGTACTCTTGTTGCAAATTCCAATCTGATGAAAGCTATCACGCCCCCCCGGTTTAAAGTAACCATGACCCTGATCACGGCTATAGTGATCTCTTCAGCTTCTTATGCACAGCAAGCAACTATTGCGGACACAGTTACTTCCATATCATTTCCCTCCGTGATCGACGCCGTTCTCCGTGACTTCCCAAACAGTCTGCGGAATATCACGGGTGAGCTGGTGCTGGCGCAGGGAGAGTTCGAGAACTATGCCTCCATGCTGGCATTGCCGGAATCACAGCATTGTCTTATCACCCGCTGGCATTCCACGCAGGACACCACCGTCAGCTGGCAGGCAACGATGCTTACTACCGACGATTTCGGAAAAGCCGATCACGCTTACCGCGATCTTTACAGGAAATTGCAGCAATGTTATATTCAGCTGGTAGACGGCACCATCGTTTATCTGAAAGGTTCCTGGGAGCCTGCAAAGGAAGGCGCTTCTTTCACTACCAGCACGCTGCGCCTGACCGTCGATGACCAACGGTACAGGGAAGTAAGGGTGGAGCTGGAGCTCGTCTACCAGCTTGCTGAATGGGGCGTCAACATCAATATCTTCAGTAAAAAGCCCGATGATGAACCAGGCAGCGGTACGGCCGGGCTGCAATAAGCTCATGGTGCAGTAGCCCGGATGGCTCCTCCATCGATGGGGATCGTGGCGCCCGTAATATATCCAGCCAAAGGCGAAGCCAGAAAAGCCACCAGGTCTGCCAGTTCCTCCGGCCTGCCGATCCGGCGTACAGGAATGCTTTTGGCGCGTTCCGCCAATAGCTGCGCTTCCTCTTCCGGTGCATGCGGGGGGAGAGTATCCTTTACTCTGTCGGTGAGGATCAGCCCGGGAGCTACGTTATTCACTGTGATATGGTCGGGGCCGACCTCATCGGACAAGAGCTTAGCCATACCTGCCACGCCCATGCGCATGCTGGTGGACAGGACAGAGCCGGCCAGAAAGGTCCTGACAGAAAGGCTCACGATATTGATGATCCTTCCGCTGCCGGTGTTCCGCATATGTGGGATCACCAGTCGGCTGAAACGTACCACGCTGAGCAAATTCAGCTCGAAGGCGGCCTGCCAGGCCGCTTCGTCAAAGCTTTCGAATGGTCCAAAAGGCGGACCGCCCGCATTGTTGACAAGGATATCTATACGTCCGAATGTCCCGGCTGCCGCCTCAACCAGCGCCTCCGCAGCTGCGGCATTGCTGACGTCCGAGGTGATGGCCAATACCTTGCCCTTTCCCAGGCTGCGGATCTCGGCTGCCGTAGCATCCAGCGCTTCCCGGTTGCGGGCGGTAATGACGACATGCGCGCCTTCCCTGGCCAGCGCAAGTGCGCAGGCTTTTCCCAGGCCTTTGCTGGAGGCTAATATCAATGCCGTTTTGCCTTGTAATTGAAGGTCCATAAGATCCGATTGGGCCTTAAAGATAACAATATGCCTTAACTTGCTCCCGGAGTTCCGGATATGGAAAAAATAATCAAGATCCTCATCGTCTTTGCCCTGCTGATATTCATCATCAGCCGCTTCATCCGGAGCCGTGATCGAAAGTTCCGTGAATTTGTCTTCTCCCATCGGATCCCTGACGTACCCGATGCCGATGAACCTGAAGGGTTCTCTTCCATCATATCCCACGAAGGAATTGCCTCCATTACAGACCCGGCTGCGGGGATCGTCTACAACTACACTGTCGATGGCATGCTGACCCTCTACCGGCAGGGATCAATAAAGGCGCTTCAACGTCTCCCTGTACCATCGGACGCCTACTATCTCTCCATCGATCCAATTAAAGAAGAAATTCACCTGCATCATGAAGGGGAGGTATACATCTACAAAAGATCATCGGAAGCCTGACGTTCGAAGAAGCAAACGCTGCCGCCCACCCATTCCTTGTCCTTATTATAACGTACCCCGATCATCTTGCCTTTGCTGAGACGGGCCAGGTTGATAGCCAGGGTGGGGCGGGCATCCCCATCCTTCCAGAGATACAGGAGCCGGATCTCTACCTTTGCCGGCGTATCGGGTGTCGGTATCAGGTCGGCATACGTCACTTTCCGCTGCAGGATCCAGTTCTCCGGATCTTTTACCTTCTCCAGGTCCGCATGCGTGACGTCGATGACCACGCCCTGTCCTGCGAAAGAGAACAAAGGTTTCAGCACATAATTTTCCAGGTCCGCCGGCGGCTGCTTGATCTCGTTCAAAAAAAAGCTGGCAGGTACGCAGGGGTGATGAAGATAGGGGAGAAGAAATTTGCTGATGCGGTAGAACCAGTTGGGATGGGATACCCATTCCACGTCCAGGTCCTCACGTATGTCCACATAAGATCCCGGCGCCAGCCCCGCGGCATGCAGCTCGTCGAAGATCACCCGGTTGTAAATGCGTTTTATCAAGGTCTTCTCTCCGGTGCCCGCATGGATATAGAATAGTTGCCTGCCTTCCTGTTTGAGCTCCAGCAGGTCTACGACCTGGATGCCCAGGTAGTCGTGCGTACAGTAAAAATCGATACGGGTCTTTTGTTCGTGCGGCCGCAATTCCAGCAGGATCACTTCTTCAGGGCGGCGGCCGCCCAGCACCGTGCGACGAAGTTCGTTGATATATTCCTCACGGCTAAAGCCATTCAGATACTGGCTGTAACCGGAAGGCACTGCAAAATGCCGCTGCAGCACTTCCGGATAGAATACCTGGAAGCCATAAAGACTGGCAAATCCCTGCAGCTCGATCAATTGTGGCTGCCAGGCCCCATCCTCGCCTACACAGACCCCGAAGTCGAAGGCCAGGAAATGACTATGCCCGTTCTCATGGGGCACCTTGTCGGCCGCGGGTATCGAACGTCCTGTCCGTTCCTTAAAAGCCGGGTCGAGGATAAGGTCGATGATATACTCGCAGGCATCCGTTAATTGTGCTGCAAAAGATAAAGGAACAAAAACGGGGGTCTCTGCCACGCGGAATTCGATGGCGCCGGGATAATGACTGTGGAGGTCCTGTAGGAAGGCCTCATATTTTTCCCGGGTAAAGGCTTCGTTGAATGCTTTCCGTATACTGGGAACCATGAATGGAAGTTACATTTTTTTCACGAGGCGACTGCCAGACCCTTCAAAGCATAGTCTAAAAAGTTGGGGATGACATGGGAATGCGTCCAAAGGATCTTATCCGGATCATTCAGCTGCTGGATCATGCTTTGCCATTTTTCCTCTCCGTATTCGGTGATAACTGTCTTTTTTCTATCTGGGGTTTGCAGGTGTATGCTCATGCCTGTGGGATCAGCTTCCGGGTGGAATTGGGTGCCGATCATATAGTCGGTGAAACGGACAGCCATGATCGCCCGTTCCAGGGGGATATGCGGGCGCTCCTTTTCAATGGCCAGGACACGGGCGCCCATTTCTGTAAGCCTTGCATTGTCAGGCTGTATCACTTGGTAACTGCGGCTGTCCACTGCATAAAAAGGGTCCTGCAGGCCGGCAAACACGGGTTCGTCTTTCCCCGCTTCCTGCAGGTGGATGGGAAAAACGCCAAAGGCTGTGGATTTGCGGCTGGTCACCTGTGCGAGGGCATAATGCCGGCATATCAGCTGGAAAGAGTGACAGATGAAGAGGATATGCTTTTTGTCCGGGGTATTGGCATCGTTGTTATATTGCTCCACTGCGGACAGCCAGCCGAAATAAACCTCCTCCCATTCGCTGCCCATGCTATCCAACGGGCTGCCGGGTCCTCCGCTGGAGATGTAGATGTCGTAAGAAAGATCCGGCACTTCCTGACGGATCCGTACATCGAATTCGTCATATACCAGGCCGATGTTGTGATCGGAGCCGTATTGGTCCAACAATTCCCGGATACAGCGCATGCCCTGATTAGGCTGCCCTTCATAGAGGTCCAGGATCGCTACTTTTATTTTTTGTGGCCTGTCCATCGTACACAAAGGTACGATTTTACGAATTCCATTCGATGATCTGGTAAAAATCATCCTTGAAGCTATCGCCGATGGGAATGATCTTCTTGCCGATGTAAATTTCGTTACGCGCGATGGAATCGATATGCGTGAGCGAGACGATGAACGATCTATGCACCCGGATAAATTCTTCGGGCGGTAATTTGAAGGAGAAGGATTTGAGGTTGTTCAGCGTGAGGATGGGGTCGGCCTTGCCTTTGAGGTAGATCTGGGTATAGTCCTTCATGCCTTCGCAGAAAAGGATGTCCTCGAACTTGACCTTGATGATCTTATATTCCGATTTGATGAATACGAACGGTTTGGTCCGGGCATGATGGATATAGATCGTGGCGGAGAGATAATCCTGGATCTTACCGATGGTGGAGAGAAAGCGCTCAAAGGAAAGTGGCCTGTTGAGATAGCTGAACACATCCATGTCCGTCTCTTTTTTATCCTGTTCATGCTTGTCTGCGATGCAGATGACGATAGGGTAGTAGCCGGACTCCTTCAATCTGAGCATGACCCGGTTGTCCAGCAGCCGGATATCCCAGAAAATGATGTCCGCCCTGGAAAGCGTGACCTGCTGAAATACTTCTCCGGCGGTGTCGCACCTGCCGGCAAAATTCAGCCGGGGCGCCTTGGCGATATATTCTTTTAAGAGGGCGCTTTGTTTGTTATTATCCTCTACGACAATACAATTCAGCACGCCCATTGAGGGAAGGCCTTTTAGTGGGCGAAGGTCATGACTAGTCATATTTTTTCCCTCTCGTAAACCAGATAGTTCCGTAGTTGACGACAAAAGTGAGGTTGAAATATCGCTGTTCGATGAGATTATTGCTTTGGGTCCCCTTGATGCCGTATTGGAACACGACACTATAGGACAGGGGATTTTTCAGACCATTGACACCAAACGCCGCCGTCAGGCCGTAGTCCTTTATCTGCTGTCCATTCAGCTGAAGATAGGACTCTCCGTAATAGGCGCCTGCCTGGAAATAGCTCAGCTCGACCTTGCTGTTATAGAAGGACTTTTTCCGGGAGATCTCGAAGCCGATGGAGCCGCGGTTGGCATCCGTGACGGTATAGTTCTTACCGGGATAGTTGTTTGTTTCTGCGCCCCAGGCCTGGTGCCTGAAGTCCGCCAGGAAAGAATATTTCTGGTTGTAAGTGACGGAAAAGCCGGCTCCAAAAGCATTGGGAACAGACAGATATGACTGGGGCTGTTCCTGGCTATTGCGCTGTATGGAGTCATTGTCGCGGACAACCCGCGTGGTGGCCGCCAGCAGATCGGCTCTTGGGTTGAAAGTACCTCCCAGGGTGTACTCCCATTTCTTTCCCATCTTGCCATATAGCTGCAGGCCATAGGTCATGTACAGGTTATTAAGGTCCATCGTATTGGTAGTAGAAGCAAGGGTTGAGGCCGTGCCCAGGCTTTGAATGATGTCCTTCTGGTTCAGCTGCCCGAACAGATATCCTGCCTCTACGCCGACGGAGAGATGATGGAAGAACTCGTAGGAGTTGCCCCAGTATACCTTGTTAATGCCGCCATGTCCCTGGTAGTGATGGTTGGCTATTTCGGAAGTGCTGCCCTGTAAATAATAAGGAACGTCGTACTCATAGTTCTGGGTACTGAATGGCACCAATCCGATGCTGGACCCCCAGTGTTTGGAAAGCTTCATGCCCATCGCCAGACGACGGAAAGTGATATCTGCGGATTGCTTGCTGGCCGGGTCCACCGGCGTACCATAATAATTAATAAGACTTCCCCGGAGGCCCATTTCCACTGTAAAATACTGATCGGTCAGGGCGCTGTACGATGCCGGGTTATTATTGATAAGATAGCGGTTGTGCCTGTAGGCCAGGCCTGTATTGCTCATCCCGGAAGTACGATTGTAAAAATTATCTTCCAGGTCCCCGATCCCCAACTGGGAATAGGGAGAGAAATTTCCCTGAGCCATTGTCCCTGCTGCTGAAAGCAACAAACAAGATATGAATATGGAGGATCTTATTTTCATTTTCTGGTATACGTAAGAGTTAGTTATGAGGGTAAAGGGAGAGATAATATACGCTGAGGGTCACCCTTTGATTCACAGGGAAGCTCTTATCTGCCAGTACGGTCCTGGCAAAGGAGGTGTTGCTGGCAGGGGACGGAGCGCTCAGCATAAGGCCCTGCTGTGCGGCATTAGGGCTGGCATTGGTTATTTGGGCCTTGATGAAATTGGTGACATCATAATTATAGACCGTATTCAGAGGGGAGCTATAATTCACAACGAGGCTGCCTGTCTGCGCCTGGCCCGTAGTGGAGCTCGCCACCGGCGATCCGATCAGGTTGTTGAAGTCGGTATAGTCGATGGAAAGCTGGGGCGACAGGGTCCAGGTGGTGGTAAAGCTCTGCGGGATGGGTTTGACCGAAAGCTGCGCACGGATCACGCTTAAATAATCCTGCCGGTGAGCAATACCATTCAGATAGGGGAAGGTCAGCTTTACATTCAGGCCAGTAATGCTTTGAATATATCCGCCGCCGAACAGTCTGTCTGAAGGTGTGGCGGGAGGGGTTTGCACCGCCAGGGTGGCTGTATCAAGCTTATCGAGCCTGGAGCCGGCCCTGTTCGTAATGATGTTGTTGAATTGAAAGCCTTTATTGGTAATGCCGAAATCAATGGTTTTCAAGCTGGTGGTAGCGCCAACATCATGATAATAGATCCGCATGAGGACGCTGTCCGAAAAGCCGTAGATGACCCCTTTCCCGTGGGTGGTGTCAGGCGAGATACAGAGCCCGTGAAACCAGTTGAGGAAGTTCTGCGATTTCTTAATGGAGTCCGAGTTGTTGAAGATCATGTTGAACATCTTCTTTCCCAGGGCCTGGTCCAACCTGATCTTCACGCTATCCCCGGAACCCTGGTTGGCATAGGGGATGCTGGGAAAAAGGCGGAAAGAGGAAGCTCCCAGGGGTATGGGATCGATATTCAGGGTGCTGTTGCTGAAAAAACCTCTCTGGTTCCTGGCTTCGTTCAGTTCATAGAGCTCCGAAACCTGGTTGACCTTATAGGTCATGGTGACGGTGGTATCCCCGTAAAAAGGGCTGCCCTTTTTGTACAGCAGCACCAGTCCGATGGAATCATAACCACTGAACTGGTCTATCTTAGGGAAGCTGCCCGGCAGGCCCACCTGCAGAAAAGCCCGGGAATAGATATTGCCAAAATAAGCGTCATTGTATGATCCCACCTGCAGGTACCCCGTACCCGCCGTGGCGGAGGAGTCGACAACGACCGTGGAGAGCTCCACCGTGGCAGTATCCACTAAGACGATATTGGCGGAGCCGTTGTCCCCAATATAATCCTGGCCAAACTTGAGATTAGGCTGTTTTTGACAACTCAGCAGGGAAAATAATGACAAGACCGGTAAGAGTAGATACGCCTCTTTCTTAAGGTATTTATTTATAGTCATGAGATTTTCTATATTCCGGCTAATCGCCTGGTCCGGTTCATTCTATGGGAAGCAGTCTCACCAGCTCGTTTTTAGCCAAGAAGTGCAATAATAAGGGCACTATCTGTTACTATTTTGTTAGTATGTATCAAAAGTAACAAAAAAACGACGAATGCCTGATTTTCATATACAAATTCAAAACAGCCCTTAGTGGGGCAAGGGCTGTACCAGGGGGTGTTGAATAGACCTTTTCTCCTTCTTTTTCAAACAGATAGAATGGGACGATCCCCCGGTATTTGGCCTGGAATTGTTAATGGACGCGAAGTTTCTTTTTTTGTATATGAAAATTAACGAATTGTCTATAAATTACGGTCAGACATACATTTTAACGAATTTGCTATGTCGACTTCGAATACATTAGCGCAAAATATCAAAAAAATATGAAGCGGATTAACAGTCTGTTGTTCTCCTTGATGTTACTTGGTCTCTTATTTTCTTGTTCCAAAGCTAGCTTGAGCTATACACAAAACGGCAACTGGGTATCCCGCGCGATCTTTGCTGGTGTGCCCATGGGCTACGGCACTTCTTTTACGATTGGCGACTCTGCTTATGTGGGCACTGGATTGAATCCCAATACTCCCAATACCAAATTGGCCGCTGTATTCAGATATGTTCCCGATCCTATTCCTACAAGTACGCCTACAGGTTACGACAGCGCTTTCGGCGGCTGGAAACAAGTGGCTGATTTCGGTGGCGGCGGACGGATGAAAGCCGTAGGCTTTGGCATCGGCGGCTATGGATATATCGGCACTGGTACTGCTGACGGGATCACTCCTTTATCTGATTTCTGGAAGTATGACCCGGGCGCTAATTCATGGACGTCTGTAGCTCCTCTCGGCACTGCTACCAAGCAGTATCCCCGTTATGACGCAGTGTCTATGAGCTTTGCAAATTCTGCTTTTGTGCTTACCGGCACGGACGCCAGCAATTATTTTGGCGACGTTTGGGAATATAACCCTACTGCTGACAGCTGGAGCCAGCGCCCTGACATGCCCGGTTCCAAGCGGTCCCAGGCTATTACCTGGGTTTACAATGGCATCGGTTACCTGGTGACGGGCTATACCCCGGGCTCCCAATGGCAGGTGGGCAATGCCTGCTATGATTTCTGGAAGTTCGATCCTACACAGACAGGCAACAAGGGCTGGGCGAGGCTGCGTGATATCTATAACACCAATTCCGACACCCATGATGATGCCTACACCAATATCATCCGCTATCGCGCGGTAGGTTTTGTCATCAAGGGACAGACGACAGGCGATAAGGCGTATATCACCACAGGCAGCAACGGAACCCCGAATACCTATACATGGGAATATGATTTCGCTACGGACCAATGGACAGAGAAGACCCCTTATGAAGGTGCTTCCCGTGAAGGCGCCATCGGTTTCACTGTGCAGAACAGGGGATTCATAACCACTGGTATCAGCGGAACGGCCGCCTATGACGATTGCAGGGAATTCTTCCCCGGCCAGATCTATAACCAGTATGACTAAAAGGAGCTGGAACGGTTTCTCCCGGCAATGGATCATCACCGGGTTGATCATACTGGCAGGCGCCGGGCTGTTTTACAAAGGATACAGGGACCGGCAGTGGAAAAAAGACCATGTGCTGATAGAGCTGAGACCTTTTCAGACCGCCAAAGGATGGGGATATAATATCTACACCGATGGAAAGGTTTATATTCACCAGGATATCATACCGGCCCTGCCCACCAACAGAGGCTTCCGGACAAAAGAGGATGCACTGGCGGTAGGGACGAAAGTGTATGAACGGCTAAAGAGCGGGCAGGTACCCATGGTGACTGCCAAAGAAGTACAGGACATGGGGATTACTCCCCAACCATAATACTGATGCCCCCCGCGACCGGGGGGCATCATAAATTCTACATCATGAGAAAGACAAGGTTTATTATCCCGGCCTTTTTACTCTTCTTGCAGATGGGGTATGCCCAGACACCCGGCAATACTCATTTTGATCAGCACAAAGTATTCGAGCCTTTCTTTTATCCTTCCCAGGCGACCGCAACCCGTTCGGCGGGCGGTGAACCAACTGCCAGATACTGGAGCAACCGCGCAGATTATAAGATCAATGCGGCGCTGGATACGACAGACCACAGCATCAGCGGGTCCGTCACCATCACCTATACCAATAACAGCCCGGATAACCTGCCTTTTCTCTGGCTACAGCTGGATCAGAACATTTACCGCAAGGACTCACGCGGTGAAGCCACCAACCCGGTGACGGGCGGCAGGTGGGCCAACAAATCATTTACGGAAGGCGACGTGATCAAATCAGTGTCCATCCTCATCAACGGTCAGGCCTCGAAAGCTGATTACCTGGTGACGGATACCCGTATGCAGGTCCGCCTGGCCAACGCATTGAAGTCCGCCGGCAGCATACAAATAAAGATCGATTACGTTTTTACGGTACCGCAGTATGGCACCGACAGGATGGGCCGGCTGAACACCAGCAATGGCTGGGTCTACGAAATAGCCCAGTGGTTTCCCCGTATGGCCGTATACGATGATATTTATGGATGGAATACCCTGCCTTATCTTGGCGCAGGCGAGTTCTACCTGGAATATGGCGACATCGACTATTCCGTCACCGCCCCGGCCAACCTTGTGGTTGTTGGTTCAGGGGAGCTGCTGAACCCCACGGAAGTGCTGACGCCCACGCAGATCAGCCGGCTGGCGCAAGCGAAAGCCAGTGATAAAACGGTGTTCATACGCACTGCAGGTGACGTAACCAATCCTGCTTCCAGCCTCTCTAAAAAAAGTCTTACCTGGCATTTCAAATGCAGCCAGACCCGCGATGTGGCTTTTGGAGCCTCCAGGGCCTTTATCTGGGATGCGGCTAAAATCGACCTGCCCAGCGGTCGAAAAGCCCTGGCCCAATCCGTCTACCCGGCGGAAGCTGCCGGCGACAGCGCCTGGGGCCGCAGCACTAACTTTGTAAAGAACTGTATCGAGCTATATTCCAAACAGTGGTTTGAGTTCACTTATCCTGTCGCCACCAATGTAGCCGGCATCGTAGGTGGAATGGAATATCCCGGCATCGTCTTTTGCTCTTCCAACAGCAAACAGGGCAGCTTGTGGAATGTCACCAACCATGAATTCGGCCATAACTGGTTCCCGATGATCGTGGGATCCAATGAAAGAAAGTATGCCTGGATGGACGAAGGCTTCAACACATTCATCAATGGGGTAGATACAAAGGTATTCAGAAATGGAGAGTTCTTCCGGAAGGAAGATGCACAACGCCTCGCCGGCTATTATTTCGGTGCGAATTCCGAAACTATTTTGACCATCCCCGAAGTGATCCAGTCCAGCAATCTCGGCACGGCTGCGTATGCTAAGCCTGCCATGGCTCTGGACCTTCTGCGCAAGTATGTCCTGGGCGAACAGCGGTTCGACTACGCTTTCCGTACCTATATCAAGCGCTGGGCTTTCAAGCACCCCACTCCCTGGGATTTCTTCCATACCATGGAAAATGCTTCGGGAGAGGACCTGGGCTGGTTCTGGAGAGGCTGGGTACTGAACAACTGGAAGCTGGACCAGGGGGTAAAGGAAGTGAAATACCCGGAAAACGATCCTTCCAAAGGTGCGTTCATCACCCTGGAGAACCTGGAAGAAATGGCCATGCCTGTTAACCTCGCCATCGAACAGGAGAACGGGAAAAAAGATACGATCCTCCTTCCCGTGGAGATATGGCAAAAAGGCGGCGTAAAGACCATCGCCTATAGCTCCACTTCCAAAATAAAGTCCATCGTCATCGACCCCGATCATGATTTCCCTGATGTCAATCCCTCCAACAATTCCTGGACAGGCGTAGCGCAAACCAAGCCTGTACCTCCCGGCACCTCCGCCAATGATGTCATCAATAAATATCTGCAAAGTGTCGGCGGAAAGGAGAAATTGACAGGCCTCCAGGACCTCGTCATCACCTCTACCGGAGAAGTACAGGGACAGAAGATCGTGCGTACGCAAAAAATAAAAGGCAACGATAAATACCTCATGGAGATCACGCTGCCGGACATGAACATGACGGCAATCAAGATCCTTGTCAACGGCGATAGTGTCAAGCTTAGCCAGATGGGACAAACGCCAGCGCTGGATGATGAGACGCGCAGGGAGATCAGGGAAGAAGCAATGCTCTTCCCCGAGCTGAGCTTTCAGAACAGCGGCTACAAGACGGAGCTTACCAGTATTAAGGTCCTGGACGGCAAGGACGCCTACGAATTAAAAGTATCCCTTCCTTCCGGCGCCACCGCGACCTTATACTACGATGTGTCCACTGGCTACCGGGTAAAGACGATCAGGACAGACAAACGTGGGCAGACGAGCACCGTGGATTACAGCGACTACCGCGATGCGGGTGGTTTCAAACTTCCCTATCACCAGGTGATTGATCAGGGAGAGATCATACTGGACCTGATGACACAAAGCGTTAAGCTAAGTTCCGGCCTGACGGATGCCGATTTCAAGCTGGCTTTTTAGATCCCCGGGGCATTGTTTTGTCATGGCTCCTGCTTATGTATTATGCAGGAACTGATCGTGGATATAATCCATCACCGCCGTCAGGTTTTTGGAATCCTCATATACTTTCAGCTGCCTGTCCGCACCCGTCCCTGTTTCCAGGATCTTTTCGGCAAAACGTGCTTCCGACCGGCTGCCCAGGGGATCCAGGACATCGTCCACAAAATCCAGCAGCTCATAAATAAGCACTCGTGTGTTGACTTCCTCCTCTTTCCCGAAATCGATGAGGTGCCCGTCGATGCCATAACGGCTGGCTCTCCATTTATTCTCGTTGATGAGGGCACGTGAATACTGGATATAGTTCATGTTCCTGGACCGCAGCTTGTAGATCTTAACGCAGATGGCCTGGAAAAGGGCGGCGATACAGATGGTTTCATCCACCGTCATCGGGACATCGCAGATGCGGAACTCCACCGTATTGAAAAAAGGATGCACCCGCAGGTCCCACCAGATCTTTTTGGCATTGTCGATGCAGTTAGTCTTTACCAGCAGCTTGACAAAACTGTCATAAGCTTCGATGCTTTCGAATGTTTCAGGGATGCCCGTCCGGGGAAACTTATCGAAGACCTTCGTCCGGAAAGATTTATAACCTGTAAGCCGGCCCTCCCAGAAAGGCGAGTTCGTGCTCAATGCGTAGACATGGGGCAGGAAGTACCGGGTAGAATTGGCGATGTGATTGGCCATTTCCCGGCTCTCCATACCCACGTGTACATGCAGTCCGAAGATCAGGTTGCTGCGGGCGGCTTCCTGCAGTTCGTTGACGATCTCGTTATAACGGGCATGGTCGGTGATCAGCTGGCTTTCCCAATGGCTGAAGGGGTGTGTGCCTGACGCGCCTACCCAAAGTCCCAGGCTCCCGGCTATCTGGGAAATGGTCTTGCGCAGGGTAGAGACGTCCTTGCGCGCCTCTTCTATGTTCTGACAGATGTCCGTGCCAACTTCCACCACTGCCTGGTGCATTTCGGCCTTGACCTTGTCTTTGATCACTTTTTGTCCCTCCGATACGATCTTCTGTTCGTGGCTTTTAAGCTCCCGTGTAGCGGGATCAACCACCATGTATTCCTCTTCTATTCCCAGTGTGAACGTGTTGTAATTGATGTCTGCCATATGCTTTAAAAACGCTTGTGTCCGATGCAATGTTTAATATATTCTCCCCAGGTGAGATTATCTGTTCCCTCCTGGTGTGCCGCCGCTCTTTCGATGGCATAATCCGCCGCCTTCTCTACCACCCAGTTGAAATTATCCTCTCCGACGCTGGTCCTCTCCGCATCGGGTGCAGGATTGCAGAAATCGATGGCGTAGGGGATGCCATCCTTAACGGCCAGCTCCACCGTATTGAAGTCGTAGCCCAGCCAGGCATTGATCCGCAGCACGATCTCTTCCATTTGCTGCAGCCTTTCCTGGGAGGGGGCGAAGTCCGCATTGTAACGTTCATGGTGCGGATTGCGCGGTTCATAGGACATGATGCGCACATACTTTCCACCGATGCAATAGCAGCGATAATACTCCGTAAATACGATCTCTTCCTGCAGCAGCATCACCAGCTGCCCCGTCTCCCCATGTTTGTGATAGAAATCCCCGGCATTATGCAGCTTGTATACATTCTTCCACCCGCCGCCGGCAAAGGGTTTCATATAGGCCGGAAAACCCACATATTGGAAGATGGCTTCCCAATCCAGGGGATAGGCGAGGTTCATAAAAGACTGGTCGCTGGTGTCTGCCGGCAGGTCCCTTGAAGGAAGGATCACGGTCCTGGGGACAGGGACGCCGATCTTCGTGGACAGGCAGTTGTTGAAGAATTTCTCGTCCGCGCTCCACCAGAAAGGGTTATTGATCACAGCCGTCCCGCATAGCGCTGCATTTTTCAGAAAAGCGCGGTAGAAAGGCACATCCTGCGAAATACGGTCCACGATCACGTCGTAGCCGCTGGGCTCACCCTGCATTACCTTGTCGATGCGTACGGGTTCTGCCGTGATACCCGGCAGGTTCTTCCGGTTGATGGCTTCGATAAAGGCCATGGGAAAGCTTCTTTCCTTACCAAATAAGACGCCGATCTTTTTACTTGCAGTCATACAACTCTTTTTTGTTATTCGAAAAAACAGTGCCTTATCAGCCGGTGGAATTGGGCAGCATACTGAGATAATGAGGAAACATTTCCCGCCAGACAGGCCAGTCGTGGCTGCGGTTGGGACGGATGTCCAGCCAGTGACCGATGTTCCTGGCGGCAAGCTGACTGCTCATCAGCTCGTTCTGCGACCGGCAGCTGTCCCATTCCGCTGTACCCAGCACAATGCCCATTTTCCAAAGATAGGGATCATGTGCTCCAGGGATAAAATCCACGGGATTATTGAAATAGACATTGTCGTCATAATATCCATCCACGAAATCGCGGA
>Ga0163162_10001521_pt1 | contig 21604 bp, 13 predicted proteins | sample S55metaG_FD_115310 | JGI IMG/M metagenome (GOLD analysis project Ga0163162, IMG submission 115310) | Switchgrass rhizosphere microbial communities from Kellogg Biological Station, Michigan, USA - S5-5 metaG | ecosystem: Host-associated > Plants > Roots > Rhizosphere > Soil | place: USA...
CCCAAAGGTGAAAGTGATCCTACTCCGGAAGAGAAGCTGCTCCGCGCCATCTTCGGTGACAAGGCCGGTGATGCGAAGGATGCTTCCCTGAAAGCCCCCAGCGGCACGGAAGGTGTGGTGATCAGCAAGAAGCTGTTCCAGCGCGCCAAGAAGGATAAGAATGCCAAGGTGCGTGAAAAAGCCGCCCTGGAAAAGATCGAGAAAGTACACGAGAAGAATACGGCTGACCTGATGGATGTGCTGCTAAGCAAGCTGCAGGTGTTACTGAAGGAGCATGTATCTGCCGGTGTCAACAACAACTTCGGCGAGGTACAGATCGGTAAGGGCGCTAAGTTCACTGCGAAGAACCTGGCCGGCATTGACTATCTCAATGTCAATCCCCTGGGCTGGACGGGTGATGCCAAGACTGATGACGGGATCAACATCCTGCTGCATAACTACAGCATCAAGTACAATGAAGAGCTGGGCCGTTATAAAAGAGAAAAGTTCAATATCTCCATCGGGGACGAATTACCCGCAGGTGTATTGAAGCTGGCCAAAGTATACTTAGCTGTCAAGCGTAAGCTGAAAGTGGGTGATAAGATGGCTGGTCGTCACGGAAACAAGGGTATCGTCGCCAAGATCGTAAGGGCTGAAGACATGCCTTTCCTGGAAGACGGAACGCCTGTGGATGTGGTGCTGAACCCGCTGGGTGTACCTTCCCGTATGAACCTGGGACAGATCTATGAGACTGTACTTGGCTGGGCCGGTGAGAAGCTGGGTGTGAAATTCGCTACGCCTATCTTCGACGGGGCCACGGTGGAAGAGATCGCCGAGCATATATCGAAAGCAGGGTTACCGAGCTTTGGACATACTTACCTTTATGATGGGGAAACGGGCGAGCGCTTTGACCAGAAGGCTACCGTAGGGATCATCTATATCATTAAGCTGCACCACATGGTGGACGATAAGATGCACGCTCGTAGCATCGGACCGTACAGTCTGATCACGCAGCAGCCGCTGGGTGGTAAGGCGCAGTTTGGCGGTCAGCGTTTTGGGGAAATGGAAGTTTGGGCGCTCGAGGCCTATGGCGCTTCCAATATCCTGCAGGAGCTGTTGACCCTGAAGTCTGATGATATCATCGGAAGGGCCAAGACTTATGAGTCCATCGTGAAGGGTGACAATATCCCCAGAGCGGGTATTCCCGAGTCCTTCAATGTATTGGTACATGAATTGCGCGGGTTAGGGTTGGACTTGAAGTTTGATTAAACTGTTGTCTCTCGCTAACTGATGAATAATACGTAAAGCCGGGCTATTGCCCGGCTTTTTCTATTTTACTGATGTAGGTGTTGGTTGTTGTCCGGACTTCCAGCAGGTAGATGCCGGCCGGCAGGGTGACCCTGGAAAGATCGAGATGGATGAGACGCTGTCCTGCGGGCGTGTTGTCCTGCCGGATCAGGGACCTTCCTGTCATATCCAGCAGCCGGATGCTTATTTTGCCTGCGGGGGCCTGTGCGAACAGGATGTCCACGCCGGTGCTAAAGGGGCTGGGCGATGCCGTGAAGGGGTTTACAGGGGTGTTGCCATTCACCTGAATGACCTTACTGTAAATGAACTGATCGTCCAGGTCCGTCTGTCTTAAGCGATAGTAATTTTTCTCATGGGCGATGGACGTATCGGTAAAGACATATTGGTGCGGCGTATTGCTGTTGCCTAATGCGGGGACATAGGCGATGTTCCCGAAGCTTATACCGTCATAGGATCTTTCGACACCAAAGTTCCTGGTATTCTGTTCCCAGGTGGTGGTCCATTGGAGGGCGGCATGCTGGCCTTGCAATTTCCCTTCGAAGTCCAGCAGACCAATGGGCAGGGCCACGGCAGGGACGCCTGCTCCAAAGCCGGAAAAACCGGTGGTGAAGGTATATGTCAGGGATGTGTTGGTGCCCAGGGTTCCGATGGCGGGAGCGCCGGTGACCACGGCGCCGGCGCCGCTGGGGTTGGCCGGGGTGACGTCGGAGATCTTTGTGCCGACCTTTACCAGCTGGATATTGCTGAGGTTTTGTCCTGTCGCCGACTGCCAGCCGTTGACTTCTCCCTGTGTATAATAGAGGGTGATGGCGTAGCTGCCCGTGGGATTGTTCGTTGTGGGCAATACCCTGAAAGTTTTGTTCATCAGGTAATTGGCCTGCGTGTTGTTCCAGAACTGGCTGGCGCCTGTACCCTGCCGATCGATGATGACCTGGGTGCAGCCGTAATCGAAGGTGGTGAGATTGCGGATCCGGGCCATCAGCTGACCATTGGCCTGGTCATAGAAATAGACATCCGCATTGGGGCCCAGGTACTGCTGAACGGAAGAGTTGACGACTGTCTGTACTATCGTCGCGGGTATGCCGTACAGGAAATTCATTCTTGGCTTGAGGCCGCTGCCATAGGCGTTGACAGTGGAAAAGGCCTGCGAGCAGTTGATGCTGTCCTGCCAGAACATGTTGCCCTGGGCCGCGGTGCCTCCATCAGGGAAATAAGCCACCTGGTCGCCGCCATCTCCCGGGGCTGCGGTGATATTGTCGTAGCAAAATTCCACGACCAGATTGCTTGTTCCATTCCAGGTATAGGGATTGTCGAACGTAAAAGTATTTGTTCCCGCGACTGTGTTGTAGGAGGACAGGGTCTTTACTATGGTCATGCCGGAGCCTTGCGTTACAGAGCCATTGATGAGATAGTTTACGGCGGCCGTACCTATTTTAATGTTGAGGTTCGTGAAAGCGCGAATGCTATGCTTGGCGGCTATCGTGAGGGTGATGCCTGTGATGGGACCGGCGGCGAGCCCTGCTGCGGTGAGCTCAGATGCTTTGTACAGGAATTGAGCGCGCTGCGAAGCGGCTTTACCGTCAAAGGGGGTCTCTGTGATACCTGATGCAGAGGTGCCCAGGCTGGCTGCTCCCGTGGCGGTCCCGGAAGCGGGCGCCGAATCGTTGTCTTTGATGGTGATGGTCAAATTCGGTTTCCCGTCGCCTGCCACCGCATTGCCTCCGCCATTGTTGACCGTAAAGCTCAATACGAAGCTACGGGCGCCGTTGACACTGGCGTCATCGTATACGCGAACGGTGAAGGGCCGTGCTGCGATCGAGCCTGATGGGAAGGTCAGCGTCATCGAGGGGCTCGTGAAACTGCCGTTGGTGGTGATGTCAAAATCCAATCCCATGACTGCGGTGCCGCCGGAGTTGACGCTTAATGTCGCGGTGGTGGTAGTGGATGGCGCATTACCGATGACCATGTTGAAGGTGTAGTCCTTATATGCACGGCACCCGGAAGTGGCGCCTGTCGTTTCTGTCTCCTGGTCGCTGTCGACCTCGAAATTGATCTTGGGGATACAGGGGCTGGAGCCAGCGTTGGGGGCAGTGCCTCCTAATGATGTGGTGAGGGTGACACGCGCGGCGCCTGCCGCAGCGGCCAGTATGCGGGCCTTTTGCCCGGCTGTAAAGAGGGTGTAGCAATTCGTATAGTTCATGTAATTGCTTTCCGTATTGATGCTGTATTTCGTGCCTGCGGGTGTGGCGCAGGGATTCACGGTGGATGAGGACCTGCAGCTGAAATCCACGATGCCTAAGCTGATGTTCTCGGAGATAGGGTCCGTATCACAGACCTGGTCGCCATCCAGGCTGCAGTTGTTGTTGGTATTGGGAGGACAGGTGTTTACGTCAGCGGACCCTTCGAACGGGTGGTACAGATTGAAAGCGTGACCGATCTCATGCGGGAGGGTCTTTTGCCCGGTGACCATCTGGGTGGCCAGCATGACGATGCCGTCCAGGCTGGCGGAGGCTCCCGGGAAATAGGCATAGCCGGCTATGAACTGACCTGCTGTGCCGTCGGCGCCATTGATCTTATCCACCACCCACACGTTGTAGTATTGGGTAGGGTCCCAGCGGATGAGGTCCTTTACATTGATATCGTCCGTGCCTGGCTGACCTGTCTGCGTCCGGACACCTCCCGAGACGTAATTGGCCAGGACAGAGCCGTCGATACGATTGATGCCTGTGGTCGGGTTGCAATTGGGGTCCCGTTTAGCCAGGACGAACTGGATCCCCAGGTCGCCTACTCCGCCCGACAGCGTGGGATAGGTGCCGTTATAGACCGCATTCAGATAGTCAATGGCTCCCTGGATCTGCGCATCGGTGGGGTTGTAGATCGTGCCGATAGCGCCCCCTGTATGGACGATGTGAACGACTACGGGAATGGTATAGGGAGGTCCGCCCAGGGTAGTGGCAGGTGCGCCTGCTTTATTAACGGCTATGGGCTTCGATTGGCCGAGCCGTGGATGCTGCTGGATATATTGACGGATGGCTGCCTCTCCTGCCTGAACGCGCATGCGATAGCCGGCATCGGACTGCAAGCGTTGATGGTGCACCTCGTCGAAGCCGCAGACGGCCTGGGAAAAGGCCGTTCCATGCAGCAACAAGGCTATGAGGCAAAGCAGTAAGTGATTGTTTTTCATTTGGTAAGGGCCCATGGTTGTTTTAAAACGTCTCAAAAACGAAGATATTTGTATAGGCTGGGATTATGAAATATATAGAAAATTACGTTAATTTTCAACACGCTGATACTGGGGATACTTTACCCGCACAAATATCGAATTGGTGGAAAAAATATTTTTTGTATAACAAGGATCCGGAGAATACCTTGTGAAATAAACCGTCCGGAATAACGTTTTGAACGATTAAATAATTAACCCTTTTGCCCAGACCTTCCGGTGCTCCATATGCACCTTTTATCCTAGTTTTCTTCCTTTTTGCCTGCCTGTCCGTGCAGTCGCAGGTGAAGGATTTTTCTCCTGCCGCCCAGGACGACCCTTTTCTTACCAGTCTTTCGGAAAAATACCTTCGCCAATACAAGGAGAACCTCGACAGGCTGCCTTCCAAGAACAAAAAGGACCTGGTGGAAGCGTACCAGCATCGCTGGGAAAACATTAAAGAAAAGTTTGATAAGAAAGAGATCTATACTTCCAAGGCTGCCCAGGGTTACCTGGATCGCCTGGCAGGGGCCATCAGGCAGGCGAATCCTTCGCTGGCCAATGTAACGTTGTCCTGTTATTTTTCCCGGAGCGATATTCCCAATGCGTCCTATATCGGAGAGGGGATCATCCTGTTCAATATGGGTCTTTTTGAGCGATTGGATAATGAAAGCCAGGCGGTTTTCGTGCTGTGCCATGAAATGGCCCATTTCCTCCTGCGTCATTCGGAGAACAGCATCAACCAATACGTGGCCTCTATCAATTCGGAGGAGGTGCAGGCGGAGCTGCGCAGGATCCAGCGATCGGAATACCAGAAACATGCACAGGTGCAAAGCCTGGTAAAGGGATTGACCTTTGACAGCCGTCGACATAGCCGGGACCATGAGGCCCAGGCGGATTCCATGGCGGTCCAGCTGATGCGTAATACAAGATTTGCGCTGTCCGGCGCGCTGAGCACCCTGGCGCTGCTGGATGTCATAGACGTCGACACGCTGAATACGGCTGTTTGTCTGCCTGCGATGTTCAACGCAACGGAATATCCTTTCCGTAAGAAATGGGTCGCCCGGAACGAAGGGTTATTGGGCGGCCATACGGAGATGAGGGATACGGCGATGGCGGATTCCCTGAAGACGCACCCTGACTGCCAGAAGCGGACGGCCCTGCTGGTAAACCTGATGAAGGGTTGGTCGCAGCCCGGCGCCGTAAAATATGCCCTGGATTCCGCGAATTTTGCCTCGCTGAAGGGCATCTTTCGCTATGAGACCATCGAATATGCTTTCCTGGCGGACAACTATACCAGGAGCCTCTTCCTTACCCTGGAATTATTGCAGGCGAAACCGGGGGACCCTTACCTGGTGGCACAGATCGGCAGATTGTTCAATGGGATGTATGCGGCCCAGAAGGGCCATACGCTGAGCAAGGTGACCGACCTCCCTTCTCCGGGGTATCCGGCGAATTATAACCTGTTGCTGCAATTCATCCAGCACCTTTACCTGGAAGATATTTCATCGATCAACTATTATTATCTAAAGCAGCACCATCCGCAAATGGATGGCTATTCGCCGTTTAAAAATGCTTTTGAGCAAAGCGAGAAGCTGATGAAAAATTAAACTCAAACCCCAACCCATACTATGTCACACAACAGGAAAATTTTCTTTTTATCGTTGCTGACGGCCGCATTTGGCCTGATGAGCGCAGCGACCTCGGCGCAAAGCAAGCTGAGCATCGACAAGGTATATTCCGCCTATTTAAGGAATAGCGGCACCATATCCAACCAGGGCCAGATAAAGGGCTATTTCTTTTTATACCAGAGTGATAAGATCGACAAGCATACGAACGAGTATACGCTGCAGATCCTGGATGAGAACCTGAATAAGGTGCGGAGCATCAAGTTCCAGGATTCGAAGAAGCTAAACCTGCTGGAATCGTCTTACAATGGCAATAGTCTTTCTTTCCTTTTCAAGAATGAGGACGAGAAGACGCTGGACATGAAGATCTACGACATGGATGGAAAATTGAAGAACACCTACAGCAGGGGTTATGATAAGAAGACGGATGCGCTGATGAAGCAATATGAAACGATGCATACGGACGAGGGGATGAACAAGAATGTCTTCGACATCGGAAACCAGGGCTATGTATCCGTGCTGCCCATGCGGGATGGCAAGCAGCGGACCTATGAAGTGGATTATTATTCTTCCGAGGCCAAGAAGCAATGGACCTACGTGCCTTCTGACGATGCGGAGAAGTATGCTTTTGCGGAGTACCTGGGCGCCACGGACAGCCTGATCATACTGGAGGTATTGAAGAAGAACCATGCATTGAGCGGAAATGTAACCACCCACCTGGTAGGTATCAACTTCGTAACAAAGAAGAAGCAATTCGATATCGACTATGCCGCGGATAACTATAAGCTGATGCCGACTTATGTTGCTCCCCTGGAAGGTACGGGCAATGTGCTGGTGATCGGGCCTTACTATGACAAGGATGACAATGTCGGCAAGGATTTCAGCAAAGGACTGGCCATCTATGAGATGACCACGGCAGGGAAGTTTGTGAACAAGACCTATAACAGCTGGACGGAGGATTTTTCGAAATACCTGGCTACGAACAGGAAGGGCAAGATCGACGATGTGGGCTTTCTTTATATCCACAAGGTGATACGCACGCCGGATCACAAGATGTTCATCGTCGGCGAGGGATACAAACGCCAGGCGAATGCCGGGGGAATTGCACTCAGCGTGCTTGCCGGCGGGAATGTGGGTGTTACCAAGATCGTCGTTACAGATATGGTGATGATGGAATTCGACGCCAAATACAAGGTAAAGGCCGCGACCATTTATGATAAGACGAACAACACGGCCATGGCCGGCGTTGCGTCCGACTATAACAGCCAGCACACGCTGGCGATCTATCTGAAAATGATTGGTGCTTTTGACTATGACTTTACTACGGGCGAGGCGGACAATTCCAATTTTGCCGTTTGTTACAGCGATTATGAGCGGAGCTCGGATTACAAAGGGCAGACCTTTAACGCCATCCGGTACAATGGCAGTAAGTTCACCACCGATAAGATACCACTGAAGTCCAAGGCCAGCACATTGAAGGTGTTCCCGGCCAAGGCAGGGTCTGTCATGATCCTGGAATATTTCAAGAAGGATAAGCGATTAGACTTCCGTCTTGAAAAGCTGGGTTAGCCGACGACGGGATAACAAATGTTCTCTTAGTTTAAGGAAGGGTCTTTCTACCGTCAGGTGGAGGACCCATCCTCCTATAATGGATATTCCCACGCAGATCCAGAATGAGGCATAGGTGTCATTTCCGATGCCATGCGGGGCCAGCACCTGGTGGGTAAGGTGGATCAGCTGTTTGTGGGTGAGATAAATGGAATAGGAGAGGGTTGCTATCCAGCGGGTGAGGCCGGAGGCATGGCGATACAGGACGGATGTCGGGCTAAGCGCTGCCAGGACCAGGACCCCATAGGCGATGGAGATGGCCGGGAAGCCAAAAACGGCGCCGTTGAAGCTGTACTGGTTCTCGTCATGGCAGATCCACCAGGCGCCTGTGGAAAGCAGCAGGCCGGCGATCAGGAGTGTGTTGCCATAGCTGGTGATCTTCTGCCAGGTCCGGGGCCGGAAGTGGTTTAAAGCTGCCAGGGACAAGCCGGCGAGCAGTCCATCCAGGCGGGTGTAGGTGGGATAATAGATATACTTGTAATAGGCTTGTCCAAAGCCTGTCTGTTCCGGCGTATCCAACAGGGGCTGGAGAAAATGATACCAGTTATAAATGCGCAGGATAAATCCGAGCAGGAAGAATGCCGGAAGGAGCCAGACCAGCTTTTTCTTTGGGCCTGTGCCGAACAGGAGGAACAGGGGCAGCAGCAGGTAGAATTGTTCTTCGATGCAAAGCGACCAGGCGTGGGAGAAGGCGCCTTTTTTGAGAATGTCCAATCCGAAATTTTGGGTGAAGGTCAGGAAGCGCCAAAGAGGGGGCAGCTCGCTGCGTTCCTTGAACCCGGGGAAGGTGAAATAAAGTGCGAGGACAACCAGGTAGGCGGGAACGATGCGAAAGAGGCGTTTGTAATAAAACTCTGCATATGACAGGGGTTGATGATGGGCGATCCTGCGGAAGAGCTGGCCGCCGATGAGGTAGCCGCTGAGAATAAAAAAGAGGTCTACTCCAGTCCATCCGAAGCTGCCTATCTCACCCAGGTTGGGCGGGTGTCCGAAGATGCGGTAATGATAAACGAAAACAAGGATGATCGCGAGGGCGCGCAAATGGTCCAGGCCGGAAAGGCGGCCCGGGGAACTAGCTGTTTGCAAAGGAAGTTTGGGATATGAAGATTAGGAATATCTTGTGCGGGATAAATTTAGTGTTATTAATGGGAATTCCTATTTTATGCCAGCAGAAAATCTTTCAGCGAAGTAAAATCGGGGTTGATCTTTGTACTGATCTTTTCCTTTCCCAGCAGGGATTTAACGGCGCCGGGTAAGGGCACTTTTTCTCCTGTCTCGGATTCCACTGCGTCATAAAATTTCACCGGGTGGGCGGTCTCCAGGAAAATGCCTTTTTCCCCGGGGTGCCCTGCCAGGTATTTTTCCAGGGCCAGGAAGCCTACTGCGCCGTGCGGATCGGGGAGATAGTGGTATTTTTTGTAGACGTCGCGGATGGTGGCGCGTGTTTCTTCGTCGCTGATGCTGTAGCTGGTCAATACTTTTTTCAGGGAGCTGAATTCGTGGGCGAAAATTTCCAGGATGCGCACGAAGTTGCTGGGGTCGCCCACGTCCATGGCATTGGAGAGGGTGGGGACGGCGGGCCGGGTGGTATATTGACCTGTCTGGAGAAAGGAGGGCACTGTATCATTGGCATTGCAAGCCGCGATAAAATGTTGTGCGGGCAGGCCTGAACGATGGGCCAGGAGGCCGGCGCAAATATTGCCGAAGTTGCCGCTGGGAACGCTGATCACGGGGGGATGGTCGTGACCGGGCTGACCGGCCCAGGCGCGGTATGCGAAGAAATAATAGAACTGCTGGGGCAGCCAGCGGGCGACGTTGATAGAGTTGGCGGAGGTGAGGAATAGGGCACGGTTGAGATCAGGGTCTGCAAAAGCCGTTTTCACCATCCGCTGGCAATCATCGAAAGTGCCGCTGACCTCCAGGGCGGAGATGTTCTTTCCCAGGGTGGTGAGCTGCAGTTCCTGTACGCTGCTGACCTTGCCGGAAGGATAGAGTATGACCACGTTCACCCCTTCCACGTCATAAAAGCCGCTGGCGACGGCGCCGCCTGTGTCGCCGGACGTAGCTACGAGCACTGTTACCGACCCCTTCCTGTCCTTTACGAAATAACCCAGGCAGCGGCTCATGAAGCGGGCTCCCACGTCCTTGAAAGCCAGGGTAGGGCCGTGGAATAATTCCAGCGAGCTGATGCCGGCGGTGACGGGTACCAGGGGGAACGGGAAGTCGATCGTCTCTGATACGATGCGGCGGAGGACCTCTTCCGGGATGGTATCGCCAACATATGGCCGGATGACGCTGAAAGCGATGTCTTCGTGGGAGAGGGAGCTGATATTTTTAATGAGGTCTTCCGGCAGTGTGGGAATCTGTTCCGGGAAATAGAGACCTTTATCGGGCGCTTGTCCCCTGATGGTGGCTTCCCTGAAGGTTACTTTTTCAGCGGGATCGTTGAGACTATAGTAGAGCATGTGATGATAATATTTTTACGCCTTCGTGGTTAACGGTGGTGACGTACGTATGATAATCGAGTCCTATCTGGTCGTAGATGGTTTTCATGACCTGTTCGACGGCCTCAGCTGTATGTCTGTCTTTACTCAGCATGAAAATGGAAGGGCCTGATCCCGAGATGCCGCCACCGAGGGCGCCTGCCTCCTTGCATTGGTTTTTGACCTGGTCGAAGCCCGGGATGAGCATGCTGCGTACGGGCTCTATGATCACGTCTTCCAGCGAGCGGCCAATCAGCTCATAATCGTTCTTCATGAAGCCGGCTACCAGGCCGGCGATGTTGCCCCATTGCCGGATGGCGTCTTTCAGCAGCACTTCCTTACGCAGGATCTGGCGTGCGTCCGAGGTCCTGACCTCAATTTGCGGGTGGACGACGGTGACGTGCAGGATGGGGGCCGGGATGGAAACGATATCCAAGGGGAAGATGGACCGGATGAGGGTGATGCCGCCATAGATACAGGGGGCGATGTTATCGGCATGCTTGACGCCTGAGGCCACTTTTTCACCGAACATGGCAAAGCGGACCATGTCTTCCTTTGAAAAGATGTTTCCCAGCAGATGATTGGCGGCTACTACGGCGCCGGCGGCGCTGGCGGCGCTGCTGCCTACACCGCTGCCCGGCTTGATCTTTTTGTGGATGATCAGCCCGAAGCCGACCGGTCGTCCCAGTTCTTCCTGCATGGCGAGCAGGGGGGCGCCGGCTGTATTTAGTGCGGGGTCGGTGGGAAGGGGGAAGCCATCCTTACTGCTGATGCGAATGACAGGCTCGTCCAGGAGGCTTACCTCCATGATGTCGTAAGGTTCTTCCAGGGCCATACCCAGCACGTCGAAACCGCAAACCAGGTTAGCGACGGTGGCGGGGCATTTTATGGTGATCTCTTTCATTTGTTGTTTTGTTGGTTGGTGGTTTCCTGGTTCTTAATTAGACTCTTGCGGCGCGTATAATGTCTGCAAATACGCCCGAGGCCGTCACTTCGGCGCCGGCGCCGGCTCCTTTTATCACCAGGGGCTGTTCAGTATACCGATCCGTGTAGAAGAGGACTACGTTGTCCTTTCCGTACAGATGATAGAGGTCCTGCTGCGGATCGATGTGCTGAAGTCCGACAGATGCCTTGCCCTGCTGAAAGCGGGCTACGAATTTCAGCTTTTTACCGGCATTTGCGGCGGAATCGTATAATGCCTTAAAATGTTCTTCTTCTCCCGCCATGGCTTTGTAGAAATCTTCCACACTGCCTTTGATGCAGGACTCGGGCAGGAAGGTGTTGTTCTCTATGTCTTCCATTTCGATCTTTTCACCGGCCTCTCTGGCGAGGATCATTATTTTTCTCATGACATCCGTTCCGCTGAGGTCCAGGCGGGGATCCGGCTCTGTGTATCCTTCTTCCTGGGCCTGCCGCACCACGTCTGTGAACGGTTTTTCTCCATTGTAGTGGTTGAAGACGAAATTGAGGGTACCGCTTAATACCGCCTCGATACGGCCGACCTTGTCGCCGCTGCGGAGCAGGTCGTTGAGCGTACCGATGACAGGGAGGCCGGCGCCTACGTTGGTCTCGAAGAGGAAGAGGGAATTGTATTCACGGGAGAGGTCTTTGAGGCGTCTGTAGTAGCCATAGGGCGAAGAGCAGGCGATCTTATTACAGGCGACTACGGCGATGCTCTTCTGCAGGAGGCTGTCATAGCAGGCGGCCACGTCCTGGTTGGCTGTGATGTCTGCGAAGACCGAGTTGCGCAGGTTCCTCGAAGTGATGCCTTCCACCCAGTCCGGCAGGTTCATGGGGAGGCCGTCCTCCAGGGCTTGTTTCCAGCTGTCGAGAGGGATGCCATTGTCATTGAAGACCATTTTGCGGCTGTTGGCCAGGCCGATGACCCTGACCTGGAGGCGCAGCTGCTCCTGCAGGTAGGTCTGCTGCTGCCGGAGCTGATCGATCAGGCGGCGACCTACATTGCCTGCGCCCGTGATAAACAGGTTGACCTGCTTATAAGTGGTGGAAAAGAACTCTTCATGCAGGACGTTGAGGGCTTTTTTCACATCCGCGGCGGCGACGACGGCGGAGATATTCCTTTCGGAAGAACCCTGGGCGATGGCCCGTACATTGACGCCGTTGCGACCCAGCGCGCCGAACATTTTGCCGCTGACGCCGGGATGGCTTTTCATCTGGTCGCCTACCAGGGCCACGATGGACAGGTCCTTTTCTATGATGAGGGGGTCTACCTTACCTGTTTCTATCTCATGGCTGAAAACGTTGTCCACGGCAGCCTTGGCTTCCGCCGCATAGGCTTCCTCGACGCCCACGCAAATGGAATGTTCGGAAGAGCCCTGGGTGATGAGGATGACGTTGATCTTTTCGTTGGAAAGGGCTTCGAAGAGGCGTTTGGAGAAGCCGGGTATCCCTATCATGCCGCTGCCTTCCAGGCTGAGCAGGGTGATCTTTCCGATGCTGGAAATACCCCGGATGCTGCCGCCGTTGCGAAGGGTCCCGAATTCTATTACCGTGCCTGCGTCGGCGGGCGAGAAGGTGTTCTTTATCCGGACCGGGATCCCTTTAGCCATCACGGGTTGAATAGTGGGGGGATAGATCACTTTGGCGCCGAAATGAGACAGCTCCATTGCTTCCTGGTAGGAAATATGCGGTATGACCTTTACATTGGAGACCAGGCGGGGATCGGCTGTCATCATGCCGGATACGTCCGTCCAGATCTCAACCATGCCGGCGTCTGTTGCTGCCGCCAGGATAGCGGCCGTATAATCGGAACCGCCTCTGCCCAGGGTAGTGGTGACGCCATTGCTATCGGAGGCTATAAAGCCGGGGAAAATGAACAGGTCGCCTTTTGCGGTGTCGAAGAACTCGCGGATCTGCTGGTTGGTGACCGGAAAGTCCACGGCGGCATAGGTGAAGTGGGAATCCGTGCTGATGAGCTGCCTGGAATCTTTCCAGGTATTGGGGATGTCCAGGGCTTCAAATCTTGCCGAGATGATGAGGGAAGAGAGCAGCTCTCCATAGCTGACGATCTTATCGCGGGTGCGGTCCGACAGTTCGCTCAGGAGGAATACGCCGTTGCAGATGTCCTCGATCTCATTGCATTTTGTTTTCACCAGGCTCAGGACGCTGCTTTGGCGGGTGAGGGGCAGGAGGTACTTTACCGCCTCCAGGTGACGCTGCTCCACGGCGTGGAGATGCTCTTTGTAGGACTCTTCTCCTGCGGCCGCGGACAGTCCGGCCTGGATCAGCATATCCGTAACGCCTCCCAGCGCGGAAACGACGAGGATGGTCCTGTCGCTGGTCATGGCTTCGCGGACCAGCTGAACGACCTTGTTTATATTTTCTCCGTTGGCTACGGAAGTACCTCCGAATTTTAAGACCTGCATATTGTTGAGTTGTGAATTGAAGTAGATAAAAAAAGACCTTTCTTACGTTTGACAGCTTGTTGAGAAGCCCATGTTATAATATGGAAATTGACAACCCTTAACGGGTTGTGGAGGTTGTTGTGGAGGTAATAATAGTTGTAACTTGCGCAGCGGATACGCCACGGGCGACAGCAGCTGAAGGAGAAATAATATGGTATTTGTAAGGTATCACCTCGGGCGCTAAGGTAGGGATTGTTCGTTGTAAAACAAGGAATCAGCTGTTTTTTTGATGAAAATAAAGTAATTTCGGCTCTTGATTGTACTTATTGCTGCCTGTGTCTAAATTCTTTGAACATTTATTAAAAACTAACTAATGAGCATTCAGTCTTCTCAGGGATTGCAGCAATTCAAGAACCTGGTCGGGATCAAGTTCCAATTGTATAACAGTCTCTTCACGTCACTACCTTTCCACCGCATTGAGAAGACGGGAATATTATTATCGCTGCTGCTGACGATCTGTGAGGACGGCTATAAGAAGAAGCAGAGCCCTGAGGAGATCATGGAGGAGTTCTTCCGCAAGCATACGGCATTTACGGGTGAGCGGGAGAAGGCGGATATCCTTTTCCGCTTTGTCCAATATGTGGAGCGACAGATCGTGCTGTTCGATGCGCTGGAGGATGCGGCTTTCCGTCATGTCAACGACATGGGCGGCGCCGGTACACTGAAGCATCTTATCTCGGAAGTGCTGCAGACGAACAAGGAGGAGGAACTGACCGACAAATTGAAGGATTATTCCGTAAGGATGGTACTGACGGCGCATCCTACGCAATTTTATCCAGGGCCGGTGCTGGGTATTATCAACGATCTGTCCCGGGCCGTCATAGAGAACAATGCCGGTGACATCAACCTGTACCTGCAGCAGCTGGGCAAGACGCCTTTCCTGAAAAAGCAGCGACCCACGCCTTTCGATGAGGCCGTCAGCCTGATCTGGTACCTGGAGAATATATTCTATCATGCCTGCGGGAAGATCATCGCCATGCTGCAGAACCAGTTCCCGCATGCGATCGACAAGCACAATGCCGTGATCAAGATGGGCTTCTGGCCGGGGGGCGACCGGGATGGAAATCCTTTTGTAAAGGCCGACACCACTTTGAAGGTGGCGGAATCCTTACGTGGCGCCATCATCAAATGTTATTACCTGGATGTGCGGCGGCTGAAGCGCCGGCTGACCTTCAAAGGTGTGGATACGATCATTGCGGACCTGGAGCAAAAGCTCTATAATAATATTTTCATCCCTGAGCAGAAGATGGAGCTGCATAAGCAGGAGATCCTGGATCCCCTGATCCAGATACGGGAGATCATCATTTACCAGCACAATAGCCTGTTCGTTCATTTGGTGGACAACCTGATCGGGAAGGTGATGATCTTCGGGCTGCATTTTGCGACATTGGATATCAGACAGGAAAGCACGGTGCATGGGACAGTGCTGGAGGCGATTGCGGCCAGGGAAAAGCTGGTCCCTGAAAATTATGGTACGCTGTCCGACGTGGAGAAGATGGAGGTGCTGACCAGTCTCGGCGGCGGCGCTGCAAGCCCTGAGCTCTATGAGGATGCCCTGGTGAAGGATACGCTGGAAACCATTGCCGGCATCAGGACCATACAGCAATACAATGGGGAGGAAGGCTGTAACAGATATATTATCAGTCAATGCAACAGCGCGCTGAATGTGCTGGAAGTGTTCGGGCTTTTTCTTGTCAGTGGGTGGAAGAAGGAGAAGCTGGCGGTGGATATCGTGCCGTTGTTCGAGACGGTGGACGATCTGCAGCATGCTGCCGGCGTCATGCGGCAGCTCTATGAGAATAAAGCGTATAACAAGCATCTGCAGGGCAGGGGCCGTACGCAGACGATCATGCTGGGATTCTCAGACGGCACGAAGGACGGCGGATACCTGATGGCGAACTGGGGGATCTATAAGGCGAAGGAGGAATTGACGTGTATATCGAAGGAGTTCGGGATCGATGTGGTGTTCTTTGACGGCCGGGGCGGTCCTCCTGCCAGGGGGGGCGGCAAGACCCATAAGTTCTATGCTTCCATGGGAAAGAATATCGCCAATAAGCAGATACAGCTGACCATCCAGGGGCAGACCGTGAGCTCAAATTTCGGGACGGTGGATACAGCCCAGTTCAATATCGAGCAGCTCCTGCATGCGGGGGTTTCCAATGACCTTTTCTCTTCCAAGGAAGTCACCTTGCAGAAGGATGAGGAAGAGCTGCTGCAGGTATTGTCCCTGGAAAGCTATAAAGCTTACTCGACGCTGAAAGAACATCCTTACTTCCTGCAATACCTGAACGAGGTGAGTCCCCTGCGATTTTACAGTGAGACGAATATTGCCAGCCGGCCTTCCAAGCGGAAGAGCTCGGGCAGACTGGAATTGAAGGACCTGCGGGCTATTCCCTATGTGGGTTCGTGGAGCCAGCTGAAGCAGAATGTCACGGGGTATTATGGTGTGGGGAAAGCATTACAGACGCTGGATAAGCAGGGGAAATGGAAGGAGGTGAAGCATCTGTACGACAACTCTCCATTTTTCAGGACTTTGCTGGACAACTGCGAGATGGCTATGAAGAAATGTTTCTTCCCGCTGACGGAGCATTACTCCCGTCATCCCGTATATGGAGAGATCTGGACGTTGATCTATGATGAGTTCGAGCTCACGCAGAAATACATCTTCAAGCTGTCGGGAAAGAATGAGCTGATGGCCGACTATCCGGTGGAGCAGCTGTCCATCCAGATGCGGGAGAGGATCGTGCTGCCCCTGAGCACTATTCAGCAATATGCGCTCACGAAGTTCCAGCACCTGGAGAAGAGCGGGGATAATAAGCCGATGAAGGAGGTGTATGAGAAGCTGATCATCCGGAGCAGCTTCGGGATCATCAATGCGGCCAGGAATTCGGCGTAGGATCAGTTATTCCTACCGATCATTGGTTATTCCCTGATAATGGGCGGATGTATCACCGGAGCAACCACAACGGGATACTTTTCGATAGTAACATTGCTCCGGTCAAGACCGAAATTTACGGTCTCCTTGACACTTACATATTTCAAATTGAAATAGCTGCGCATCAGGAATCGCTTCCAGAAAGGCAGATCATTTTCGAATGAGAGGAAAGGGTCCATGATCAGGAAACGGAAATCACCGATAATGCTCTCCTGGTAGGATTGCTCGTATCTGTCTGAAATATCCACTTCCTTATTTTTGACCATGTCCTTAACGACCTGCCCGAAATAATAATCCATACGGGGCTCGATCCGAAACCCCAGATTGAACGTGATGAAATAGATGTCGTTTGGAACGATCGTCTCGACATGATATCTCAGTGCATATGGCTCATCCAGCACATTCACATGAAGGAACCAGTATATATCCGCCCGTTTAGGCGATTTGGACAGGATGGAATCAATAGCGGATCTCTCGATCATTTTTGAAGTACCGGAAGAGGTGAGGTATACCAGGTTGGTCGCATATTTCGGAATACGGACATCAGCACTTAGCCGTTTCAGCAATTCAATATATTGCTTGCAAGGCACCAAGCTTACCATGGTATTCTTTATTCTACGGCCTTTGTTCCATACGAACATGATCCCGAACAGGCAGGACCCGATGACCAGGGTAAGCCATCCGCCATCCTTTATTTTCCGGAAATTCGCAATCAGAAAGGAGAGCTCGATGAAGAGAAACAGGCCCGTAATAGCAGCTACTGCAGGAAAAGGCACCCTTTTGGCACGAAGGTAGAAATTGATCAGCACGGTGCTCATGAGCATGGTCAGGGTAACACTTAAGCCAAAAGCTGCTTCCATCCGGGTAGATTCCCGGAAGTACAGCACCATTCCGATGCAACCTGCCATAAGGAACCAGTTGACAAAGGGAATATAGATCTGTCCCTTAATGTTGCCCGGAAACAGCACGCGGTGTCTTGGCCAGATATCCAGCCGTATCGCCTCATTGATGAGGGTAAAACAACCGCTGATCAGCGCCTGGCTGGCGATGATGGTTGCGAGTGTTGCAACGACGAGTGACGGCAGGTAGATAGCCTGCGGAACGATGTGATAAAAAGGACTGATGATACCGGTGTAGCCGCCTTTGTGCTGCAAAAGCCAGGCGGTCTGTCCGGCATAGCTCAGGATCAGGGTGATCTTAATGTAGATCCAGCTTACCCGGATATTATTCCTGCCGCAATGTCCCATATCACTATACAGGGCTTCCGCACCTGTGGTACAAAGGAAGATGCTCCCGAGCAGCCAGAATCCCCCCGGTGAATGGCGCAACATGGTATAAGCATAGTAAGGGTTCAGCGCTTTGAGTACCCCAGGACTGTCCTTTAAAGCCATCGTTCCCAAAATGCCAATGAAGGTGAACCATACGACCATTACCGGGCCGAAGATCTTTCCGATCTTTTCTGTTCCGAACTGCTGGAACAGGAACAGGATGATCAAAATAACGATGACGATGCCTTCCGTTTGCAAATGGGGATTGATAGCCTGCAGGCCTTCAATGGCCGATGCTACTGAGATAGGAGGTGTGATAATGCCGTCAGCCATTAAGAAGGCGCCTCCGGCCATCGCGGGGAACAGCAGCCAGCGGCCGGAGAACCGGCGTATCAGGGCATACAAAGAGAATATCCCTCCTTCCCCTTTATTATCCGCCTGGAGCGTGATGATGACGTATTTAAGTGTCGTTTGAAAGAACAAGGTCCAGAATATGGCGGATAAGGCACCGAGAGCAATGTCTTCCGTAATGACCCGATCGTGGAAAACTGCATTCAAGGTATATAACGGGGAAGTGCCGATATCTCCAAAAACAATGCCCGTAGCAATCAGGACTCCGGCTGCCGAAATGCGCTTATGAAAGGAAACGGTAGAAGTTGCATCCATATCTTAAATTAAGATGGGTTGGTCCGGAGCGAATATACTCAAAACAAGCTTATGCAAATAATAAGGGGGCTGCACGATCTCTTTTGGAAAAACCTTTCCTATTTGGTAGGGTATTTGGAATGCTCTCTTTTTTTTACGCCTGAAAGCCAATGGATTAGATTGAGGGCCGGCGTTGGCCTATTCTTTGGTCCTATAACAATAAACAAGATTATGAATATGTTTTACAGATCCTTGCGGAAAAGAATGCAACCTGTTCATCTTTTATATGCCTTCCTGTTGCTTGTTGCACTGACAGGAGGTGTTTGCCGTTTCCTGATGATGAAGGGATAAAGGTCTTGCGACCTGTATTCGCCATTTGTATTTTCAAAATGGAAATATTTTTCATTTTGAACCGACCCCGCAGCTTTAGACAACACTGCTACTAAAAGGAGATATGCTTTAAAACCCACATGACAATTGAGCTACAGCCTGCCTGAACCCCTTTCAGCTGGCACTGGCATAGATTTGGCGACATTTTGCTAAATCTATAGCATGAACAAGTTTATAATTTTTGACAATAAAGGTAAAACTCCGGACAGATATACGATCATTAATAAGGAGACAGGGGATGTTTTTGGATCCGGTGAAAATCCGGATGCACCCAATGGAGCAGGCAAATTGCACGGAAATTGTGCCGAGCATCGTATTGTTATGGACGGAACCGGGTGGCGGCGAAAACTTCCCGGGAAGAAAGTGATCAAAGCTGAGGTGGACAGCTACATTAACAACGCTAAGCTGGATTCGGAATGGTTGGGTGACGAAGTGGATTTTAATAGTTTGCCTGTAAATGTCCGGCAATATATCTCCCGTTTGGACATACCAGCTAAACTTCTTGATTTGAACCACTCTTAAATCGCATTTAAATATGCTCGCATCCTGGATAACACTAGTTTACATTGGATTCCAGATTTCAATGGCTGTGAAAATCTTCAAGATTAACAGGATGCATAGAAACCAAATGTCTGATTATTATCAAGATCAGGAGGCTAAAAAGATAATAAGAAAGAAAGCAAAAGCGACAACGCTACTATTTTTTGCAATGATAGCTGTAATATTACTTACGTATTTTTTTCATTATTTAATGACAAGAAAGGGTTAAGAGGATCAGAAATTTTTAGTTCTCTTTGTAAAGAACTAAAAAGTATTTAACTTTGTATTCCAGATGGAAAAATTAAGAGTAAAAATAGAAGAGACAGCATCGGTGTGGGAACAAATAGGTTTAACACCCGTAGCAGCGCGTGTATACTCCTATTTACTCTATGCGCCGCATTATTCAACTACATTTGAAGATCTATCCGATTATTTTAATGTAAGTAAAAGCGCCATCTCGAATGCAATAAAATACCTTACGCTTGCGGGAATGGCTGCCTCAAAAACAAAGGGCGGGCAAAGGAAACGTTTTTTTGGAGCGGAATTAGATTATCTTATCAATATAGATAATATAACTAAGAAGCATAAATTGTTCATCGATACATTTCAACAAGTTCTAAAAAACCGGAAAAACAGTGACACACTTAAAAAGGATTTGGAAGATATAATTATTTATTTTGAAATGGCGATGAGTGAGTATCCTGGCTTTATTGACAGGTGGAAAAAACGGATCAAATAAGTGTGATAGTCAAATGAATCAAAAGGGAAGGCTGTTTTCCTTTTTTATTTTAACTTGTTAGTTCTCTTAATAAAGAAGTATAAGAAGTAATAACTCTTAAAAAAAAGATAATATATGGAAGCTAAAATGATTGGCAATAAAATTGTCAAAGCACGAAAGGAAAAAAAACTTTCTCAAGAGCAAGTTGCCGAATGCCTATTTATTAGCCCACAAACAATTGGAGAATGGGAACAAGGAGAATCAATTCCGGACATCATTACTTTTAACCGGCTCGCGGAAATTCTAGGTGTTGACCTTAACTATTTTTCAGAAAACTTCCCATCCGCGGACGTACAAGTGGTCGGAAATCTCTCCCGCCCGGAGCGGCAGGTGTTGACGAACTTCAGCGCGAGCGACCTCACGAAGAGTGACTTCGCAGGCGTTACTGCCCATAAAAGTAAATTTGAAGTGAGCATGTTGTCTGGCTCTGACTTTTCGGGTGCGGACCTGACTGGCAGCTCATTTAAGGTCAGTGATACGCGCGAAGCCAATTTTGACGGCGCAAATCTGACAGACTGTAATTTTTCCGTTCTTGATCTGGCGGGTGCGAGTTTCAACAAAACCATTCTTCTACGCACTGAATTCAACCAGGCGGGGCTGGCCGGGGCAAAATTCACCGATGTAACACTGATCGACGTAAAGCTGAAGATGATCGACCTTAGAAAGACGGTCTTTGAGAAGTGCATCTTCAACGGTGTGGACTTCGAATACTGTGACCTGCGAGGGCTGCGGCTGGACGGACTGACCTTTATTGGCGTCAAGTTTGACAGGGCGGCGTTGAACGAAGTCACGTTTAAGGGCACAACGCTTAAAAATGTGTCGTTCATCCCGGCGTTTGCCTTGACTAATAAATACTACCGTGCCATCAAAACCATATGCTTCGACGGCGCGATGATGGATAAGCTGACCTACGCCACACTGAAAGGTCTGGGGGCCGACTTGTCAAAAGTTACAGTTATATAAAAAGGAAATATATGCACAACAACTCAATTCAAGTGAAAGGGCTGCAAAAGTCCTACAAGCAGCTTCACGTCCTGAGGGGCGTAGATTTTGAAGTGGAAAGGGGCAGTATTTTCGCCCTGCTCGGCTCCAACGGTGCAGGCAAGACAACGGTTGTCAAAATCCTCGCCACGCTGCTGAAACAAGACAGTGGAAATGTCACCGTAAACGGATTTGACGTTTCGTCAAGACCTGACAGCGTGCGGCAGTCAATTAGCCTGACAGGGCAATTTGCTGCCGTGGACGAGATATTGACCGGGCGGGAAAATCTTATTATGATTGCCAAACTAAGGCATCTCAGTAATCCGCATCAGGTTGCGGACGATTTACTTAAACGCTTAGGTTTGATCGACTTCGCCGACCGCAGGGCCTCCACTTATTCGGGCGGTATGCGCCGCAGGCTTGACATCGCCATGAGC
>Ga0163162_10001524_pt1 | contig 21582 bp, 9 predicted proteins | sample S55metaG_FD_115310 | JGI IMG/M metagenome (GOLD analysis project Ga0163162, IMG submission 115310) | Switchgrass rhizosphere microbial communities from Kellogg Biological Station, Michigan, USA - S5-5 metaG | ecosystem: Host-associated > Plants > Roots > Rhizosphere > Soil | place: USA: Michigan...
ATCGTGAATAGCAGGACATAAGATTCAGGACCGACCCTAAGCAATCGGGCGCGCACTAACGGTCCCTGGTTCAAATTGAAAGGTTGCTCCGCCTCGGAGTTTGCCAGTCGCAATGCTTCAGTCACGCGCTCCGATTCCGGTAGCGAAGTCAGATCGACGACCGGCATTTCGAGGGTAAGGCTCTTCGCGATCACCTGGACTGGACCAGTCTCGTCTATTGAAAAGGTTGTGCGCAGTGCTTCATGGCGACGCACGATTTCCGAGAACGTGTTTTCGAGAGCTGCAACGTTGAGATCGCCCTTGATACTGATTGCCAGTGGGACATTGTAAAAAGGGCTGCCCGGCTCCAGTTGGTCCAGGAACAGGAGTCGTTGCTGAGCGAACGAAACAGGAAATGTGTAAGTTTGGGCTTCCATGCAACAATAACTCTTACATCATCTACTCTGCGACGACTAGTAGTGTTCAGTTTGAAATACGCCGAAGGCGTTGGCTAATTTTAGCCCAGGGTTGGAGCGCCAGCGACAACCCTGGGATCAGCAACAACTCTTACATCATCTACTCTGCGACGACTAGTAGTGTTCAGTTTGAAATACGCCGAAGGCGTTGGCTAATTTTAGCCCGGGGTTGGAGCGCCAGCGACAACCCTGGGTTTGAAACGTAATAAGAATCAAACCCTGAAAGGGTTCGCCAACCGCCTAACCCTTTCAGGGTTTAGCGCATATTAAAATCCATGACCCAGGGTTGGAGCGGCAGCGACAACCATGGGATCAGCAACAACAAAACGAGGTAACCCTGAAAGGGTTCGCCAACCGCCTAACCCTTTCAGGGTTTAATCGCATTTAATACGCATACCCAGGGTTCTCGTTCCTCGAACCCTGGGCTGAAATTAGCCAACGCCTTCGGCGTATTTTCAAACTGAAAGAGTAAACAAATAGCTTTCAGACATCACTAACCAAAAACGGAAAAGCATTCGTCGTTAGCAACACGCGCAACTTATTAATTAGCGTGAACCTGGTTTCCACTTCGAGCTGGTCCAGGACGTCTCTTAGCCGTGTCCCCGCCTGACTGTCGACCGCGGCGATAATTCTGCTGCACAAATTGTCTATGTGCAGACCGGGATACGGCCGCAGCCGGTCACTCGGAACATAATCGCCATCCTCAGATCTTATAAATACTTTCTTCTTCGTACTGCTCTTTCTAAACTTCTGCTCGAGAAACTCTTCGCATAGTTGTTTTTCAGACTTCCTCGCACGGTTCGAGTCCGTCCGCTGGAGATAAAACCAAAGCATCGGCGATCTCTCCAGCATCAGATAGTTCGAGACCGTCCAGCGATCCGAATCAGGCAATGCCTCGTAGAGTTTCTGCAAACGATCATCGTCAAACTCCAAATTCCATTGATAAGTGCGATTGGCGACGTCGAACTGATTGAGACATGGTGCAAACAGCTCCAGGTTGCAACTCCCAATCAATTCTTCCAGCGACGGCACGGTATAACTATATTCAACTGGCTGGAGCAACGAATCGGCAAGCTTCGCTTCCGGGCAATCCTTATAGCTCTCGAGAAACTGAACCATGCGGCTCGGCAGATTGAAGCCGGCGATGATTTCCTGAGCAACCTGCAGCTCGCCTTCAAAGTTAGCTTCCGCGGCCGTGCCCGCGAGAATCCTGACCGCCTTCTGAAACGCAGTCGTTTCGATCCGGTGATAACGGTTGTAAACCATCAGCTCGAGGACACCGCTCGGTTTTAGCGCCCGGGAGAGTCGGGCCAGCGGCGCCTGCGGGTCGGCGTTATGATGGATGACGCCAGTGCAGATTATGTAATCAAACTCATTCTTTGACTCAAAATGATTGATGCTCTCGCGCCTGAATTCCACATTTGAGATTCCGAGCTGTCGAGCGTTGGCCGCCGATGTTTCTAAAGAGGTCGACGATAGATCAGTGCCGAGGATTGACGCGTTGGGAAATCGAAGCGCGGTGAAAATCGCCTGGTTAGTGCCGCAACCTGCAACCCAGATCCGCGGGTTAGCGGGAACGAGTGAGTGATCCCAACTACCCAGACTTTGATTAAGCATGACAGTTTCAAACTCTGGATCCGTCGCGGCGTCAAAAGCGGAAGGCGCCCACGGAAATTGGAATCTCCCGTAGAAGTTCGCGTTGAGTGAATCGGTCGACTCGATCGATCGCGCGAAACCAATATTGTCTTCATCATTGTTCGGCATCGATGGAGGTCACCTTCTCGGAATTGACCTGATGGATGGAATTCCGGTTGTCCTGGCACTGGCTTGAATGCTACGCGCCAGCTCGGCAATGGTTGGCATCTCAAACAAACTCGCCGGCGACAACTCCACGTTGAAGACACTGCGCACTTGCGAGATCACCTGCGTGGCTAAAATCGAATCGCCTCCCAATCGAAAAAAATCGTCGTGAATACCAACTAAGTCGCGTCCAAGCACCCGCGCCCAGATCTGCGCCAACTCCGACTCCTCACGGTTACTCGGCGCCTCGTATGCGGCTTCAGCCTTCGAGGGCAATTGGTCACACGGTTGGACACCGAGCAGTTTTGCGAGTCGAGTCCGCTGTATTTTGCCGAACTGTCCGCGAGGAATTTCACCGGCGAACAAAACCTGTCGAGGAACTTTGAAATCCGCAAGCCGTTCTCTAACGAATTCGCGCAACTCTTTTTCAGTTATCTCGCACTGCGGATGCAGGACTACGATTGCGGCAACTTCTTCACCCAGCACTTCATTCGGTACAGCGAAAGTCACAGCCTGGTCCACAGACGGATGATTCATGAGAATCGCGTCAACTTCCTGTGGTGAAATCTTTTCGCCGCCGCGATTGATGATCTCTTTGATTCTACCAGTGAGAAACAGATAGCCATCGGCGTCGATAAATCCCTGGTCGCCGGTTTTGAACCACTCTCCTTTAAAGGACTCTTCATTGGCTGCGGCGTTGTTCTCATAACCTTGCATCACGCACGCACCACGGACCACAACCTCTTCATCCATCACCGCCAGATCTACCAGCGTGGGAACTCCTACTGACCCAACCTTGCGCTTACCCGGCGGAAGCGGATTGCAGGCGATCATTCCACACTCCGTCAAACCATACGATTCGATTACGGGAGCGTTAAAGATGTTCTCCAGCTCCTCCAAAACCGCTACCGGCAATGGCGCTGACGAGGACCGTATGAATCGCAACCGATTCTGAGAGACACGTTCTTTTTCTTCGGCGGCGCGCAACAAGATCGCCTGGTGAATACTGGGCACCGCCGTGTACCAGGTCGGTCGAAATTCGTCGAGCCAGTCGACAAACTTCGGCGCATAGAATCCAGGCGGACAAACAATCGCGGCTCCACTGATCATCGACGCCAGGGTTACGCCAACCAACCCGGTCGAATGGAACAGCGGCATCACGTTCAGGCAGAGATCATGTTCGGTGAGCCCGAGAAACATTTGATTGTTCCTCGCCTGGTTGAGGATATGGTCCTGAGTTAGAGGAACGAATTTCGGCGACGACGTGGTTCCGGAAGTATGAAGCAACAGCGCCTCGTCGTCTGCTTCTGCGAAACCGCCTTGCTGGTTACTCAGTCGCCGTCCACCCGATAGCTTAAAAATACCAGCGGCAGCATCTGCGACAGGTGAAAGCTCGATGATTGAAAGACCCAGCTCTCTCCCGATCGCTTTCGCCGGTGAATCGTTTTCTGAATCAACAATCAACGCCGTGGCATTCAGGCGCGACATATAAAACTCAAACTCGTCAGCACGATAACCGGGGTTGAGAGGAACACTCGTTACGCATGACGCCGTGGCAATAAACGCCACCGCGATCTCAGGTCCATTGTTGAGTGCAAGTATGACTCGATCGTTACGCCCGATGCCCATGGAATTGAGCGACGCACGCACCTTTTCCGTCTGATCTAATAGCGCCTCGTAGCTTAGCGGCAGACGTCCCGGCGCGACGATGGCTGTCGCATGTGGCGCTCGCTCGGTTTGCGCTAAGAGGTGATCGTAAAGCGAGGTGGGCTTACTTTGTGTTCTCGTTGATCCCATTCGGCGTTTTTGAACTCAGTAAATAGCAGCCGGCGGATTGTCCTTCGCGCTCTATGCGATAAAACTCTTCCACGGTATACCCAGCATCGAGTGCCTCTGTAAACGCGGCGCGAGTGGCGTTACGCCAGGCGACCGCCAGCTCAGGATTCTGTTGCTGTAACACACCAATATCAGCCGGAACATCAATCAGCAAATAGTCTTGATTCACCATCGCACGCGTGCGGGGCGAACCATCCGGAGCCATCTTCACGAGTGAGACATGTTCCTCGAGCTCCTCATGTGACGGCTCTACATCAGCTCCGCATTTGAGACGCTTTCTGACTCGTTCACTTTCGAGAAACCAATTGACCCAGAGTCGATCAGTACCAATAAAACGGTGCAGAGCGCTCGACGTTTTTTCCCCGTAGAAATTGATTCGGTAATCGTTTGCAATGACGCCCAGTTTGGTGAAGTTGAGGTACGCGTTCGGGCTCTGGAGCGGATCGAACGTCCACGTGATGCACGTAAATCCTTTTGCGAGTGCATGCTCGCGTTGGGCCAGTTTCAGCTTGTGACCAATGCCGTGTTCCCTGAACTGCGGAAGAACTGCGAGCATGTGTGAATGAAAGATGATCCGGCCGTTGTGGGAGCCAACAAATCCGAAGCAGAATCCAACCGGCTTTTCTCCGTCAAAGGCCCCGATCAAGACGCCGCCCACCTCGCGGGTGACAATGAAGTTCATCAAAGGCATCGTGTCGAGATCATCCCAACCCCAGACGTCCTTCTGAAGTCGTTCGAGAGCCTTCATCTCCGAAATTGAGTCTATTTCCCGAATGATTATGGAGGAATTCATCACAGCCAAGCCACGTTAGTATTAATAACACAGAGCATCCTGACAATAAGGGAAATGCGTAACCGCGACTGAATACCGGAAAAGATTGTGTTTTTTGTGGCTTTAACGGCGTGCCCTGAGAGTCAAAAGTGATTGCTTCGCGGATTGATTGTTTTGCATTATACCGACGAAGGAGCAACGAAGATGGCTGATGAAGAACGTGAAGACACCACGATTTATAAAGTAGTAGTTAACGACGAGGAGCAATACTCAATCTGGCCGGCCGATCGAGAGAACGCACTGGGTTGGAGAGACGCCGGCAAAACGGGCACGAAAGCCGAGTGTCTGGCCTACATCAAGGAAGTGTGGACCGACATGCGCCCCCTGAGCCTGCGCAAGAAAATGGAAGAGGCTGCGAAATAGTGATTGGCAAGTAACATCGATCAGTGCGCCGACCGCTGTGTCTTCTATCTTCGGCGCGATGTCGAGAGCTTCTTCTCTGCGATCTCTGCGTATCTCTGTGATCTCTGCGTTTAATATTTCTCGCGACTACAGTTACGCAGAGATCACAGAGATACGCAGAGATCGCAGAGAAGAATCAGTTAGTTGTAAACCTCTTTATCTCCCAAAAACGACAGCGCCCTAGCGTGAAAGTTTGTTCTAATGACTTGGAACAAAAAGGTCGCGCTGCTCCGGGAAACGCACAAACGGATGGTAATAAGGATTAGTTTTGATTGAGCTTTGGTGATCTACATACCAAGCCCTTGCCATTTTTGCGAACTCGGTATCATCAGCATATTTCTCAGACAGATCTTTCAGTGCTTCACGTACAATATCTATTAAGTATTTGCGCGCTCCGGGATCCTGAGCTTTGTCGTAGCTATCAAGCAGGACAAGAAACGGATCTTTTACGTTCAAGGACGCCACTTCCAATTCTATAGCTGAGGTGGCGATGAAGCGAGGGCACTTCGCCGAGAGGAGATCCACCAACTTGTCGCGATCGTTTTGCTTGCCGTAAATGAGAAAGAAAGCCTGCAACAAGTATTTGTCATATTCGTCCATCTGCTCGTAATCGTTCGGAAGCTTCCGAACCCTTTCGAGTTCTGAGCTGAATTGTGTGGAAGGAGCCTCTTCCAGCAACTGGACCAGCAGTTCGAGCTTTTTTCCGGGGTAGTCCTTTAGCAGCTTATCCCGATCCAGAAGCCTGGTTTGCTCATCCCACTTCCGCTTTATTTCCATTGCCACCTGAGGTGGTGTTGTTTGACTAATGCTGTTGTTGATGCTCGATGGTTGTGAATGGCAAGAAACATTACTCAACGAGATCAATACGGTCAACAGCAAGTTACCTATTTCTTTCTTCAAATGCTCTCCTGGCAAACTTGGCGGTATCGATGAACGTGATCCTCCCGGTAAACCCTGGGAAGTTCTCGCCAATACCAGAACCTCCGACGCTGGCATACGCAGCTTTAAGATTATCCTCCCAGACACCTATAGGCTTGACGCTTCTGCCGTAAGACGACGCACCAATGAAGCCCCAATAACGTCCTTTATCGACCTTGATAATGTTTTCACCGATCCACGGACCGGCTGTGTGCGTTGGTGAATGCTGTCTTGTAATCGTGGCATAGCCGGGATAATTCTCTATATAGCCAGAATCTCCTACCAACATTTCACCTGGCCGTCCACGCGTTGGTCTATCAATCAGCATGTATTGATTGAATTGCCGCAGATTCGAAAATCTCCACTTGTCGAATTGCTCACTCCCAAAGACTTCAATGACCGCTTTGGCATATACGGCGAGATACCCCTGCGTACAATCTGACTCACCAAATTTGTCTGATCCAAAAAATCGGTTCACATTCGCCGATGTGAGTGGCCTTATGTCCCTCCAGCCAACAAACTCGGTGTTGTATCGCATCGCCGCCACCACCACCTGATTCCTTAACCGATCTTCGAGAAGCTTGAGTAAGGGGGCAATGTTGACTCTCTCGCCCTTCTGAACCTTATCAGAGCGACGCAATACCTTCCAATCATTTTCGTCGCCAGTTATCAGAAACGCGAGGTGTGCCAATCCATCACAATCCTTGTCCGCAATTGCAAAACCCGAATACTTGCGCCAGCCCCCGTCCCACTCGCCATCCGCGGCCCAAAGTCCGAGAAGATCGGTATTATTGGCGCCATCATTTCTGACAAAGCCGTAGAGGTTTAGACCTCCTTCTTCTTCGCTGGGATCTCTATTGATCCACCTGCCGGCCTGCGGGTTGTAATAACGGAACCCGTAATAGATAAGCGCCGTTTCACTGTCTGTGTATTCGCTGCTGAATCTAAATGGATTCTGGTCTGCGTATTCACCGGAAGCCTTCAGGGTTTGACCGAAGGGATCATAGTCATATGAGGCTGATACCGAACCGTCGCTAGCCTTTATCAACATGCCTACGTTCTGATTGCCGTCGTATCCAACTTGATAAGTGTTAGCGCCATCGTTAATCAAAAGTAATTCTCCACTGCCTCGTACGTAGTTGCGCAAGAGGTCAGTGTTGCTGTCGACCTCGGCAAACAGAGTCCAACCGTCATAAACGAATCTTGTGGTGGATTGGAGTTGATAGAGGCCAGTGCCGATATTCCAAACGTACACCTTTTTCTGAATGCGTCTGGACATGTAGTCATAAGAGAATTCCAAACGCTGCTTTGCTTCCACCGGCACATTGGCGTTCGCCTCCATGCTGATCAGCCGGTTCTCTGCGTCCCAGGTGTAGTTCCATCGGCCGTCAGAAACCTGGTTTCCGTCATCATCGTTCGCAAAAGATTCGACAGCTTGTGGTACGAAGACGCGCCCACCCTCCTCCGTCACGGCATCTTCGCCGCCCGCGCCGAAGTTATTCCGCGCTCCGACTACTTTGACTTGTGCGTAGATAGGTGAAGCACTGTTGTCGATGGCCAGCTCTTTGTAAAAATAGCCGCTCTTCCGGATAGTAGATTGGTCGTTGACACTTACTGTCGCCGCCTCATTAGCGGTGCCGGTTACGTCGACTGCGCCCGGCACAGTGCGCTGCGAGTATTGATTCAAAGAGTTCGTTGCGTAACTGGATATACGAAGGGACCCCAACTGGTTGCCGCCGTTCTTTGACGAGTTGCGGTTGCCGATGTTGTCAAACGAATACTCGGTTTGAGCTCCCCACACGGGCGCGTTGTCTGCCCAATATTTCTTACCGGAAACAAGCTCGCCACGATCGTTGTAGACATAACCCCAGTAGCTGCCGTCTTCTCTGGTGACGCGTGTTCGCTGGTTGAGGTTATTGTAGGTGTAGGCATAGCTCTGCACTCCGCCGCCGGCGGCCGTGTTCGTAATGGTCTCCACGCGGCCAAGCGTGTCATATCCCCTCTCGATTCTGGTTCCACCGGGAAAGGATGTCGTATTGAGTAGGCCAGAGGTTGCATAGTAAGTGTAAGTCGCCGTCTGACTACCACTCGTGATTGTCTCGAGTCGTGAAGTGGAATCGTAGGTGTAGGTCTGATTGGTTAGCGTAGTGCCACCACGCCCGGCCATCTTCGAAGCCTGCAAGAATTGCCGGCGCAGGAGATTGTCGAAACTGACGGTCACCTGTATGGTGTCGAGAATTCCGCCTGTGATCTGCTCGTTCTGCAACTCGCCCGCGATATTAAATGCTCGCGCGCGAGTTCCGGCTGCATCCGTAATTGTCTTCTGTCTCCCACCTCGATCATAAGCGAAGGTAACTGCTGGGGTGTTGTCTGAATAACTCAAGCCGATCATCTCGCCTGTATTGGGATCGTAGGAGTAAGTGCAAGTGATCCCACGCGCCCATGTGCGAGTCTTCAGTCGTCCCAACTCGTCATAGGTATAGCCGGCGCCTTTTAGCATCGCATCCAGTTTCTGTGTCACCAGGCTGGTTGTGTCCTGATAGTTCCACGTGGTGACGTCTGCCGTGCCGGTTGCCGAGGGCCAAGCGGGCGCAGCCCAGTTCTGCCCGCCGCGGAAGGTGTGCATTTCAGTCCTTTGCCCATAAGTATCGTAGACATACTCGATCGGATAATTGGCTTCTCCCCAGGTCTGAATCATTTCTCCGCGGTTGCTGTAATTGAAATATACCTTCTTGCCTGCCGCATTGGTCTGCGTTTTCATTCGGCCGGCGTTGTTACTTGTGTTTGGGTAGTATTCCAAACTCGTTGTTCCAGCTCCGTCGTTAACCGCTGTCAACTGGCCCGTCGTCGGACTGTAAGTGCGAGTTCTGGTTCCGGTGCGTGGATCCGTAGCCGAGGTTTGTCGTCCCAATGAATCGTAGCTGTAGGTAATCGCGGATTGGGGCGTAGTTGGTGTGGCCGACTGCAACAGGCCATTGATATTGATACTGACTGCATTAATATTCGAATCCGGCGTGTCCGTGATGGTCGTCTGCTTTTTAGCAGCGCGGTCAACCGTGCTTGTAGTCTTTGTACTGTTGCCTGCTACATCAATCACAGTCTGTTCTGAGAGAGTTTGATCCGTGCCGACGAGAGGAAAATTGTTCAATCGATCCCGTTGTTGCTGAACTGTTGGAGTCGCGTCGTCATCGGCTAGATACGTTCGGGTGGAGGTAACCTCAAACCAGTCGGCGCCTACCTTCTCATAAACGAGATCAGAATCAATGATCCGATCGGTTGAGGCGAGTGTCAGCGTCCCGGTTGAATCCACATCCAGGCCGGCACGAATCTGATTGCCAAGCTCGTCGTATTCGTAGAGCTTGTCGGCCATGAGCTTAGTTGCTCCCACTGTTGTGGTTTCCTTCTGAAGCTGTCCAGCCGAGTTGTACAGAGAAGATCGCACCAGAGTGGTCCCGGTGAAGTTCGGCTGCTCAACAGTGATGGTGCGTCCCAACCAGTCGGATGTCGTTTTGGTCCAACGCGGAGAACTCAGTCCTGCATTTCCTGTGAACTGTTGGGTATAGCGTGAGCCATCGGGATTTGCGCCGTAGTCAAAATATTCGGCGACTACAGCCGAACCCGTCACGCTCCTGGTTTGACCATCCAAATAGTTATCGGTCACCTGCGTTGCGCCTCCGGGAAGTACAAGCGTTTGCGTCCGGCCGCCGTTCGCATAAGAGGAACTGGTAGTCAACCCGGCATTGTCAGTCTCGTTCTTGATTCGCCCAGCAAGGTCGTAAGCACGAGACATTGTCAGAGTGAGTCCTCCACCGCTCACGTTTTCCACGGTTCTGCGCGACTCGGCATCGTAAGTAAACGTGATGGTGATATCGGGCTGCGCTGGAAAGCCGCCGCCTGCCGCTATGCCTTTTTTCGTCTGCGTTTTGATCCTGTTCAGCGCATCGTACGTGTAATCCGTTTGCGCCCCGAGGGCATCGGTCTCGGAAGTCTTGAAATCTCCATTCCAGACGGCCGTCGTGATCTGGCCTTTTGAATCGCGCGTCTGAAGCACGTGTCCACGATTGTCGTAATCCATCACGAGCCAGCTTATACGTTCATAATCCGTGCCGTTATAGACATAGGTCTCTCCGAGGAGCGAGTGACCCGAGTAGTCACGCACCGCAGTTTCTTTTGTAGTTTTGAAAGCGACGCCGTTCGGTGAACTGGTGGTTCCGTGAATGATGGTCGTTCTTTCAGCTAGTCCGTTAGCATCCGGAGTGAACTGATTTAACGAAGGATCGGGATTGACGACATAGTTACCTTTCTCGTACGTGTACGTGTCTTTTCTGCCGTTAGGATAGGTAACGGAAGCGATGCGATTAGCCAGAAAAGTGGAAGCTGTGAAGTGGTACGTCGTAGTCGTCGTTGACTGGCTTACGGTGGCAGAAGAATAGGTAGTCTGCACTTCGGTCGCAGCCGGCTCGCCGTTGATCGGAGTATTTGAGCGAGTATAAGTCGTCTTACTTACCGTCGTGCCGGCTATTTTCTCTTCAACGCTGGAGATCAGCTTCGCATATAAGTTAGTTTTTACTCCGTCAAAATTAGAATAGGTATATCTCGTCGATCGAGAATTCGCTTCGGTCGCTGCGGCGAGAGTGAGATCCTTCCAGGGACGCATCACCAGCACTCGATTACCGTTCGCATCGTAGTCGTATTTTTCCCAGGAGCCGTCCGGATAACTTATCGAGTTCAGATGAGCATAGCGCCCAGCCTGGGCTGCATTTTCGTAGTACGTATAAACAGTCGTCAGCGCCGCTCCGTCCGGGTCGACGACTTCCTTAATGAGATCGTCGCCCCAGGCAAACGTGTGGTAAGTGTGCGCAATCCTGGAGACAATCTGTCCGTTGTTCTCTTTTACAGTTGTCGTTTCAATGCGCGTAGTTGTCGTCGGATTAACGATAGCCAGGGTTTTGGTCATCAAGCCGGCGCCTCTATTCAGCGACCAGGTATTACTGAGCGCATCCTGCGTGTATTCGTTTGTCTCTAGAGTCACTCCATTTTGAATCTTCGAAATCTGTAGCCGGCTGGTCGTAGTCGTATCAGGATTTTTGATCTTCCACACCGTAAAAGGCTGGTTTGAAACCGGGTAAATACCTCCCGACTTTGGACCAACGTCCGCCGGACGATAGAAACGAACTTCGTATTCAAAGGCGCTAATAACCACTACGTTCGCCAATGCCTGCGGCGCTTTGATTTGTCGCAAGCTGCCATCGCCGTTACGCACCACGTCAACTTCGGCAGTCTGCCCCGGCGGAGAATAAACCAATGCTGCTGGAGTGTAGATTGAAGACGAAACTACGTTCTCAAGAATGCTGAGGGCCTCAGCCGAGCGGCCGTCGGAAAGCCGGCCCATGTTAACGCTCCAATTGACGCTGTTCAGATTGAGATTACAGGAAGTTGAGACTTCGCCACCGCATGATCTGCATTTTCTGATGACCAAATTCCACGTTCCGTCGCCACTCCCTTTCGTTCCGCCGGATTTGTCGATCGTATTGGTCTTCACGCCATCTATTTCCAAAGTGTATTTATCGGGAACATCGAACACGATGTGCGTGGAGCAACTGTCAGCGCCGGCCGTGATCTGATAGGTCACGTCGGTCTTGAGATAAGTGAAAGCCTTGTTAGTCGTGACCCACGAATTTGCCGTACAACTCCCGACACCCGACACGGAAGTTCCATTGAGCGAGACCGTGTAATCACGATGGGAACAAACGCTGGCCGTGAAGCCGACCTTTACCGGCTTATCATCGCCGCAGGACAAACAAGTCTGCGCGCTGGCGCTGGGTAGCGACACCAAAAGCAGAAGAGTCATGCCGATGGCGAAGCTCCTGATAATCGAGAATCGCTCGCCGGACCATTTATGGGAGATTCGGATTGCCATTGTTCGCACAGTCATTTTGGTTCGCATGTTGTTTCGTTCCTTCAGCGTCAAACTCGTCATGGCAAGTTCTGTTTGCTAGCGCGTCTGCAGCAAATTTCTGACTGGCTTACGGCTGGGGCTGCAACGGCGTATGTACTTTGAGATTTACAAAGTCACCGTTGTCAGCCAGCGCGCTCTTCGTCGGGTTGCGTCCCTGCTGGTACTCCTGCAAGTTCGTTACGCCATCACCATCAGGATCGCCACCGGCCACCTGGCTGAGATTGCCGAAATACTGCAACTCCCACCAATCAGGCAGACCGTCGCCGTCAGCGTCGACGTCGCCGACAGTGAAGGTGACAGCATTGCTGGAAATGCCTGCTACCGTGACCAGGACTGGTCCAGTAATCGCTCCGGCGGGAACCGCAACGATGAGTTTCTTGTCACTCCAGGTCGTTGGCGTGGCAGGGAAACCATTAAATGTGAGCGTACTCGTGCCCTGGGTTGTGCCGAAGTTGAGACCGCTAATCGTGACCACGGTGTTGGCCGGGCCAGACGCTGGGGTCAGCGTCATTATCGTAGGCGCTGTTATCAGTTCAGTGGCCCATTTAACGGCCGCATCGAAAAGCGCTCCGCCGTTAGCATTGAAGCCGGCAGCGGTAGTGTCAGTCAGGAACAGCGAGACACGGCGCGCGGGAGCGTCCAAACCGGTCATCGCTGTTCCTGCATCGTAGCCAAAGATCGCGAACCTGGTTGCGTCATTCGTCAAAGCAGCAACCCGTGCGGCGTTCGTATTCGGCTTGCCCCACGTGAAGGTTGTCGCGGTCGTCGCCACGGTTTGAGTTCCCGTCAGTCCTGCCGCCATCGGGTGTGCAGGATCGCTGATGCTCAATTGCGTTTGAGTCGTGGAACTCGTGCCGAAATCAGTTCCGGAAACCAGTCCGGTCATGCCCATGTCGTCCAGGATGTCGAACTCCCAGTTGATAATCGCGACAGGGATGTTGCGTAACTTATTAGTGACATTAGCCGCCACAACGGTGGAAGAGATGAGGACCAGAGTCTTGCCGTCGGCGTCGGTGGCCTTAACCGCTGAGTTACTGTTGCTGCCGGCAACTTTCACCGTCACCGTGTAGCCGAGGTTTTGCAACCGCGTTCTGACAGCGCTGTCACCTGTATTCAAAGTTGATGAGCCGACGACGAATAGGACGTCTCGCGGCTGCGTGGACCAAAGGACAAGTTGCGGCTGATTACTTGCGGCCTCTCTGGAATTGAAAGAGGCAAACGGACTGCTTTGCGCTGTGTTCTTAACGACCAGGCTGACAACGTTGCGCCCTGCCGCTTTCTCGGCTTGCAGATAAGACGTGACATCAAATTCGTACCAGCGTGGCGCGTTATCACTAATGATCGTGGTCGCCAGCGGCGAACCACCGCTAGCTGGCTTGTTGTTCCAGGTGATACTGCCGCTGCCGGATTCGACCCAGGTCGTAGTCGCAACAGAATAAATACCTGCCGGCACATTGCTACCACTCGTGTCGCTCAAACTTCCGTAGAGCCGCACAGTGGCTTTGTTGATGCCACTAACGGCGGTGAGATCGAACTTGAGATAACTTTCGCGATTATTTCCGGCGGTTGCGGACGATTGTGTTTGCAGTGTAGTGGCGGTACCGAAATTGGTCGTCGCCGAAGCACCGTCACGAACATAAGCGTCGGCCGTAGGCGACAGGCCGGCTGGAGCGACTACATTGATGTTCACCGCGGCGGAAGTAGTCACCCCGTTGAGATTGTCAGTGGCCTTCGCCGTTAAGGAATAGGCTCCCGTGGTGACGTTGGCCCAGGTGATGCCGTACAGGCCGTTTACCGGGACTGTCGCCGTGCCAATCAAGCTCGCGCCCGCAAAGAACTCGACTTTGTTGATTGTGCCGTCCACGTCGGAAGCGATCGCATTAATTGCGATGTTTGTTCCGGCGCCAAAAGTATTTCCGTTCAGTGGAGCTGCAATACTGACGATAGGAAGATTATTTTGCGCACCAACGGTGACGACGGACACGTTCGACGACGTTGCCAGGCCACTGTTGTCCGTGGCCACGGCGGAAAGGTTGTAGCTTCCGGCGGCGACGTTGGTCCAGTTAAAGCTATAGGTGCTTCCAGTAGGAGTGCTGGAAGTACCTATCAGAGTGGTGCCGGCATAGAAATCCACTCGGCTAACTGACGTGTCGTCCGTCGCATTAGCACTTACGTTGATCGTCGCGGGCGCTCCGAATGTCGCCCCGTTGGCCGGACTATTCAGGGTCACGCTGGGAGCATTATTCGCACCGTCATTGGCTGAAATAATCAGTTGTGGCTTATTCGCTGCCGCTTCGCGTGAATTGACGTTGATGAAAATTGTCGATGCGGAGGGATCATGCAGGGCCAAACTAACCTGATCGCGCCCGGCGCTCTTTTCACCCCTGACGTAGCTGGTGACATCGATGTCGAAAGTAGTCAAGGTAGTGCTGGCGACTGTAATGCTCGCGCCGGGGAGCGCTGACCCGCTTAGTGGCGGCCGGTTGTTCCAAGTGATGCTTCCGGTACCGCTTTCAATCCAGCTTGTGTTGGCTACGGAATAGACAGAACTACTGAGGCTTCCGGCTGCGGAAAGCGAAGCACTGACGCGGAGCATGGCGCTGCTAATATTTTGTCCAATGCCACTCAAGTCGAACTTGAAATACGCATCGCTATTGGTGCCCTGGTTCTGCTTGGAGCCGGTTTGGACTCTAAGCGTCGTGTCGGCGCCGAAGTTTGTTCCGGCAGTTGTGCCGTCTCGCACGTACGCGTCGGCTACAGGAAGCAACGTGCTTTGGATCGAGGCGGTCGTAGTAAAGTCCGCGATCTGGTTACTACTCAGATTCGTGTAACTACGGCTCGGCGGTGTAAACGTGTAACTTAAAAGAATGTCAGACTTCGACGGTGTCACCGTCACGTTCGAACCTTGTGGGAAGTTGATGAAAGAGTAGTCGCCGTTGGCGTTGGTGGCGCCGGTGGCGGAAACGGAGCCGCTAATGGTGATTGTAACGCCGGAGACTCCGTTGCCTCCTGCGTCTGTAACGCGGCCATTGATCGTGTAGGTCTCGATAGTGAAATTAGCGGTTTGGTTGGAGGTCAAGTTTGTAAAAGTCTGGCTCGGCGGCAAGAACGTATATGGCGCAAGTGAAGGTGTCACCGTAAAAGTTCCGCCTGACGCGAGGTTGAGGAAGACGTAATTCCCGTTGCTGTCAGTTAACGTGGTCGAGGATTGCGTGCCGCTAAGATTGACAGTCGCGCCAGCCAGATTCTGACCCGCGGGGGTAGCGATGTGGCCACTGATGCTGAAGCCTGGCACATCCGCGATTTTCAAAATGAAAGCGTCCGGGGCCGTGGCAATTGCCGCTTGCACGGGGCCGGAGGTAGGAAAGTCTGTGGCGTAAGTGAGGCCAGCGACGTAAGCATTGCCCGAGGTATCAAGCGCGACGGCGTTTGCCTCATCGGTGTCGAAACCACCGAGGTAGGTTGAGTAGATGAGCGAATTTCCGGCGCTGCTAAATTTTGTAATCACCGCATCCTGACCGCCGCCGGTATTTGTGCGCAGATTCGCTTGCAATGGATTCAGAACCGGAAAATTCGGCGCAAGCGTATAGCCCACCACAGTCGCCTGTCCGGCGGCATCGACTGCAATGCCGTTGCCATCACCGTAGCTATTGCCGCCCAAATAAGTGGAATACACGAGCGACGAACCTGAAGCGCTAAGCTTGGTCACAAAGGCGCAATGATCGAAGGCTGGATGGAAAGATTGGAAAGCGTTTGCGATCGGAAAGTCTCGTGCGCCCGTGCTGCCTGAGACATATGCGTTTCCAGAGGAATCAATCGCGATGGCCAATCCACCGTCGCTGGCGAAATAGAAACCACCGGGATTGGGAAGGTTGCCGCCGAGATAAGTTGAATAGACAAGCGAGGCGCCCGACGGGCTGAATTTAGTAATGAACGCATCGGTACTATTGCCAAACTGCTCCGGGCCGCTGTTGGAGGACTGAAACGCATTAACCGTGGGAAAGGTGACAGAAGGAGTTGAACCGGTTATGTAAGCACTCCCCGAAGAATCGACCGCAATGGCGTTGGCTTTATCACCGGAGTCGCCGCCAATATAGGTGGAATAACTAAAGGCCGTACCGGCCGCATTTACTTTAGTGACAAAAGCATCGAACGCTCCACCGGCATTGGCAGCCTGGAAAGGAGTTACTGTCGGGAAGTTGGTCGACACCGTGTAACCGGCGACGTATGCATTGCCGGAAGGATCGACGGCGATGCCATTGGCCTGATCCTCGAGACTGCCTCCAAGGTAAGCCGAGTAAGCGAGCGTTGAGCCGCTGGCATTCAACTTAAAGACAAAAGCGTCAAAGGTGCCGCCGCCATAAGTCGGCCGCAATGTTCCTTGAGTCGGAAAATTCGTCGAAGAAGTAAAGCCCGTGACATACGCATTGCCGGAAGAATCCACGGCGATGCCTTTTCCCTGATCGTTGCCGCTGCCGCCAAGGTAGGTGGAATAAACGAGCGCATTACCTCCGGCATTTAGTTTTGTAACGAAGACATCGTTTCCGCCACTCTTGACGGCCTGGCGAGGATTGAGCGTGGGGAAATTGGTTGAGGCTGTATATCCGGTTACATAGGCGTTGCCTGACGGATCGAGAGCAATTCCATTGGTAATGTCTTCACCACCGCCGCCGAGATACGTCGAGTAGACCAGCACTGGATCGATAATGAGTGGTTCAGTTTTATCGTATGCTTCGACTTCAATCCCAACCTGGTTCCGCGCCAGCAACCGATACCGGCTGGCAACCTCGCGCTTCCGCCCTTGCGCCATTTGATAAGCTGCTGGTTTTGACTGCCGCAATTCTCCGCCTGGCACTGACAACACCAGGTCGCCGTTGTTATCAATTCTGATTCGTCGCACACCGTCAAAGCTAAATTTGATGGCCGCCGGTTCACTGCCTGGTCTAACAACGAAGTCGTGTTCCAACTGCCCCTGGTTGCCGTAATAAACCAGATCGATTCCCGGATAGATGTCCGTGTACTTCACGCGCGCATAGCTTGGCACGCCTATTTGCCACTTCGAGGGATCGTCACCGATTAAGTAGTTGCTGCGTCCAGGCAACTCCTCGAGACCATTGATGTCAGGTTCGGTTCTCGCTCCGATCAACCTGGTCCTTACTACTGAACTGACGTGAGTAGATGTGGTCAACGGTTCTTCGAATTGCGTCCTTTTTACGCGGTTCTTTGCGACAGATGATCGGCGCAGAACCATGACTGATTCGGTTGGAGTAAGGAAAAGACTGTAACCGCGTCCGCGGACGAGAAACTGCGTGCGGGGATCCGTCTGTCCCTTGTTCAGTTCAAATCGCAAAGGGAGCTTGCCATAGGCGTCATTTAGCCGGGCCTGTCTGCTCGCTGTGTTGTCTTTTGTTTCGTGGGCCGAGGCGGTGTCGCCAACAGGTATCTCAACCGGCTTGACGGTCGAACTGGGATTGGTCTTCCGGGCAGTTTCAGGCCTCACACGAGGCAACTCTCGCGCGTAGCTTGAGAAGCAGACAAAGTTTGACCAAATCACCAGCACCACGAACAGACTCAGTGATTGTTTGACGACAACTCTGGTTTCACTGCGGCAGAACATTTTGTTTTCTCCAATGAGATAACGACGTGAAAGGAATGAAGCACCGTGTCGGATTGAGTCTGATGAAGCGGTGCATCGACTCGCACGAACACACCTAAGGGATCACTGGAATCGCCGGACAGTTACACTGCGGAAGGACCGTAAAGTCGAGGGCGGAAGTAGGCCCAGCCGGCGCCAAACCGTAGGACGTTGTCTGACCTGTATTCAAACCCTGAATATAGAATGGGCCACTCTCTCCATTGCCGTTTCCATCAGTAGTTACAGACACATTGATTGTTTCAGTGAAAGGACCAGTGGGGTTGAGTGAATATCCAAGAATCCCGGCGTTCGTTTGAGTCATCGTGACGGTGAATGTATTGCCGGGAGGATAATTGAACAGCCGTGCCGTTGCCGTGCGTACGTCGTCTAAGACCAGGAGAGTCGTAAGAACGCATGATTCCGCTGGCGCTGGAGCAGAAGGCGTTGTTGATTGAGCACTGCTCTGAGCAGCCTTCCGTCGAGTATCTATTTGTGCCTTGCCAGGAAGCTGACGCGGTTGGGTCTTGTCGCCCTCATAAGTAAGCCTATCTTGTGATTGGCTTACCGCTGAGACACTCAAGAGACACAATATTGCGAGACAAGAACCAACGATCACAGTTCTTGTGAATACTGGGAACCGAACCCGTAAATTCCTAATTGCCATAACTAGCGACTCCTTCCGCTGCCGTTAGCAGAATTCTTTTAGGCCGAAGTTCATAGAAAGGCTTTCTCGTCATGAGGACAATTCCGTTCTGCTCAACAATCGGGGTAATGATCGGTTTGGTTTTGCTCAAAAACAGGTTTCGACCTACAATGAGGCCAGTTCAGTCTTCCCGACTTACCAACTCAATTGCATCTCACTAATCCTTGGGCCGAACATACTGGAAGGGGCGGATGGAAATCCTTAAAAAACCTCAAAAGATTTCCAAGAAAACTCCAAGAGACGCGACCCCCGAAAGCGCGTCAAAAACGGGTGGCCACGTTTACAGATTCGGTTCTTTTCTTCTCAATCAAAGTGAGCGGGTTCTGCTGAACAGTGAGGAACACGTGTCGCTCACACCGAAGGTGTTTGACACCCTCGTGGTCTTGATCGAAAACGCAGGTCACTTGGTTACTAAAGAAAGATTGTTGGAAGAAGTTTGGCCAGAGACGTTTGTTGAAGAAGCCAATCTCAGTGTCAACATTGCGACTTTAAGAAAAGCTTTGAGTAAAGGTGGGAAGCAGCAGTACATAGAAACAATTTCCAAACGTGGCTATCGCTTCACGGCGAACGTAGTGAAAGAAATGGCGGTGACACCTGAGCCATCTGCGCGGTTGACCTCACAGTCTGGAATTACCGTGGGCGGGCGTCGAGAGGCAAACTCACTGGCGGTTCTGCCTTTCGAAAATGTAAGTGAGGATCCAAATTTCGAATACCTTTCTGATGGTCTGACTGAGAGCATTATCAATGGGCTTTCGCAGTTGCAAAACCTGCGGGTCTCGGCTCGCAATATGGTCTTCCGATACAAAATTAAGCAAATGGATCCCCAGGAGATTGGACGAGAGTTAGGTGTGTGCTCTGTTGTTCTTGGAAGAGTTCTTCAGTTAGATAACAGACTAATAATCAGCACAGAGTTGGTCGACGTTACCAACGGATGGCAGATGTGGGGCGAGCAATATCATCGCGGTCCATCAGATATTCTCGCTGTACAAGAAGAGATTTCGGCAGCGATTTGCTCGAAATTGAAAGCCCGCCTGACTCGGGAAGAAAAACAACGATTGGGCAAATACTACACCGAGGATCCGGAAGCCTATCATCTTTATCTGAAGGGCCGGTATCACTGGAACAAGTATGCCCAGCAAGGCTTAAGGAAAGCGATCGACTATTTCTCGCAGGCAATTGAGATTGATCCCACCTACGCACTAGCCTATGCCGGGATTGCTGACAGTTATTACCGTTTATCAAATGTGTATGCATCGAACGCTGAAGCAATGCCAAGAGCAAAGGCCGCGGCCCTGAAGGCTTTGGAGATTGACGAGACTTTGGCCGAAGCTCATGCGGCGCTGGGCTTAGTCAATATGTCCTATGACTGGAATTGGCAGGCGGCTGAAATAGAGTTTATTAGAGCAGTAGAACTCAACCCAAACTATGCATTAGCTCACCAACGACTCGCGCTGTTCTGTCTCGTGCAGGGGCGGTTTGATCGAGCTCTTCGCGAAATCCAGCTCGCACTTGAACTTGATCCACTATCACCGACCATCCTTCAGAGTGTTGGAACAAATTTTTTCTTGATGCGAGATTACGAGCGCGCAGTGAGGGAGGCCCAGAAAGCCCTTGAGATGGATAGCAACCACCAACCCACGCTCTACCTCCTGGGACGTATCTATGTGCAACAGGGTAAATTCACCGAAGCGATTGCAGTTTTTGAAAAGCTCATCGCCATGGATGACGCGCCGATATTCACCGCAGCACTTGGACGTGCCCACGCGATGGCGGGACAACTACACAATGCACACAATGCGCTGGAAAAAGTGGAGCAGCAGTCAAAAACTCGATATGTCTCAGGAGTTCACAAAGCCGTCGTCCATTTGGCGCTGGGCGACAAAAACCGCACTTTCGCTTGCCTGGAAGAAGCCCTGAATAACCGTTGCGAGATGATGACCTGGCTCAAGGTAGATCCTGCGTTTGATAGCATTCGCCGCGATATAAGATTTACGAAACTCTTGCGGCGGGTCGGCCTGGATCGCGAGTATCAATTGCAGCACTCTGCTGCTTCCTAAGCTTCTACTACCTATTTTTTAGCCACAAAGAGGCACAAAAAATACAAACCAGATCAGCAGCCATTTTGTGCCTCCTGGTGGCTGGAGTTGGAATGTGTCAGTCGAGCGGCGGGCCTCGCCTCACGGGAACGGGCCGGGTTAACAAGTCTACGTAAAATGCATAGAAGCGAGCGTTATCCAGCCGGAAAATCACCTTGGATTTCTGCAGCAAACCGATTGTAGGAAAGGGATCGGAAGTGGATACGATCGACCTGCCGTAATTCTGATCAAAGGTGGTGTTCACATCTACCCACAAATCTCGAACGTCCGTCGCGAGCGAAGGATCCACAAGGAATGCGATCGCGGTAGTGTCGAAGATGAATGGGATAAAGGGCGGTGGACCAGGACCGAAGAAGGGAGCAAAAGTCTCTTGATACAACTGGGTGATGATAGTTTGCGGCTGGTGCTGGGTAATCTGAAGGAAAACGTCCTTCGTGAGAGGGAGAGTATTCGTGCAGTCTAAGGGAATGATGAAATGGGGAATCTCGGCACGCAATACAATCTTCGTCGCTTCAGGATCAAACCACCAGTTGAATTCCGCGTTGTCAAGATAGGAGTTGCCGGCCACGAACATCTGTCCGGCCATGGTTATGATCTGCTTGATCAGGGGAACGATGGTCGGGTCTTTGCGGATCGCGAGCGCCAGGTTAGTCGGCGGTGCAATCTCGAGAATCGTTACTTCGTGAGGATAGCGATGGATAGTTTTAATAATGAAGTCTACCGCATCCTCATGGGCTGGTTTTGTGTGTTGCGCAAACCCATCGGGCGGCGGAACCAGGTCGTTGGGACTCGGCTGTGGGCTCGCGTACGCGCCGACATAATCAATGGGTGGTCCAAACAAGAGTTGTTCGTGCAGGTGCGACTTAAAGTCATGCAGCAGCGGATACTGCGCGCCGACGTAGACCTTGACGCTCTGTTCAAGTCCCAGGCGTTCTACCGCTTTGAG
>Ga0163162_10001525_pt1 | contig 21577 bp, 18 predicted proteins | sample S55metaG_FD_115310 | JGI IMG/M metagenome (GOLD analysis project Ga0163162, IMG submission 115310) | Switchgrass rhizosphere microbial communities from Kellogg Biological Station, Michigan, USA - S5-5 metaG | ecosystem: Host-associated > Plants > Roots > Rhizosphere > Soil | place: USA...
CTCAGCCTCGGTTCGTGTCTCCACGAACAGAAATTTATAAAAATTAAATGAACGAAACGCAAGAATGGTTCGTGGAGACACGAACCATGGCATTTAGTTCAAGCAACGTTTCTACTAAAGCCTCGGTTTGTGTCTTCACAAACCGAAATTTAAACTATTTATTACCTGGATTTTTCAAAAAAATAAAGCTAATATCAATGGATAAATTATTTGAATCCAGAAGAAAGAATTATATCGAAATTGGAAAAATTTATTTCTGGACAGCAACCATCAACAAGTGGCAAAAATTGCTGGAAAAAGCTGAATTTAAGCAAATCATTTTAAGTTCATTTGAATATTTTAGTAAACTTAATAAACTTGATATTTTCGCCTTTGTTATCATGCCTAATCATATACATACTATTTGGCGAACAAATGAAATTAATGGTAAAGAAACCGTTCAAGGATCATTCCTAAAATATACAGCGCACGAGTTCAAAAAATTATTAAGTCCAAATGAGCTTATTCATTATTATAAAAATTCCATTAATAAAAATTATGAATTTTGGCAGCGAGATCCGCTAGCGATACATTTATACACACCAGAAATTGCTTATCAAAAGTTAGATTACTTACACAACAATCCTTGTACAGAACAGTGGCAGTTAGTAACGAATCCAGAAGATTATTTATATTCGTCTGCCTCGTTTTATGAAAAGAATGAAACTGATTATTTATTTTTAAAAGATTTAAGATTAGAATTTTAAACAGTAAAAATGGTTCGTGGAGACACGAACCATGGCGATAGGATGTAACTGATTATTCATTTTTAAAAGATTTAAGATTGGAATTTTAAACAGTAAAAATGGTTAGTGGAGACACGAACCATGGCGATGGAAAAGGACGGGTTGAGGTTATAATTATTGAATAAAAAAAAACAAAACCATTTTGTAGCGAGATGCTACGACTAGAATAGCTACGACTTAAAAATACAAATATTGCATGTCCTAGCGAGACGCTAAGATTAGAGTTAGCCTTGGTCCGTGTCCCCACGGACCGAAATTTATATTAACAATTAAATGAACAGAACACCAAAAGCTTTCCTCATTTCCGATTTTATATGCTTTGCATTGCTTTTGGTTTTTCTTTTTTCGCTGCCATCAAAACTTTTCAAAACACCTACCTCCTATGTTATCGAGGCCAGCAATGGTAATTTATTAAGTGCAGCAATTGCGAGCGACGGACAGTGGCGTTTCCCTGTAGCTGATAGTGTTCCCGTAAAATTTAAGGATTGCATTATTGCTTTCGAAGATAAAAGATTTTATAACCACTTTGGCGTAGATATATTGGCCATGAGCCGAGCCTTGCGACAAAACTGGCGAGCTAAAAGTGTGGTAAGCGGTGGTAGTACATTAACCATGCAGGTAATCCGTTTATCACGAAAACAAGACCGAACGGTTTGGCAAAAATTATTGGAAGTGATTTTAGCTTTTCGCCTGGAAATAAAATATTCAAAGGAAGAAATTATAGGCCTATATGCAGCTAATGCACCATTTGGAAGTAATGTGGTGGGATTGGAAGCTGCGAGCTGGCGGTATTATGGTCGCGATGCTAAAACGCTTTCCTGGGGTGAAATGGCTACGTTAGCTGTTCTGCCCAACAGTCCGTCATTGGTTCACCCAGGCAAAAACTCGACCAGGCTTATCAAAAAAAGGAATGATTTACTTGATAAACTGGCTCAGTTAAAATACATCGATCAGGCAACCGCAAACTTATCGAAGCTAGAGCCTGTTCCGGGCAAGCCTATGCCCCTGCCCCAAAATGCCCCACATCTACTGAATCGTTTTAAAATAGAACGAGCAAATCTTGAAATTGCTTCTACCAGAATTACTTCCACATTGGATGAAAATATACAATTAAAAGTTAATGCCATCTTAAAACGATACAATAACCGTTATCGGGCAAACGATATCAATAATATTTCGGCACTGGTACTTGATGCCAGAACAGGCCAGGTTGTAAGTTATGTAGGTAATATCTATCAACCAGAAAATACCGAATTGCAAAGTCATGTAGATATGATTAAAGCTCCGCGAAGCCCTGGTAGTACCTTAAAACCTTTACTTTATGCCAGTATGATGAACGATGGCTTCATATTGCCACATACCATAATTCCAGATATTCCTACTCAAATAGCTGGCTATTCGCCACAAAATTACGATCTTGGCTACGATGGCGCTATTGCTGCTGATAAAGCGCTGAGCCGCTCTTTAAATATTCCTGCAGTAAAAATGTTGCAGCAGTATAGGTATGAACGTTTTTATGATAAATTAAAAAAACTGGGCATAGGAACATTGAACCAGCCAGCAGATCATTATGGTTTGTCGTTAATTTTAGGTGGCAGTGAAGTTACCATGTGGGATCTGGCTAACACTTATATGGGCATGGTGAGAACACTAAACCATTTCAATACCTATAAAGGTCTTTACAATCCCGAAGATTACAAACAGGCAAGTTATTTTAACAATAAAACTAAAGAAGAAAAAGGCTATCAGCGCAATTCATTTTTAGATCATGGCGCCATATGGGCAACATTTAATGCTATGGAAGAAGTGATGCGCCCTGGAGATGAAGGTTTGTGGGAACAATTTTCCTCATCGCAAAGAGTAGCATGGAAAACCGGTACCAGTTTCGGTTTCCGCGATGCCTGGGCAGTAGGCTTAACACCAAATTATGTAGTATGCGTTTGGGTGGGTAATGCCGATGGTGAAGGCCGTCCAGGATTAGTGGGGATAGAGGCGGCTGCGCCAGTACTCTTTGATATTTTTAGATTGTTGCCCAATGGTAAATGGTTCGAAACACCTGTAACCAAACTAAAAAAACTTAACATATGTAAACAAAGTGGTTATAAAGCAGGAGAATATTGTACCGATGCGATCCAAGAACTTGTTCCGGTTGCGGGAGAAAAGACAGCCGTTTGTCCTTTTCACAAACTGGTTCATTTAGACAAAACAGGTACTTTCAGGGTTACCGATCAATGTGAAAGTACATCAGAAATGCAGCACAAAAGCTGGTTTATTTTACCACCAGCTATGGAATATTATTACAAAATAAAAAATAGCGATTATAAATCGCTCCCTCCTTTTAAAGCTGGCTGTGACCTTTCGGGTGGAAATAGTGTAATGGAAGTTATTTATCCTAAAAATAATGCGATAGTCTATATTCCATTAGAATTGGATGGATCAAGAGGTAAAATCGTAATTAATGCAGCACACAGAAATCCAGGTGCTAAAATATATTGGCACATTGATAACGAATATGTAAGCACCACCACAAATTTTCATCAATTGGCCATTAGTCCGCCGCCCGGCAAACATACTTTGACCCTAGTTGATGAGAATGGAGAAAGGCTGGTACAGGTTTTTACGGTTTTGGATAAAGAAAAGAAGTAATTTCAAATGCTAGCCACATTTTCATACAGATAATATCAAATCGCTTAACAGAAAGAAATTAAATTTACCGCAAGTTTTTACAACTCCATATTGTATTCAATAGCTATGGGATGTGGTTTAGAAACAAGCATTTGTGTACGCTGTAACCCCATAAATAAAAAAATGCTTTTTCAAATAGTCAGCTGATTTTACAGCATAACACATGGTAATAATTGTGGGCTTATATGCGTTTATATTCTTTTATGATTTAAGATTGGGAAATGAACGTTAAGTGGTCTTGGCGGCTTTTGGCCCTGCTTTCCGTTATAAGCACCGCTGAAAAAGTGGAGGCTTTCACTACAATCAGGTTTAACAACCAAGGTTTGTGCACCCTGCACCCCGCAAATGAAAAACTGCTTTTTCAAAAAAACAGCTGATTTTACAGCATAACACATGGTAATAATTGTAGGCTTATATACGCTTATATTTCTTAAGTGATTTAAGATTAGGAAATGAACATTAGTGGTCTTGGCGGCTTTTGGCCCTGCTTTCCGTTATAAGCACCGCTGAAAAAGCGGAGGCTTTCACTACAATCAGGTTTAACAACCAAGGTTTGTGCACACTGCAACCCCGCAAATGAAAAACTGCTTTTTCAAAAAAACAGCTGATTTAACCATATAACACGTGGTAATAATTTTAGGCTTATATGCGCTTATATTTCTTAGATTATTTAAAACTGGGAAATGAACGTTAAGTGGTCTTGGCGGCTTTTAGCCCCGCTTTCCGTTATAAGCACCGCTGAAAAAGCGGAGGCTTTCACTACAATCAGGTTTAACAACCAAGGTTTGTGCACCCTGCAACCCCACAAATGAAAAACAGCATTGGCCATCTAGCCCCCTGATCGTTGCAGGCGGGCGGTTGCAGCGTTTACCCTGCAGCAACGAAGTACGAGGCAGCGAAGCGTATAAACAGAAAACGGGAAGAAACTTATTGATGAGCACAAACTTCGCGCTACAAATGCATCAATCATTTTTGAAATAACGTAAGTAAAAATCCAAAAAATCTGAAATCAATACATTATTCAGCCCAAATTATTGAATCAGTTAACTACACCTCTGTTCTTGTAACCACCAGCTGCCGCGAAATTGTCCCATAAACTATCAGATACTGTGCAATCATATAGGTTGCCATAATTAAAGCCCCGCTTTGTGGAATAGGCTGAGCGAATTTATTTACAGCCAAAATACCATCAGACAATAAGAAAAACAATGCCCCATATAAAATGAGTTTAAAGCTGAAAATGTTTACTTTCCCATACCGGTTAAAGGCCATAATAGCCATAACGGTAATGATAATGGCATACATTAAAACCGGAAATTGCATTGGCCCCAGTTTAGGCTGCAGGTAGAAAAACAATCCTGAACAAAAAATAGCAAAAGCACCTACAACCCATAAAAAATAGGGCGTTTTGTGATTGGGATTCGATTTATGATCAAGTGTAAATGCCCTGATATAAAAAATATGGCAGACAACAAATGCGATTAACCCATATATAAAAAAATACGGTTTATCATTTTGAAACATCAGCAAAATATCGCCTATCCATGCAAAAATTAATCCCGTAAAAATCCGCTTATGAAAGCGCCCCTTTAAATTTGTACAAAGATAAAGCCACACTAAAAGTACAATAGCTATTAATGGCTTCGCAAAAGTGAGCAGTTGAATGTTATTGGCATTTTCTGCATATAACTGAACTACTAATAATAGAAAAAATATAAAAGAAAATAACTTAGTCTTCATCAGCGCTAGGGTTTGCCATCTGCAAATTTAAAGGCCAAATTACGGATATTAACATCATAGCTGCAAAAATTACGCTACATCCGATCGGTAATCTGGAAATACAGGTATCAATAAGGTATTAAATAATCTATTAATCATCAAACTGCGGTATCGTAGCAGCTTTCGCGGCCTCAATGTAAAGCAAAACCTGATTAACACATGCGGTTAAATGTTCATTCACCTCATGCTCCCAAAAACGCATTACAGTATAACCTTTGGTACTTAGGTGTTGGTTAACATATTTATCGCGCTGTATATTTCTTTCAATCTTCGGAATCCAAAAACCCGAGTTTGTCTTTATAGTAGATTTCTTTTCATCCCATTTGTAACCGTGCCAAAAATCGCCGTCAACAAATATGGCAAGCCTGTATTTATTGATAATCATATCTGGTTTGCCTGGGAAATTTTTAGGATGGATCCTGAACCTAACATTTTTAGCCCAAAGTGCTTTACGTAGTTTTAACTCAGGCAAACTATTTTTTGCCTTAATTTTAGACATGTTCTTACTTCGCTGTGTGGTGGTGTAAAAACCAGCACTTTCTTCAAAGCGGGGAACTTTAATATCTTCTTCTTGATATGGTTTGGGCTCCATGATTAAGAAAACCCTCAATAATTGTGAATTGTTTAAAAATTGGTACTAAAACGGGATATAGACACAAGCACCTCCTCGTTTAAAGGAGGTGGGCTTGGCCGAAGCGTTAATACAAAAAGTATAATTTGAAGTAAATTGTCGAACTTGTGCTTATTCAGTTGGCAGAAATGAATTCTGCCAACTTCGTAAGCATAGATATCCTTATTATCTGGTTCGAAGATTAAAAATCATTTCAATATCTCCCAATAGATTATACAGATAGGTGTATTTCCTTGATGAATCGTCTAATTTTCTTGATGAATAATTTTTAAAGATTTCATTATACTTATTGCTAAACACATACGCTTACAGCGCCCATTTACAGATCACACTATTTTTAAAAACTGAAACTGTTTGCATCTAGTGGAATAAAATCCATAGTTTTGGTTTTTATCACTACCCCTATGCCTTTAAAACGAAATACGCTAATTTTTATACTCGCCTTACTAATTGCTGCTTTTACTTATTTAAGTTTTTTTATTGCACAACACCCCATATTTGATTTTGACATTAAAACTTCGTTATTTATTCAGCAATACCACACAGACTTGTTAGATAAACTAATGCTGGCCATCAGCTTTTTTGGCGAACTCCCCTATTCATTACTTTCGGTAGTGATAGTGGCCATCATATTTTATCAGCAAAAATATAAACGTGAAGGAATATTCATTTCGACGGTTTTATTATCTGGATTAATTATTCTTGGTATAAAAAATGTAATTAACCGCCCACGTCCTACAGCCTTTTACGTTCGGCTGGTAGAAGTAAACCGTTTTCAAAGTTATCCAAGCGGACATGTACTTTCTTACACCCTCTTTTTTGGGTTTTTAATCATTTTGATGAATACATTAAAAGATGTGCCCAAACTCACCAGAAATATCGTAACCTATATTTCAGCATTTTTAATGATTACCATTGCCCCATCCAGAATTTATCTGGGTGCACATTGGTTTACAGATACTCTTGGTGGCTTCCTATTGGGCTTGATTTGCCTTTTTCCACTTTGCTACTTTTATTTTAAAAGGAAAACAAATTAAATCTGTTTTCATATTTTTCTTGCTGAACGTCCAGTTAGAAGCTAAAAAATTAGGGTTATAGATTTTTCGCGCTGTTTTTTACCAAACCGTTCAGGGAAATAAATTTCAGTTATTTTTTTATTGAATGTATTTTGACCTATTGATAAAAAAAATCTGATAATTTTGCCACTATGATGAACGATAAACCTAAAGCATTCCTTTTTGATCTTAACGGTACCATGATTAATGATATGGCTTTTCACAACCGTGCCTGGCATGATATACTTACACAGGATTTAGGTGCCAGCATCAGCTTTGATGCTGTTAAAAAACAGATGTATGGTAAAAACCAGGATCTGTTGGAACGTGTTTTTGGTGTCGGCCATTTCTCGCAGGAACAAATTGATCAGATTTCCATCGAAAAAGAGCATCGGTATCAGGCAGCATATAAAAAGCATTTGGCATTAATAGCTGGATTAGGAGATTTTTTGGAAAAATCAAAACAATCGGGTATTCAAATGGCCATTGGCTCGGCAGCTATTCCTTTTAACATTAACTTTGTGCTCGATAATTTAAATCTCCGTTCTTATTTTAAAGCCATAGTCAGTGCTGAAGATGTGGTAAATAGCAAGCCAGATCCGGAAACCTTTACCAAAGGGGCTGAAATTTTAGGAGTTCCGGCCAAACAGTGTATTGTTTTTGAAGATGCACCAAAAGGTGTTGAGGCTGCTCAAAATGCAGGGATGAAATGTGTTGTGTTGACTACCATGCATAACCGCGAAGAATTTTCTGCTTATCAAAACATTATTGCTTTTATAGAAGATTATACAGATCCTGTTTTACAGGAACTTTTCTAAAAATAAATACGGCCAGCTTATTCACAGGCCGTATTCATTTTACATTATTAGCGATTACCAGAACGACTATTTCGTAAACTTGTATATCGAGCTTGTTTTATAAACCTGCCCCGGTTTTAAAACTGTTGATGGAAAAGCAGGCTGATTTGGTGAATCTGGAAAGTGTTGTGTTTCCAGAGCAATTGCCGTTCTGAAATTATCTTTGGCACCACTTTTAAAGGTATTTTTACTTTGCATAAAATTTCCGCTGTAAAACTGTAAACCAGGCTCCTGGGTATAAATATCCATTATGATTCCCGACTGATCTCCTTTTACTGTAGCCGCATGGAACATGCCCATGGCTTTGGTTTTATTGAGTACATAATTGTGATCATAACCTTTACCAAAAGTTAACTGTTCGTTTTTATCATTTATGCGCGCACCAATGGTTGTTGCAGTGGCGAAATCGAGCGGTGTACCCTTCACCTTTTCTATTTTTCCCGTCGGGATTAAAGTAGAATCAACGGGAGTATATTCATCTGCATAAATCTGCACTTCATGGTTCAAAATCTCACCACTTCCGTCGCCATTCAAATTAAAAAAAGCATGATTGGTTAAATTTACAACAGTAGTTTTATCCGTTCTTGCTTCATAATCCATCTTCAATTCATTATCAGCTGTCAACGTATAAGTGACTTTGACATCCAAATTACCGGGAAAATTTTCATCGCCATCTTTCGACAGGTAATGCAGCACCAAAGTATTGGCATTGGGTTGGCTTGCATCCCAAACTACGTATTGGTAGCCTTTTTTACCGCCATGAAGCGTATTCTGCCCATTATTGGTAAAAAGCGAATAGGTTTTGCCTTCAAGTGTAAATTTTCCCTTAGCAATACGGTTACCATAACGGCCAATTGTTGCACCAAAATAAGGCTCAGTAGATTTTTCGTAATCGCCAATGCTTTTAAAACCCACCACTACATCGACCATTTTACCCTGTTTATCGGGTACCACCAAGCTAACCAGACGTCCGCCATAGTTGGTAAAAATGGCTTCGGCGCCACTCTTATTCTTTAAGGTGTATAAAGCAGCCTGTTTGCCATCAATTACTTTTTTAAAAGAATCTGCAACTAGTTTTACAACTGCTACAGGGTTGCTTTTTAAAGTATCTTTTGAGGATGAGTTTTTGGTTCCGGATTGGCAGGATGCAAATCCTACGGCGACCAGGACGCCCAATCTTAATAATAATTGTGGTTTCATAAATTATGATATTTGGTATAGATTTAGTTGTAAATATATCTCTTAATTTTACAAATAAAACGATTTAGAAGAATTAAAAAAGCATACCTAGAAAATTATTCATTAGAGAGAATAGTAACGATACGATTTGTAGAATGCTGATTGCAAAATGTGGAAGTAGAAGATAGATGATCTTTATTTTTAGTTGAAAGAAATATTTGTTTATAAATGTGGTCTAATTCCATACTAAAGTAAAACTTCTAATCGATTTTTAGTCTACCACTTGCAACAACTTGAGTATTCGATTTTCAATTACAAATTAAAAGCTGATAATAAATAGTGAATACTGATTAAAATCCGCTAAAACTGATTATTATTGCGACAATCAAAACCCAAATATGAATCACATCATTTCAACCGATCGTTACAACAAAATGACCTATCGTCGTTGTGGAAACAGTGGCCTAAAATTACCTGCCATATCATTGGGCTTATGGCATAATTTCGGCCACGTAAACGTTTTTGAAAACAGCAAAAACCTTATCCATACTGCTTTTAACAACGGAATTACCCATTTCGATTTAGCCAATAATTATGGCCCGCCTCCTGGATCTGCAGAAGAAGTTTTCGGCAAAATCCTACATGAAGATTTTAAGGGTTATCGTGATGAAATGATTATTTCGAGCAAAGCAGGATATACCATGTGGGACGGTCCGTATGGCGATTGGGGCTCTAAAAAATACCTGGTTTCCAGTTTAGACCAAAGCTTAAAACGCATGAAACTGGATTATGTAGATATTTTCTATCACCATCGCCCAGATCCTGAAACACCATTGGAAGAAACGATGGGTGCTTTAAGCTTATTGGTTCAGCAGGGAAAAGCTTTGTATGTAGGAATTTCAAATTATCAGGCTGAAGAAGCTGAAAAAGCGATTAAAATTTTAAAAGATAACGGCACTCCATGTTTAATCCATCAACCTAAATATTCGATGTTTGAACGTTGGGTAGAAAATGGTTTGCTTGATGTTTTAGCGCAAAATGGCGTGGGTTGCATTCCATTTTCGCCATTGGCGCAAGGTTTACTCACGGATAAATATCTACATGGCATTCCTTCCGATTCTAGAGTGGCTACAAGTGGTATTTTTCTGAAAGAAAGTAACATTACGCCAGAGAAATTAGCTGTAATTGCCAAATTAAATGATGTCGCTCAATCGCGTGGACAAAAATTGGCACACATGGCTTTATCCTGGATATTGAAAGATAATAGAATAACTACTGTACTGATAGGCGCCAGTAAACCAGAGCAAATTACAGATTCAATTAAAGCATTAGATAATATTAAATTTAGCGAAACTGAAATTAAATTGATTGATGAAATTTTAGGCTAAGACCCTTAAAAATCGTCTTCTAGCCTTGAATATTGCGGAATGATTCATCACTTGTTCTAAAACCAAATCATATTATATGGGTTTAAGAGATGAATCTATTATATTTCTTAATTTATGGCAAGAGCCAATAATTCTATTTACAGTGCTTTAGCAGCAAATTTATTAATCGCAGTAACCAAATTTATTGCTGGGGCGTTTACCAATAGCTCTTCAATGATTGCAGAAGGCATTCACTCTACCGTTGATACAAGCAACCAGCTTTTACTGCTGTATGGCCTAAAAAGAAGTGTAAAACCACCAGACAAATCACGTCCGTTTGGTTATGGTAAAGAGTTGTATTTCTGGTCGTTCATTGTATCCATCATGATTTTTGGTTTAGGTGGTGTTGTGTCAATATCGCAAGGTATTACACACATCCGTCATCCCGAAATTTTAGGAAATCCAACATGGAACTATGTTGTATTGGGTTTATCCTTCATTTTCGAAGGTGCTTCATTACTCATAGCAATGAAAGAATTTAATAAAACACGCAAAGGTTTACCTTGGTGGAAAGCGATCATCAAAAGTAAAGATCCATCCGGCTTTTTGGTATTATTTGAGGATGGCGCTGCAGTTTTAGGATTATTGATTGTTTTTATTTTCATGGTACTCAGCCATAACTTAAACTTACCGTTTTTAGATGGTTTAGCTTCCGTTTTGGTGGGCACACTTTTAATTTTTGTATCGTTTATATTGGCAAGAGAAAGCCGCAGCCTATTAATGGGCGAAGGTTTAACTCCGGAAACACAGCAAAAAATTAAAGAACTGGCAGAGAATGATCCAGATGTAATTATGGTAACAAGTGTTTTATCTCAATACCAATCGCCCAAGGAGGTATTATTGGTGCTTATTCTCACTTTTAAAGCAGAACTAAATACAACTGATTTAACCAATGCAATTGACAGACTGAGAGATAAAATTAAGACACAATATGATGTGGTTAAATTTGTCATGATCCAGCCACAATCAGCTGATGTAAAAGAAAATGATTTTAGTCAGGACATCAACCTGGGGTAGGATTTTGCTTTTAATGAAAAGTATGCTCGGAATTGCCAAGATGCAAAGAGAGAAAGCGTGTTTCTACTATAAGCGGTTAGGTTCAATAAGATAAAGTCTAAGTATTATCGTCCTCCCGAAACAGGAGGACGATAACAACATAAATAATTCATTAATATTCAAGACTTTATTAAACCTTATAGCGTTTATTTCTAAATGACCTGCAACACAATTTTTCCTCTCGTATGCCCTTGTTCACTTTCTATTTGTGCCTGTTTTGCACTGGTAAAAGGCAAAACTTTTTCAATAACGGGTTTAACTTTTCCTGAATCGATCAAACTGGCAATTTCCGCTAATTGAGCAGGAATGGATTGTGCCATAAAACCGATCAGGTGAACTTTTTTAGCTTTCGCTTCAGCCACAAACTCGGGCATTAAAGTAGTAACTACCCGACCACCTTCTTTTAATATATTTAATGATTTAAGCTGCGTTTCTTTACCAATGGTATCCAAAACGAGATCTACATCTTTTAATACAGACTCAAAATCTTCCATTTTATAATCTATAATTTCATCAGCACCTAAACGCTTCAAAAAATCAGCATTGCTATCTGATGCCGTACCGATTACATATGCACCTTTCCATTTCGCAAATTGTACAGCATAAGTTCCTACCCCACCTGCTGCTGCGTGGATCAACACTTTTTGACCGGCTTTTAGCAAACCATGATCGAATAAGCCTTGCCATGCAGTTAAACCTGCCAATGGCACAGCAGCTGCCTCTGTGTGTCCTATGCTGGTGGGTTTAATACTGATGATATTGGATTTTACTACGATATACTCAGCATAAGCACCATTTTTTGTAGGATCTGGTCTGCCGTATACTTCATCACCTTTTTTAAAGGCACTTACTTTTTCGCCTACTTCTTCAATGGTGCCAGAAACATCCCAGCCCATGGTGAGCGGTAATTTAGCCGGGAATTTATCTGCACGGTGTCCCTCCCTAATTTTCCAATCAACTGGATTAACACTGGTTGCATGCACTTTAATTAATACTTCATCTAACGCTGGTCGGGGCATCGGGATATCATCAATTGATAAAACTTCCGGACCGCCAAACTCATGGATTCTAACTGCTTTCATATAGGATATTATTATTTGATGTACACTGTTTTAATATTCACGAACTCATGAATACCAAACATACTTAACTCGCGCCCGTAACCGGATTGATTGATGCCGCCAAATGGAAGAGCAGCATCTGATTTTACACCTTCGTTCACGAAACAAGAACCTGCAGCAAGTTTATTTCGGGCAATATCTTCCGCAAGTGCTGCATTTTCAGTAAAAACGGCTGCCCCCAATCCAAAATTGGTATCGTTAGCGATGTAGATCGCATCATCAGTATCTTTTGCAGTGATGATAGCAGCTACCGGTCCAAATATCTCCTCATCATATGCCAGTACACCCTTTTTTACATTGTTTAAAATTGTAGGCTGGTAATAAGCATGCTTGCCATCCATAACTGGAATTTTTCCTCCCAGAATACATTCAGCACCCTGTTCTATACTTTTTAAAACCTGCTGATGTAATTCATCCCGTAATTCTGCCCTAGCCATCGGACCAAGATCTGTATCAGACTTTAATGGATCGCCAGTTTTTTTACTTTCCATTTCGGCTTTAAAAAGTTGGGTAAATTTTTCTTCTACCGATGCTATTACAATGAAGCGTTTGGCTGCAATGCAACTTTGTCCGTTATTAATTAACCTGGCTTCTGCACATACTTTCGCTGCTTTTTCTAAATCGGCATCCTCCAAGATAATATATGGATCGCTACCCCCTAGTTCCAGTACCGTTTTCTTAATCAATTTACCAGCTTGTTCTGCTACTTTTTTACCAGCTTCAGTACTTCCGGTTAGCGTTACCGCTTTGATATGTGGATTTTCGATTACTGTTGAAATAGCCTTACTGCTACAGATTAACGTTTTAAAAATATCTTTAGGAAATCCAGCATCTTCGATTACCTTTTCTATTTCGAGCGCACAGCCTGTAACTCCTGATGAATGTTTTAACACACCGCCATTGCCAGCCATTAATGCAGGAGCAAGAAAGCGAAATACTTGCCAGAATGGGAAATTCCAAGGCATAATGGCCAATACAACACCAACTGGCTGAAAACTCACATAACTTTTGGATGCACTTGTACTGATGATTTGATCGGCTAAAAATCCTGCTCCATTTTTAGCATAATATTCGCAAACGGAAGCACACTTAAGAATTTCGGACACACCAGCCTTTAATGGCTTACCCATTTCTAAAGCCATCAGTTCGGCCAATTGATCTTTGCGTTCATTTAAGATCTTTGATACCTGTAACAGCAACCTGGAACGGGTTTGAAAATCAGTTTCTCTGTAATTTAACCAGGCCTGGTGCACCTGATCAATTTTCTGATCAATCGCGTTTTCAGTATGTTCCTGGTAATTTTTTATGATTGACCCGTTTACAGGGTTTATAGATGAAATGCTCATTTGACTATAACAAACGAGCATTTTAAATTGTGTTTTTTATTTGAATATTATTAGGCTACGAAGCAAGCGGAATACAGAAATGAAAAGTAGAACCTACACCATAGTCGCTCTCTGCCCAGATTTTACCCTGATGCAAATTTATAATCTCAGCACTGAGGTATAAACCTATTCCAAAACCCGAAATGGTTTTGGTTTGCAGGCTTTCTACTCGATAAAACCGGTCGAAAAGTTTTTCAATATCATGAGCTTTTATGCCAATTCCTTGATCGGTTACAGAAACATGTACTTCATTCGCGCTAGTTTCCGATTGGACCAAAATTGTGCTATTTAGATCTGAATATTTTACGGCATTGCTGATCAGATTTGAAATAACGGAACCAATTTTATCCTTATCTCCATAAATTAATTTACTATCTCCTGATTCAAAATCGATCTGATTGGTTGGATAGATTAATCTTAAATCTTCTACCACATCCAGAATTACTTTATCAACATCAAAATTTGACAGGTTCAATTGGACTTCTCCTGATTCTAAACGCGATACATTTAAAAAAGAACTGATTAATGTACTCATTTTCCTGATCTGCTTTTGTACTTTGGTCAGTGTATTTACTACAAAAAGATCTGTTAAACCCCTACTCTGCAATAATTGTATGTAAGCACTGATGGAAGTTAAGGGTGTTTTCAGTTCATGGCTTACCATACTGATAAAATCATTTTTTTGCTGCTCTTCCTTTATGCTGATTAATATCTGTTCCTGATCTAGTGCTTCGCGTTGCAGTTCAGTTTCCTGAATAACTTTTTTCGCTTTTACCATATCGGTAACATCGCTTGCAGTATGGAGAATGCAATAAGGTATTCCAGAATTATCTTTAATGGCCCTGTATTCGTAATTATAATAGGCGGTTTGTAATTTTCCATCCCTCATCGTTTCAGCCGGGATGGCATCGCCCTTATCCGTAATGCCTGTTAGCAGCACATTTTTTAAGATGTTGATAAAGGGCTGTCCTTTTAACTCAGGCACTGCATCTTCCAGTGGTTTACCAACGATAGACCGGTCTTTACCCCAAAAATCAATCATGGCATCATTAGCCATTTCGATTACAATATGCTCTGAAGTGTATATGGCTGTCGCATCTTTTGATAAGAAAAGAACCTCTAAAAGCTGATCATTACTTAAAACCTTTGAATAACTTTCCATATATGGGGTAGAAATTAAAACTCGACTATACTGATATGCTTAATAAATCAAATTAACTAAGTATCATACAAGTTAACTTCATAAATGTTTCGCTATCCGTTAAATTAATGGTTTTGTCTAATCCAAATTAATCTGTCGCTCAATCCTTAAAATAATAAGCGCCAATATATCTGGTCTTGCGGTCAGAAGTCTTTCGAGGGCATTAAGTAAAGATTATACTTACAACCAGTAATTAACATTAACGAAAGTTTAGTACAAGAGAAATTAGACATCATGTTTTGTTTGTTATTGATGCTGATCAAACAAAAGTAACCAGCAATGCCTTCGGCTATGGTAAAGATGCCAAGGTGTTTAATACAAGATTGCCGGGATGATTGAAAATCTTAGTTTGATTGGCTAAATCAAATTGCTCCGCGCCAGTTTCTGACCGCATTATCCTATAGATTCTAATTATAAATAGCATATATACCACCAGACATAATCATCCAGAATAGTATTCTATTAAACAAGATTAGCTAAGACAATGGCAATTAAAATTTTAGCTATCACTTGATCAACCAATAGGTTAAACTCATAAAAATCACATAATGATTAATATGGTACCCGATTTAGATAATTTAAAGTAATAATGATATTCGCCGCGGCGCTTTATCTTTTCAATCTCACATACTTTACCAGACTTGCCATATTCATCAAATAAAAAATCACCAATTTTAATTTTGTCCAATTGGTTTATATCGAGAGAGGCTCTCTTAATTAATGTAGCTTTTTTTTCCATGATGATCGCGTTTTGAGCTATTTACGTATTCTAAAACGCTTTGGTTTTACTATACTACAAATTACTTACAAATAGACACTCAAACATACAAAAATGTAAATTAATTTAAAATTAAAAGTAAAATAAATAATACTAAAATGTAGTAATTAAATTCACACTCTTATCATTTATCGAGCGCTAAATTTGTATCATGAGGTGAGATTATGAAATAAGCTATACCAAAGTGAAGAATTCTCCAAAAAAGAAATTATTTGATATTTGCTTTCACTTTAAAGAATCTATTAAAAAACAATAACATTTTCTTTCATTTCATTATCCTATTAATGAACAGAAACAATCAGTTTTTGCTTCGATTGAATTTCCTTTCATATTCTGCAATCATTAGATAAAAAAAATGCCTCCGGTTTATCGATCGAAGGCATTTTTGTTAGGCTGCGTCGTAAATGACAACCTTTTCAAAGTAAGTTCTGAATTCATCTAAAAAAGCTTTGTGCAATGGATGAACCTGGTAAACATCATGCGCGGCTAAATCTTCAAATAATAAAAACAGGCTATAGGTGTAAGTGATATCTACCACAGCACGCTCAATTGGTGCAGGCACACCAATATGAAAAGTTTTAATAACTTCTATATTTTCTAATGTTTGTAAGCTATTGCGAAAAGCAACTTTCTGCTCATCGGTGGTATCGGCTTTTAGCCAGAATAAAACGTGGTGTGCTATCATTTTAATATTTTTGCCAAATATAATGAAAGCCTTTAAAAGCTGGATATTTATCCAAAAACACTTTTAGCTTTATCTACAGCCTTCATTAAATCTATTCCTTTACCTAATACCCCTTTAAACAGATCGCCTTCAACTTTCAAACGATCAATGGCATTAAAAATATTAAAATCTTTCATTTTTAAACCCGGCTTAACCTCATCCCAATGTAATGGCATAGATACCGTTGCACCAATTTTTGGACGTAAAGAATACGGGCCAGCTATGGTTGCTCCTGGTCTGTTCTGTAAAAAATCGAGATACATTTTTCCTTTTCGGGCACTGATCATCCGCTCCAGAGAAGTATATTCTGGTATTTGTTGATGTACCAGGTTAACCACTATTTTGGCAAACATCTGGCTTTGCTCGTAACTATATTTGGCATTTAACGGAATATAAATATGCATGCCGGTTGAACCTGATGTTTTGCAATAACTGGGAACATCGATGGCATCCAATACCTTTTTAGTTTCTAACGCCGTCGCTACCACCTGATTGAAAGACTGTTTATCAGGGTCTAAATCAATTACGCAATAATCGGGATGATCGGGGCTTTGTATCCGGCTAAACCAAGGATTCATTTCTATACAACCTAAACTGGCCATCCAAAGCAAAGAAGCTTCGTCTGTTCCCACAAGATATTCTTTTTTTTCCCCTTCTCCATTTTCGTAAGGAAAAGTTTCAGCCCAATCCGGCGCTTTTCCCTTTACATCTTTCTGGTAAAAACTAGCGCCATGAATGCCACCCGGAAAGCGGTTGAGTGATTGCGGGCGATCTTTAAGATAGGGTAAAATATATTCAGCAACCTGATAGTAGTAATTGAACATATCTCTTTTTGTCACCTTATCTTCAGGCCAATATACTTTACTCAGGTTAGTAAATTTAAGTTCATGGCCTTTAATTTTGCGTACCTGAGTTTCATCTTTCGGATTCAATAAAGTTTTAGGGACTTTGCCTTCTGGTGCTTTTATTGCCTTTGCATGTGTGTTTTGCGTTTCAGTATCATCAAGAACTGCTGGTGTAGACACTCCCACTTCTCTAGTCACTTCTTTGGCTTTTTTATCTTCGCGCATGCCCTTAAAAGATGGATGACGGAAAACACCATCATCAGTTACTTCCGTAAAAGAAACTTCGCATACCAATTCGGGTTTTAACCAGGTGGCTTTTGCCTTTGGCGGATTGGGTCTGAAACGAGAAGGTTTATTTACATCGGGGATACTTTCAAAAGGGCTCTTATCTACAATAATCGGTTTAAACTGCGCCATCATTGTTTTTTGCAACTTATCTGAAAATCCCGTACCTACTTTGCCTACATATTGCAGCTTTCCCTTTTCGTAAACACCAAGGAGCAGGGAACTGAAAGATTTTGTTGTATCGGCATTTTTAGTGAAGCCGGCAATAACAACCTCCTGCCGCTTATGTACTTTAATTTTAAGCCACTCTTTGGATCTGTAGTTTGCACTATAGGTACTACTTATTTTTTTTGCGATGATCCCCTCCAGGCCCATTCTTCCGGCTGCATCAAAAAAATCGACACCACTAGCCTTAAAAACTTTACCTAAACGCACCCGATCATCGTTAGTGGGCAAAATCTCATTTAATATAGACTGACGTTGGTTAAGCTGCAGATTCATCAGGTTCTTACCTTCGTACCAAAGAATATCGAACACATAAAAAACAAGTTCACCATCTGCTTCGCTTCTCCAATTCTGGAGTGAGCCAAAATTAGATATACCTTTTTCATTTAATACCAAAATTTCGCCATCAAACACTGCATTTATTTTCCAATCTGAAAGCAGATCGTAGATAGGATAAAATTTTTCGTTGAAAGATTTATTATTTCTCGACAACAAATCAACCTTTCCCTTATTTAGAAATGCCAGGGCACGATAACCGTCCCATTTTACCTCATACTGCCAATCCGGATCGTCAAAAGGTTCATTAACAAGCGTAGCCAACATGGGTTTTATACCTTGGGGAATAGCCGATTTTGGTGCTTTTTTAAGGATGCTTTTAATATCAACAATTACTTCGTCCCCAACTGGTTTGGTTTCTTTTTTTCCTTTTTGCTTCGGGCTTTTTTTTTCCGTTTTTAAATCCTGCTCCTTGCCTGCTTTCCAAACCTTATCTGATGTTTCTTCCATCTTTTCGATTGTTTTACCGGAAAGTACAGATTTATCTTCTTTGGTAATGTCCTTTACAGATGCATGGTCATCTTTATGTTTGATTAGCAGCCAGCCGTTTTCACCCATGCCATTTGTTTTAACGAGGGCAAATTCGCCTTGAAGTTTCTCTCCATTAAGCTTGATTTTTAAAGAACCATCTTTTAACTGACTTAATAAATGTTTTTCCTGCGCCTTTTTGCCTTTAATGGTTTCTATTGGCTCATATGTACCCTCATCCCATACAATAACAGTTCCGCCACCATATTCACCCTGTGGTATAATGCCTTCAAAATCTTTATAATCGTATGGATGATCTTCTACCATCATGGCCAGGCGTTTAATTTTGGGATCGGTTGATGGACCTTTTGGTACAGCCCAGCTCTTTAAAACACCTTCCATTTCGAGTCTGAAATCGTAGTGTAACCTCGAAGCATCATGTTTTTGAATTACAAAATGTAATTTATTCTTATCGCTGCTTTTGCCCGACTTCGGTTCGGCAGTTTTGGAGAAATCGCGTTTGGAAACATACTTTTTCAGACTCATAAATTAATATTTTACTTTTTTAAATAATCTTCTACTGTGCTGGCGGATGTGCCAACCGTTTCTACTACAGCTTTCAGTTTTTCTTTGCTTACTCCAAACTTGGCAGACCAATAATCTAGCTCATAACCTTCATGAATGTTGATCCGCGTACGATCAGCACTACCTGTTTTTTGTTTATTATCCATAATTTTTTTGATTAGACAGTTATAAAACAGCCCCATAACAAAAAAGGTTTTAACACCTGTTTTTGCAAACAGACATTAAAACCTAAAAAATAAACATTGAAAATTTAATCTATTAGCGCAGTAACCATTTCCGGTTCTGTTTCTTCTGCAAAAGAATATCTATGGTTGGTTGCATTATAAATAATCCTTAACCACACCAGGAAATAAGGAAAACTAATGATCACTAAAGACAAAGGATGTGATTTGGCAAAGACCGGAAATAACAATAAAGGGAAATTACATGTAATGACCAGTAAAATAGGTAATACTATCTTTTTCATCAACTCATTCTTTTCTTTCACATACCATACGCCTACCCCAATAATCGAAATGATAAAAGTGCAATCTTCGGCTCCTGTGCTAAACAATATTGGAAAAATCAATACCGATGACAGAATCATTAACTGAAAACTGCTTTTTTTGAAACGCGATAGGTTTATAAAAGGCACAATAAACAATCCGGCACCCATGCTCAGAAATAAGAAATTCGGTATTTTCTTTGCATTTAAAATTTCCCTAAAGAAACCCATAATGGAAATATCGATCCCACCTCCTGATACATTAACTATATTTTTATTTATTAATGAGTTTTTCCAATCTACATAACTGTGAATTACATAATGAGGAGAAGCGATAAGCATAGGCAATAAAAATATTAATACCGACCATAAAACCAACCATAAGATAAATGACTGCTTATGCTTAGAAAAAAAGAAAAAAACCAGGCCAACAATGCCGTATAATTTAATAAAGGTTCCCAATACAATACAAAGCGCAGACCATATACCTTTATCTTTGTATAGCAGTGTATAACTTAACACCATCAATGCGCCTGCTCCGGCATTAAACTGCTGGTTAAGCATTGATTCAATTAAGCAGGGAATGGCAATGTAACCTATAGCTATTTTTTGATCCTCGGTTAATGGCAATGTTTGTACGGCCTTAAAAAGCAGTAAACAATTAAACAGATTCCATAACAATAATCCTATCCAATTATGGAAAATTGCAAATGGGGCAATTAGCACGCTAAAAATCGGGCCATAATGATTGGCATCATCATGGTAAGCCGGATAATTTGCATAAAGTGAACGCTCATGCAGTAAATTTCTAAATGTATTTTCAAAAATAAGGTAATTATTATAACGGTTTGTGATCCAAGAATCTACAACAAAAATCAAGGTAATTAAAACCCAGAGAAATAATACAAACCGATTATCCTGATAAAATTTACGATTCGGAGATAGACGTTGATCGTTTGGTAGAAAATAACTTATCATTTGTAAAAAATATATTACAATACAATAATAAAGATGTAAATTGAGAAAACCTAATGTTTCAAAATGAAGATTACTCTTCTGAGTGCTAATGCTCATGCAAAAAAATCTAAATAAGTTTAATTGTGCATTTAATCTTATTCTGAGCGGCCCTAAACCTGGGTATGGCTAAAATTTAACCTTTTTGAGCGATCCAATTATTATTTTTTCTGAGAATTTACTGACAAATCACGAAAACTAAACGGAACCTATTCTGTTTCTACATATGATTACTAACCAAAATTTATAAAATGGAATATCAACTAAATTCGATGAATTCGAGAAAAGAATTTGTCGATATTGCAGACGAGCAAGACCGCAACTATTGGGCCGCCAGATTAGGCATCAGCACTGAAAAACTTAAATCAGCAGTAAAAGCATTACACAGCATGGAATTCTCCAAACTGAAGGAACATTTCATGATGGAAAAAGTTAAATCTGGAAGTACTTACCAACGCTTTGTGAACCAATAATAGAGAGATGGATTTTAAAAATGAAAGCAAAAATGCGTTGACAGTTGATCAACCCATTACCAACCACACCCATTTAGTTGACCTACAGCCAGTTAAAAGTGTTTTAGATCAGAAAGTGAAGGGAAACAATCTAAGTCATCCAAAAGCAGGTTTCAGAACTTTAACCACTTTCTTTAATAAGAATGGTTTATCTAGCCTA
>Ga0163162_10001527_pt1 | contig 21568 bp, 22 predicted proteins | sample S55metaG_FD_115310 | JGI IMG/M metagenome (GOLD analysis project Ga0163162, IMG submission 115310) | Switchgrass rhizosphere microbial communities from Kellogg Biological Station, Michigan, USA - S5-5 metaG | ecosystem: Host-associated > Plants > Roots > Rhizosphere > Soil | place: USA...
CTAGAGTCCAGCAAAACCTGTTGGAGTGATGAACATGAGTACGTTGCAGTGGTCCGGTTTGCTGGTGCTGGCCGCGTTTGCCGGGGCGGTGGTGCCGTTTCAGAGTGCGATCAACAGCAACCTGGCGCGGGGACTGGGGCATCCGTTGTGGGCAACATTGGCGTCGTTGCTGGTTAGCGTGTTGGTACTGTTGCCGGTGATTATGGCGTTGCGTTTGCCGTTGCCATCGTTGACGTTTATCAGCAAGGCGCCATTGTGGATGTGGGCCGGTGGTGCGTTTGGTGTGTGTTTTGTGGCGTTGGCGGTGGTGTTGCTGCCCAAGCTTGGCGCTTCCGGGTTTGTAGCGCTGGCGTTGGCTGGGCAGGTGATTGCATCAATGGTGCTGGATCACTTCGGGTTGTTTGGGTTGGTGGAGAAACAGCTCACCGTGTCGCGGGTGTTTGGCGCGGCGTTGTTGATTGCCGGGGTGGTGTTGATTCAGTTTGGCGGGGTGTTTGAGAAGAATGCAGTGGCCGTTGGATGATCGTTTGAATCGATGTTTTTCAGCGTCTGGAAGTCAGTCTTCGCGAGCAGACTCGCTCCCACAGGGGATCGAATTTCAATGTGGGAGCGGGCCTATTTGCGAACACGTCACAGCAGGCCACCGATCTCGGAGGATTGACGTTCTGCCAATCCTCCGACGGGGGATTTCACAGATCACTGACCGATGCGGTAAGCAAGCGAATCAGTTGCGCGCTTCCATTTCTGTTGCCCAAGACCAGCACCGATGAATTCTGCAGACAGGCACTCTTGGCAGGCCACTCGATCTGCGCCGCACCCTCGACGTTGAATGCCGGATCCACGGCGCCATTTGCCAAAAAGCCTCCCGTCAGTAAACCTCGTGTGCCCCCCGAGGTTTGTCCAACCGTGACGATTCGATGGCCGGCGCTGTCATCCAGGGCGAACCCTTCCGTCCAGCTCCTGAGATCGAGGGTCCCTGTCGCAGGGGTGATAACCGGATATTTGCCATTGAAGGTTTCATCCGTCTCGCCGGTGTGGGTGATGCCGCTGATAAACGCGTGCTGGAATTTGTCCCCTGCCGACGCTTCGACCGCCGAACCGAGCAAGAGCAAGCGCACTGACGTTTGCACAATGACCTGCTCGACCGAGCTTTCGAGCGGCTTGTCATCCTTTTGAAGGTTCAACAGCAATGTCCCCTTGTTGCCAAACGCCTCTGCGACGGTTCCGCTGCTGTCGAACGCCATGACCAATCCCTGATTGGTTATTTCTGTTTTTCCATGCACCAGAATAAGCCCATCGCCGAGCTGGATGATCCCTCGCAATGAAATTGCCACCCCCGCAAGCGTCAGCACAATCCAGCCGTTGGCAGCGAACGATGAGTCGTCGGAGCCATCCAGATGGAACCGCGTCAGCAAGCCACTGCCCTTTTGCGAGGTCACGAAAAGCAGCCTGTCCGGCTCCGCCGCCAGCGGCGTGGACTTCGCCAGAATCAGACCGCCACCCGTGGCACCTGTCAGAAGAGGAATACGCGTGGGCACAATCCGATAACCGCTTTTATGGTCATCGTCATCGTCGCCGAACTCGGTATCCGGCGAGCCGTCGGGCAAGAATCGGGCGATGACTTGTTGGTAATCGATGGCCGTGTCTTTGCTCTCGCCAATCACGCCGCACAGGTAGATCCGGCCGGTTGCATCCACGATTAACTGTCCGGCTTGCGAGAGCAGACCATTTCCAAATTGGCCGAGAAGATAGCCGTCATTACCAAAGCCCGGATCTGGATCGCCATTGGCATCCAGACGCACCAGGCCGAAATACGAAAGCCCCGCTACCTCAACGGTTGCGCTGACCATGATCTGCCCTGACGGGGTTATCGCCACCCCATGGCCAATGGTTTTGCTCGCTCCGCGAAAATTCAGCGTGCGCAGGCCAAAGCGCTCATCCAGCTCTCCCGCTGATTGTGCTTTTGCTGTTTTAGGGGCTTTCGATAGTGTGGGTGCTGTGGCTTTCGGCATGTTCGTGTGCTCCTTGAGAGATCGAAGTCGACCCCCGTTGTCAGAGCATTCGATCCGAAGCAGCCACGCCAGACAACTGACAGAAATGACAGTTTTTTAGAAGAAATTGAAATTACCACCCAAGCAAAAAAAGCTAAAAAACTGGTAGTTTTTACAGGTTCGAAACGAAATACGTCATGCCAATCTCTCGATTCAAATTCAGCCTGAAACGAGAAAAGCAATGAGCACTCCCGATAAGCCCGTTACCGAACCAGTCCCGCCGACTATCGAATTCCCCAAAGAAGGAAAGGAAACGGGGGTTGCAACACTGTTCCTCGGCAACGGTAAAGTGGGTGCCATGGTGCAGGTTTGGAACACTGAAGAGACGCATTCGCTGGGTGGAGGACAGGTCAGCGAGAGTGGACGATGGGCGTTTAGCTTCAGCGGTGCCCAGTCCCCGGGAGAGCATGGGATCAAGGCCCGCCAAGAGGTGGAAGGCGTCATGTCCGGTTGGAGTGAGGAGCGCAAATACAAGGTGCTCTTGCGGCCCCCCATCAACATTCCGGTCGTTATGGAACCGGAGGAAGAAGCCGAGGTAGATGCCGTTCCGGTCTTTCGTGGCGATGTCACCCAGCCCATCGGCAGAGTTAGCATTATCGATTTGGACAACGGCCTGGAGATTGCCAGTGCCGACGTCGACAGCGAAATGCATTGGCATACTCAACCTACCCTCCCCCTGAAGGAAGGCAGGTATCGAATATCCGCCGTTCACAACATCAATGGAAAATTGTCAGATTGGGGCCGTGTTCGAACGTTTACGGTTATCACTGCGGGCAAGGGCTGACACCGTCATAACCGCTCAAAACGCGTTACGAAAAATCTCCTCGATCTGGCGCTGATCCGCCGCCCGAGGATTGGTCAAACCGCAGGCGTCTTTCAACGCATTGGTCGCGAGCAGCGGAATGTCACTGAGCCTGGCGCCCAATTCGCGCAAGCCACCGGGAATCTCGACATCCTTGGCCAGGCAGCGGATCGCATTGATCGCTGCCTGTGCGCCCTCTTCCGCGCTGAAACCGCGAATGTCAGCGCCCATCGCGTGGGCAACATCGGTCAGCCGATCGGCACACACCAGTGCGTTGAACGTCTGCACATGGGGCAGCAGCACCGCGTTGCACACACCATGTGGCAAGTCATAGAAGCCGCCCAACTGATGCGCCATCGCATGCACGTAACCGAGCGAGGCATTGTTGAAAGCCATGCCGGCGAGGAACTGCGCGTACGCCATGTTCTCCCGCGCGGCGAGGTCGCTGCCGTCGCGTACCGCCAGGCGCAGGTTGTTGCTGATCAGGGTCATGGCTTTCAGCGCACAGGCGTCGGTAATCGGGTTGGCAGCGGTCGAGACGTAGGCTTCGATGGCGTGGGTCAGCGCGTCCATGCCGGTGGCGGCGGTAAGACCTTTGGGCATGGCAACCATCAGCTCCGGGTCGTTGACCGACAGCAGCGGCGTGACGTTGCGGTCGACGATGGCCATTTTCACGTGGCGCGATTCGTCGGTGATGATGCAAAACCGGGTCATCTCGCTGGCGGTGCCGGCGGTGGTGTTGATCGCGATCAGCGGCAGTTGCGGCTTGCTCGATTGATCGACGCCTTCGTAGTCACGGATCTGCCCGCCATTGGTCGCACACAGGGCGATGCCTTTGGCGCAGTCGTGAGGCGAACCGCCGCCCAGCGAGACGATGAAATCGCAGCGACTTTCCTTTAGCAGCCCCAGACCCGACTCGACATTGGCGATGCTCGGGTTCGGTTTGGCGCCATCGAAGATCACCGAATCGATGTCCTGCATCGCCAGTTTCTCGGCGACCATCGTGGCCACACCAGCCTTGGCCAGCCCGGCGTCAGTCACGATCAACGCTTTGCGAAAACCGTAGTCGCGAATGGCGATCATGGCTTCGTCGAGGCAGCCGTTGCCCATGATGTTTACCGCCGGAATGAAAAAGGTGCTGGTCATGCGCGCATCTCCTGACAGGGGGCCGAATCGACTGCTCCGGTTCGGCGGATAGACACAGCATCGACCGATCGGTCACGAGCGATGTTGATCTGGCTCAATGCCCGCTCGTGATAAAGTCGCCGTCCATCAGCCCCTTTGTTTTGAGACCGCCTACGCAATGACCGATTTTCTGGATGTCGACGCCACCCTCGAAGACTGGAACACCCTGCGCGCCGCGACCGATTTCAACGGGTTGCTGGTAGGCAATGGTGCCAGCCGTGCAGTGTGGGACGATTTCGGCTACGACTCGCTGTTCGAGAACGCCCGCACCGTCGAAGAAAAACCTCTGGGTGCGTCGGAACTGGCGGTGTTCGACGCGATGCAGACGCGCAGTTTCGAGCAGGTGCTCGGCGCACTGAAAACCACCAGCCGGGTCAACAAGGCGTTGGCTGTCAGCTCGGCGGCGCCGCGCAATCGTTACTACGCGATCAAGGAAGCGCTGATCAACACCGTGCACGCGGTGCACATTCCGTGGCGACTGGTGAAGCCTTCGACGCTGGCGACGTTGAACGAAGAACTGGCGCGCTATCGCACGGTGTTCACCACCAATTACGATTTGCTCAACTACTGGGCGCTGCAGCATCAAAGCGACGCCATCGACGATCTGTTCAACGGTCCGAATGCCAGTTTCGACCTGAGCGAAAGCACCACCGACAAACCCCGTTTGCTGTACCTGCACGGCGGTCTGCATCTTGTGCGCAATCAGGACGGCACGGCGCGCAAACTGACCTCAACCGAAGGCACGCTGCTCGGCAGTTTCGCGATCAACAACACGATCAAGACGCTGGATGACGTGCCGCTGTTCGTCACCGAAGGGCCGAGCGCGGACAAGCTCAAGACCATTCGCAGTTCGGATTACCTGTCGTTCTGTTATCAGCAGTTGTTGGGGCATGGCGACAGTTTGTGCATCTTTGGCCATGCGCTGGGCGAGCAGGATGCGCACATCGTTCGCGCGCTGCGCTTGGCGAAACCGAAGACTGTGGCGATCTCGATTTACCCGCGCAGTGCGGCGTTTGTTCAGCATCAGAAGCGGCATTACGCGCAGGTGTTCGAAGGCACGGGCGTTGAGTTGCGGTTTTTTGATGCCAAGAGCCATGCGCTCGGCAGCCCGAAGTTGTCGGTGCCGGTCGAGGTTTGATGCAGGCCTGACTGACGCCTTCGCGAGCAGGCTCGCTCCCACATTTGGATCGCATTCCCCTGTGGGAGCGAGCCTGCTCGCGAAGCTTTTGGGGGCGCCTCAATCTTCAGCGCTGTGCACCACCACCAGCAACTGCGCCTGCACATCCCCAACCGACCTGATCCGGTGCGGTTTCTGCGCATTGAAGTGCAGCGCATCACCGCGTTCCAGCAACACCTTCTCGTTCATGAAATCCACTTCGACCTGCCCTTCGTGGACGAACAGAAACTCTTCGCCCAAATGCTCCTTGAAGGTCTTGTCGCTGAACTCGCTCGGCGGGTAGATGATGAACGGCAGCAAGTTACGCTCGCTGACCTGATGCGCAAGCACGGCATATCCCGGACTCTGGTCATTGGCCGCCAATGACTGGCGCTCATGGCTGCGCACCAGGCTGTAGCTGTCGAGGCTGACGTTGTCTTCGGAGAACAACTCCTCGACTTTGACGTTCAGCGCTTTCGCCAGCTTCAACGCGGCAGCAATCGACGGGGTGTTCAGCCCGCGCTCGACTTTGGACAGATAACTCTTGGTCATGCCGGATTTTTCGGCCAGCGCCTCAAGGGTTACGCCAAGTTTTTTTCTCAATAATTTCAAACGGATAGACATGCGCAGCGGTTATTCCATGGAGGAAACGACGATTTGTGCTTGCCAATGACACTTTGTGTCATATAGCCTCTTTCGTGTCATTTGCAATCACCCAAAGGACACAGACATGGCCAAGACATTAGCACTACCCAAAGACCAACTGGTCAAGCAAGCACTGACCCAGATGCAAAAAAGCCTGGCGGATAATACGTGGACGGACCGGCAAAAGCTGGCCCTGACCTGCCGGATTCTCTTCGAGAACGGCCACGACTCCGGTCTCGCCGGACAAATCACCGCTCGTGGCCCGCAGCCCGGCACCTATTACACTCAGCAATTGGGCCTGGGTTTCGACGAAATCACCGCGAGCAATCTGCTGCTGGTCAACGAGGACCTGGAAGTCCTCGAAGGTCACGGCATGGCCAACCCGGCCAACCGTTTCCACAGCTGGGTATACCGCGCTCGCCCGGATGTGAACTGCATCATCCACACCCACCCGACCCACGTGGCGGCGTTGTCGATGCTCGAAGTGCCGCTGCAGATTTCCCACATGGATCTGTGTCCACTGTACGACGACTGCGCGTTTCTCGAAGGCTGGCCGGGGGTGCCGGTGGGCAACGAAGAAGGCGAATTGATCGCCGGCGCGCTGGGCGACAAACGCGCGATCCTGCTTTCGCACCACGGTCAGTTGTCGACCGGTTCGACGATTGAAGAGGCATGTGTCATCGCCCAATTGATCGAACGCGCGGCCAAGCTGCAACTGCTGGCGATGGCCGCCGGCACGATCAAACCGATCCTCCCGGAGCTGGGCCGCGAGGCGCACGACTGGATCGCCAAACCGAAACGCCACGCCGCGGCCTTCAACTACTACGCCCGGCAGAACCTGCGCCAACACGCCGATTGCCTGAACTGAACCTATTTACGGAGAGATTCCCATGTCTACTATTCTCGGCATCATCGGCTACACCATCACCCCATTCGGCGCCAACGGCGAAGGGCTGGATCTGCCAGCGCTCGGACAATCGATCGATCGCCTGATCGACAGCGGCGTCCACGCCATCGCGCCGCTGGGCAGCACCGGCGAAGGCGCTTACCTGAGCGATGCGGAGTGGGATCAGGTCGCCGAGTTCAGCATCAAGCATGTGGCCAAACGCGTGCCGACCATTGTCAGCGCGTCCGACCTGACCACCGCCAAAGCCGTACGCCGCGCGCGATTCGCCGAAGCCCACGGCGCCGATGTGGTCATGGTGCTGCCGGCCTCGTACTGGAAACTCACCGAGGCGGAAATCCTCGCCCACTACCGCGCCATCGGCGAGCGCATCGGCGTGCCGATCATGCTCTACAACAACCCGGCTACCAGCGGCACAGACATGTCCGTTGATTTGATTCTGCGCATCGTCAATGCCGTTGAAAACGTGACCATGGTCAAGGAGAGCACCGGCGACATCCAGCGCATGCACAAGCTGCAATTGCTCGGCGAAGGTCAGGTGCCGTTCTACAACGGCTGCAATCCGCTGGCGCTGGAAGCGTTTGCCGCCGGGGCGAAAGGCTGGTGCACGGCAGCGCCGAACCTGATCCCGCAATTGAATCTGGACTTGGACGAGGCCGCCATGGCCGGTGATCTGGATCGCGCGCGGGATTTGTTTTACCGCCAGTTGCCGCTGCTGGATTTCATCCTCAAGGGTGGTCTGCCGGCGACAATCAAGGCCGGGTTGCGGCAGACCGGGCTTGAATCGGGCGATCCACGTTTGCCGGTGTTCCCATCGAGCGAGGCGGGCCAGACCCAGCTGCAAGCAATCCTGAAAACCCTGCGCTGATCTCACTGACACAAAGCAAATTAAATGTGGGAGCGAGCCTGCTCGCGAAGACGGTGTATCAGTCGATGATGACGTTGACTGATAGACCGCTTTCGCGAGCAGGCTCGCTCCCACATGGGACTTGTACTGGATTTGAAAGTGAGTTCAGAGCACCGGCAAGGTCTTGTCCTTGATCACCTTGCTCGGTCCGTTCGTCTTGACGCTGGCAATGCCTTTATCGCACGCCGCATCCGATGAATACGCCTCGCTGCTGCCGATGACCTGATGATTAGCGGCTTTCAGGTTGAAGTACGGATGGCCGTCCTTCGTCGACTTCTTCTCATAGCGCTCATCCAGCGGGCTGTTGGTTTGCACCGCCGCGATACCGCCGTCGGCCGCTGCGCGAGTGGTGTACAGCTCGCTGGTCAGAATCGTTTCGGCATTCGCTGCTTTCAGCACAAACCTGAACTGGCCGTTGCTGCTTTTACTGAGTTCGTACCATCCGGACATGCTCGTTGCTCCTTGGCGATTGAGAGATTTCGCGCAAATGAGTAAAGACCAGTCCTGATTATCTGTCGCCTGTTCCGGCCCCTTCGCGAGCAGGCTCGCTCCCACATTTGAGCGCATTCCAGTTGGAGAACGCGGTCGAAAGTGGGAGCGAGCCTGCTCGCGAATGAGGCAACTCGGTGCTGGCTATTTCACCACCGCCCGCACCACCGACAACTCCGGCGCACTCACCCGCCGCTGACTCAGATAGCGCGTACAACTCACCCGCAGGAACGAGGCAAAATTCACCACTTCCCCGCGATAATCCATCACCTCTTCATACAGCTTGGCGATCAACTGGTTGGTGGTCATGCCGTCGACCTCGGCGATTTCGCTGAGGATGTCCCAGAACTGATTCTCCAGGCGCAACGTCGTCACCACGCCGCAGATGCGCAGCGAACGCGAGCGTGATTCATAGAGAATCGGGTCAGCCTTGACGTAGAGCTCGCACATCGGCGGATCCTCGTTACAGGGTGATTTTGGTGCCGAGCAAGCCAAGGAAACCGGCCAGCCAGTTCGGATGCGCCGGCCATGCCGGCGCCGTGGCCAGATTGCCTTGAACGTGGCCGTCCGTCACCGCGATATCGATGTACGTACCGCCCGCCAGGCGCACTTCCGGGGCGCAGGCCGGGTAGGCGCTGCATTCGCGGCCCTCCAAAACGCCCGCCGCTGCCAGCAGTTGCGCGCCGTGGCAAACGGCAGCAATCGGTTTTCCGGCCTTGTCGAAAGCGCGCACCAGGTCGAGGACTTTTTCGTTGAGGCGCAGGTACTCCGGCGCACGCCCGCCGGGGATCAACAGCGCGTCGTAATCGGCTTCGTTGACCTTGGCAAAATCGAAGTTGAGGGCGAACAAGTGACCGGGCTTTTCGCTGTAGGTCTGATCGCCTTCAAAGTCATGAATCGCGGTGCGCACAGTCTGGCCGGCAGCCTTGTCCGGACACACGGCGTGGACGGTGTGACCAACCATTTGCAGGGCCTGGAACGGCACCATCACTTCATAATCTTCGACGTAATCGCCGACCAGCATCAGGATCTTTTTCGCGGCCATGGGGAGGACTCCTCTGGGGGAATGCTTGGGAGTATTCAAGGTAGACCTTATCCAGCGGCTCGGGTAACAACCGGCTACTACCTGAGACCGTGTCATCGTTCTTCGCGAGCAGGCTCGCTCCCACATTGGAATGCGATCCACTGTGGGAGCGGGCCTGCTCGCGAAGAGGCCCTGAAACTGTACGCCTAAGTCCGTGCCTAGCTGTAACAGCCACAAGTCCCCGGTTTATGGCTTTATGAAGGTCATTCCCTGCCACCTTCAATTCCGGTCCCCCATCATGTCCTCGCGCGAAAACACCGGCATGGCCCTCGGCCTGCTCGGCGTGGTGATCTTCAGCCTCACCCTGCCCTTCACCCGCATCGTGGTGCAGGAACTGCATCCATTGCTCAACGGGTTGGGTCGCGCGTTGTTCGCAGCGATTCCGGCAGCGGCACTGTTGCTATGGCGCCGCGAGAAGTGGCCGACCTGGCAGCAAGTCAAAGGCCTGAGCCTGGTGATCGCCGGGGTGATTCTGGGTTTTCCGGTGTTGTCGGCGTGGGCCATGCAAACCTTGCCGGCGTCCCACGGTGCACTGGTCAACGGGCTGCAGCCATTGTGCGTGGCGCTGTATGCCGCGTGGTTGTCCCATGAGCGTCCGTCAAAAGCCTTCTGGGCCTGCGCGGCGTTGGGCAGTGCGCTGGTGCTCGGTTATGCCTTGTATACCGGAGCCGGCAGCATTCAAGCGGGGGATTTGTTGATGCTCGGCGCGATTGCCGTCGGTGGGCTGGGTTACGCCGAAGGTGGCCGGTTGGCCAAGGAGATGGGCGGCTGGCAGGTGATCTGCTGGGCACTGGTGCTGTCGACGCCGCTGTTGATCGGGCCGGTGCTGTATCTGGCGCTGCAACATCACGGTGCCGTGTCGGCGAAGGCTTGGTGGGCGTTTGGTTATGTGGCGTTGTTTTCGCAGTTTCTCGGGTTCTTTGCGTGGTACGCCGGGCTGGCCATGGGCGGCATCGCCCGGGTCAGTCAGATCCAGTTGCTGCAGATCTTCTTCACCATCGCGTTTTCGGCGCTGTTCTTTGGCGAACATGTCGAGCCGATTACCTGGGTGTTTGCCTGCGGTGTCATCGCCACTGTCATGCTCGGCCGCAAGACGGCGGTGAAATCAAATGTGGGAGCGAGCCTGCTCGCGAAGTGTCCGTAACAGCCAACATCATCGTTGAATGTCAGTCCGCCTTCGCGAGCAGGCTCGCTCCCACAGGGTTTTGTGTCAGGCCAGGAAACCGTCAGCGCGCAGCAGGGTTTCCAGGCAGTGCTCGCTGATGTTGTAGAAGTCTTTCAACGCCTGAATCTTCACCAACAGCTGAGCCGGGTCGACCGGCTCGGCGCGTTTCACCGCCAGAATCATTTTGTTCTTGTTGGTGTGATCGAGCGAGATGAACTCGAACACCTTGGTCTCGTATCCGCAAGCTTCCAGGAACTGCGCACGCAAACTGTCGGTAACCATTTCCGCCTGCTGGCCCAGGTGCAAACCGTATTGCAGCATCGGTTTGAGCAGCGCCGGGCTCTGAATCTGCAGGCGGATCTGTTTATGGCAGCACGGCGAGCACATGATGATCGACGCGCCTGAGCGGATGCCGGTGTGGATCGCGTAGTCGGTGGCGATGTCGCAGGCATGCAGGGCGATCATCACATCCAGCTCGCTCGGCGCCACGCTGCGCACGTCACCGCACTTGAACACCAGCCCCGGATGATCGAGTTTCGCGGCGGCGGCGTTGCACAGGTTGACCATCTCTTCGCGCAGCTCGACGCCGGTGACCTCGCCCTCGGCCTTCAAGGTGTTGCGCAGGTAATCGTGAATGGCGAACGTCAGGTAACCCTTGCCCGAACCGAAATCCGCTACGCGCACCGGTTGGTCCAGCGCCAGCGGCGACGAGGTCAGGGCATGACTGAACACTTCGATGAACTTGTTGATCTGCTTCCATTTGCGCGACATCGCCGGGATCAGCTCGTGCTGGGCGTTGGTCACGCTCAGGTCCTTGAGGAACGGTCGGCTCAACTCAAGAAAGCGGTTTTTCTCGCGGTTGTGCTCGGCGGACGGCGCCTCGCGCAATTGCTGAGGTTTGCTCTTGAACAGCGAACTCTTGCCCTTTTTGCTGTATTCCAGCTGCGCTTCATCAGTTACCGCGAGTAAATGGGCATTTTTGAAAGAGGCTGGCAGTAGCGCGGCAATCGTCGTCACGCCTTCGTTCAGCGGCAGGTTTTTGGTGATGTCGCGGGTTTTGTAGCGATAGACGAACGACAGATTCGGCTGCGCCTTGACCGTCACCGGTTTGATGATGACTCGCTGCAAATCCACTTCTTCGCCGACGTATTTGGCCAGCACCAGTTTGATGAAGCCGTTTTGTTCGAGGCTGGTGTGCAGCAGCTCGATGAACTGGGCGTGGTGATCGGACGCGGGCTGGGTGGCAGGAGCAGTAACGGACATGAAAAAGCGGCCTCGGACGGGCGAAATCGGGAATGGCGGGTATTTTAGGGGGGATGGGGGTTGGGGACACGCTCTTATTTACCGAACGGTTGTTAGAAGCACCCTCACCCTAGCCCTCTCCCAGAGGGAGAGGGAACTGACCGAGGTGTTTTCGCGAGTTGCGCCGACCTGAAATACCGAGCCGAACTCAGGTCTGAACGAGTTGCTTTGAATCCATAATCGACTCGGTTCTACAGGTCGATGTCGAGCACCAGACACCTCGGTCGGCTCCCTCTCCCTCTGGGCGGTCCGACGTTTCGGGAGGGCTGGGGTGAGGGTTAGGATCTCAAGCAGGATGAAAGTATTCAGCCCAACACGACCAACCGATTCGGCAACTCATTCCTCACCTGCGTCACCGGCACATGCACCTTCAGCAATTCCCCACACGCCTCGATACACGTGACAAACCCTTCCAGCGTGCGCCCCTGCCGCACCTGCTCGGTAAACGCCGCCACAATCGCATCCCAGGATTTATTATCCAGCCGCGTGGAAATCCCCTCATCCACCAGAATCTCCACATACCGCTCCGCCTCGCAGACAAAAATCAGCATCCCTGTGCTGCCCACAGTGTGGTGCAGGTTCTGCTCGAGAAACTGCCGGCGCGCCAGGTTCGACGCGCGCCAATGCCGCACGCGGCGCGGAATCAGATGGGTGGTGATTTTCGGCAGACGAAACAGCAGGCACAGCACGATAAACGCGCCCCATTGCACCAACAGCAGACTGTGCATGGTCAGCCAGCCGGTCAGGTAGTGCACGACGCCCGGCACCACCAGTGCCAAGAGGCTCGCCCACAGCAGCGGGATGTACGCGTAGTCATCAGCGCGAGCCGCAAGCACCGTCACCAGTTCGGCGTCGGTGTCGCGCTCGACCCGGGCAATCGCTTCGGCGACTTTGCGTTGTTCGTGTTCGGTCAGTAGTGCCATGTTGAAAAGTGCCTGCTCATTATTCTTCTGATATCACCAGCCGCCGGACGAACCACCGCCGCCGAAACTGCCCCCGCCGCCGCTGAAGCCTCCGCCTCCACCGCCGCCGCCAAATCCGCCACCACCGCCGAAGCCGCCCCCTCCTCCGGAGCCACCCCGGCCGGCAGGCAGGATACCGAGCATCTGGCAGACAAACACCGTCAGGATGAACAACATCACCAAAAACACGAACAATCCCGGATGCCGCGAGATGAAATCATCGGACGGATCACCACTGGACTCATAGACCGTCGACGGTTCGTCGAGCGGATTGCCGCCCAGCACCACCAGCATCGCCGCCACGCCGTCGCTGATGCCCTTGCTGAAATTACCGGCCTTGAAGGCGGGGGTGATGACTTGATGGATGATCACTGAAGTCTGCGCGTCGGTGAGCCGGTCTTCGAGGCCATAACCGACTTCGATGCGCAGTTTGCGCTCGTCACGGGCAACGATCAGCAGCGCACCGTTGTTCTTGTCCTTTTGCCCGATGGCCCAGTGGCGACCGAGTTGAACGCCGAAGTCCTCAATGGTCGTGCCTTGCAGATCCGGCAGCGTGACTACGACCAATTGCTCGCCGGTCGCCTGCTCATGGGCCTGCAATTGCTGGCTCAGTTGCGCGCGCACCGACGGCTCGAGCATCTGCGCTTCGTCCACCACCCGCCCGCTCAGCGCCGGGAACGTCAACTCGGCCTGGGCGCTGACGGCGAACAGCCACAGCATCAGCACCAGGCCCATTTTCAACACGCGCATGGACAACCTCGAATCAGAATTTCACTTCCGGGGCCTTTTCCGCGCCGGGCGTGGTGGCTTCGAAGGTTTCGCGGATCGGCAGATCGCTGTACCTCACGCTGTGCCAGAGGCGACCGGGAAAGGTGCGGATCTCGGTGTTGTATTTCTGCACCGCCAGAATGAAATCGCGGCGCGCCACGGCAATGCGGTTTTCCGTGCCTTCCAACTGCGATTGCAGGGCGAGGAAGTTCTGGTTGGCCTTCAGATCCGGGTAGCGCTCGGAGACCACCATCAACCGGCTCAACGCACCGGTCAGTTGATCCTGCGCCTGCTGGAACTGCTTGAGCTTCTCGGGATTGTCGAGAGTGCTGGCGTCGACCTGAATCGACGTGGCTTTCGCCCGCGCCTCGATCACTGCCGTCAGGGTTTCCTCTTCATGCTTGGCGTAACCCTTCACCGTTTCCACCAGATTGGGGATCAGGTCGGCGCGGCGCTGGTACTGGTTCTGCACCTGACCCCATGCGGCTTTGGCCTGTTCGTCGAGGGTCGGGATATTGTTGATGCCGCACGCGGTCAACAGCGTGGCCAGCACCAGCAGTGTGGCGACCTGCAAACGTGAGCGATTGGTTGGACTTACATTCATCGCGGTGATGCTCCTTGGCACATATCATTATAAAAACCGAGCGCGAAACATTCTCAGCGGGCTCTTGGGGCATAATCAGCCGCGTCGCTGGATTACGACGGGGCAATGGGCTAAAAAGTGCCCTGCGTGATCATGCTGCCAAGTGTCGGCTGCCGTTTTTTGGCTCTGTTTCTTTGAGCCTGTACCCGAACAACAATAGTCGCTCCCTAAATTTTGGCTGGCCGGCGTTGCATTGCCGCTTGGGCCCTTGAGAAAACTATTCATGAAGAAGCTGTGTTTGCTGGGTCTGTTCGTCAGCCTGGCCAGTCATCAAGTATTGGCCGCCACGACCCCAGTACCCCTGGAAAACAAGGATGCGTTCATCAGCAACCTGATGAACCAGATGACCCTCGACGAGAAGATCGGCCAGTTGCGCCTGATCAGCATCGGCCCGGAAATGCCCCGCGAGCTGATCCGCAAGGAAATCGCCGCCGGCAACATCGGCGGCACGTTCAACTCGATTACCCGCCCGGAAAACCGCCCGATGCAGGACGCTGCCATGCGCAGCCGCCTGAAGATTCCGATGTTTTTTGCGTACGACGTGATCCACGGTCACCGTACGATTTTCCCGATTCCGCTGGCCCTCGCGTCGAGCTGGGACATGGACGCCATCGGCCAGTCCGGTCGCGTTGCCGCTAAAGAAGCCGCTGCCGACAGCCTCGACATCACCTTCGCGCCGATGGTCGACATCTCCCGCGACCCACGCTGGGGCCGCAGTTCCGAAGGTTTCGGTGAAGACACCTACCTGACCTCGCGCATCGCCGGCGTGATGGTTCGCGCCTATCAGGGCGCCACCCCGAGCGCGGCCGACAGCATCATGGCCAGCGTCAAGCACTTCGCCCTGTACGGCGCGGTCGAGGGCGGTCGCGACTACAACACCGTCGACATGAGTCCGGTGAAGATGTACCAGGATTACCTGCCGCCGTACCGCGCCGCGATTGATGCCGGCGCAGGCGGCGTGATGGTTGCGCTGAACTCGATCAACGGCATTCCGGCCACGGCCAACACTTGGCTGATGAACGATCTGCTGCGTCGCGACTGGGGCTTCAAGGGCCTGGCGGTCAGCGACCACGGTGCGATTTTCGAGCTGATCAAGCACGGCGTGGCCCGCGACGGTCGTGAAGCGGCGAAGCTGGCGATCAAGGCCGGCATCGACATGAGCATGAACGACACCCTGTACGGCAAAGAGCTGCCGGGGCTGCTCAAGTCCGGCGAGATCGAACAGAAAGACATCGACAACGCCGTGCGTGAAGTCCTCGCCGCCAAGTACGACATGGGTTTGTTCAAGGATCCGTACCTGCGCATCGGCAAGGCTGAAGATGATCCGGCCGACACCTACGCCGAAAGCCGTCTGCACCGCGCCGAGGCCCGCGACGTCGCGCGTCGCAGCCTGGTGCTGCTGAAGAACCAGAACGAAACCCTGCCACTGAAGAAAGACGCGAAAGTCGCGCTGGTCGGCCCGTTGGCCAAAGCGCCAATCGACATGATGGGCAGTTGGGCAGCGGCGGGTAAACCGACGCAATCGGTCACCCTGTTCGACGGCATGAGCTCGGTCATCGGCAACAAGTCGAACCTGATCTACGCCCGTGGCGCCAACATCACCAGCGACAAGAAGGTGCTCGACTACCTGAACTTCCTCAACTTCGATGCCCCGGAAGTGGTCGACGATCCGCGCCCGGCCAACGTGTTGATCGACGAAGCAGTGAAAGCTGCAAAAGACGCTGACGTGATCGTTGCAGCGGTAGGTGAATCCCGTGGCATGTCCCACGAGTCCTCCAGCCGCACCGACCTGAACATCCCGGAAAACCAGCGCGAGCTGATCCGTGCGCTGAAAGCCACCGGCAAACCGCTGGTATTGGTTTTGATGAACGGCCGCCCATTGACCATTCTCGAAGAGAACCAGTCGGCTGACGCGATTCTGGAAACCTGGTTCAGCGGCACCGAGGGCGGCAACGCCATCGCCGACGTGCTGTTCGGCGACTACAACCCGTCGGGCAAACTGCCGGTGACCTTCCCGCGTTCCGTGGGCCAGATCCCGACGTACTACAACCACCTGAGCATTGGCCGGCCGTTCACGCCGGGTAAACCGGGCAACTACACCTCGCAGTATTTCGATGACACGACCGGCCCGCTGTTCCCGTTCGGGTATGGCCTGAGCTACACGCAATTCGCCCTGAGCGACATGGCGCTGTCGTCGACCACCCTGAACGCCACCGGCAAGCTCGACGCCAGCGTGATGGTGAAAAACACCGGCAAGCGCGACGGCGAAACCGTGGTGCAGTTGTACATTCAGGACGTCACCGGCTCGATGATTCGCCCGGTGAAGGAACTGAAGAACTTCCAGAAAATCATGCTCAAGGCCGGCGAACAGAAAGTCGTGCACTTCACCATCAGCGAGGATGACCTGAAGTTCTACAACGCCCAGCTCAAATACGCGGCCGAGCCTGGCAAATTCAACGTGCAGATCGGCCTGGATTCGCAGGACGTCACACAGCAGAGCTTTGAATTGCTGTAACCGCAACAACACCGCAAAACCCCTGTGGGAGCGAGCCTGCTCGCGAAAGCGGTCATTCAGATAAACAATTGCTGACTGACACACCGCCTTCGCGAGCAGGCTCGCTCCCACATTGGATTTAGGGTGTATTCAGAATCGGGTTTATCCGCGGCGGTCGAGGATGTTGACCACCACCCGATCCACCCAGCCCCACACCCGCTGCTTGATCCGCCGCCACAACGGCCGGCGCTGCCACTCCTCCAGACTCACTTGCTGACTCAGCCCGAAGTCCTTCACGAAACTCGCCTCAACCGCTGCCGTCAACGACGGATCCAGCGCCTCCAGATTCGCCTCCAGATTGAAGCGCAGGTTCCAGTGATCGAAGTTGCACGAACCGATGCTCACCCAATCATCCACCAGCACCATTTTCAAATGCAGAAAACACGGCTGGTATTCGAAGATCCGCACCCCGGCTTTGAGCAGTCGCGGGTAATAACGATGCCCGGCGTATCGCACTGACGGGTGATCGGTGCGCGGCCCGGTCAACAGCAAACGCACATCGACTCCGCGCGCAGCAGCCTTGCGCAGGGAGCGGCGGATTTTCCAGGTCGGCAGGAAGTACGGCGTGGCCATCCAGATGCGTTTTTGCCCGCTATTCAAAGCGCGGAACAGCGACTGCAGAATGTCGCGATGCTGGCGGGCATCGGCATACGCCACGCGGCCCATGCCCTCACCCTTGTCCGGCACCCGAGGCAGGCGCGGCAGGCCAAAATGCGCGGCCGGGCGCCAGGCACGGCGATAACGGTTGGCGATCCACTGACGGTCAAACAGCAATTGCCAGTCGATCACCAGCGGGCCGCTGATCTCGACCATCACTTCGTGCCATTCGCTGGTGTCATGGCCCGGCGTCCAGAACTCATCGGTGACACCGGTGCCGCCGACCACCGCCAGACGCTGATCGACCAAGAGCAATTTACGGTGATCACGATAGAAATTGCCGATCCAACGCCGCCAATTCAGGCGATTGTAGAAACGCAGTTCAACCCCGGCATGGATCAGGCGCTGACGCAGATTAAGCGTAAACGCCAGGCTGCCGTAATCATCAAACAGACACCGCACGCGCACGCCGCGCTCGGCCGCCAGCACCAGCGCCTGGACGATGGTTTCGGCACAGGCGCCGGCCTCGACCAGATACAACTCCAGCTCGATCTGCTCTTGAGCGCCAGCAATCTGCTCGAGCATGCGCGGAAAGAATTGCGGGCCGTCGATCAATAGCTCGAAACGGTTGCCGTCCCGCCACGGGAACACCGCGCCGCGCATGTCAGCGCGCCGTGAAAATCAGCACCGCACCCACCGGCACCGACAGACTGATCGCCGACAGATCGGCGAGTTTGCGCAGGCTTTCCAGCCCTGGCAGCAGATCGAAATCCTCGGCGTTGATCACCAGCGGCTCAAGGGTAACCACTTGAAAGCGTCGGTCATCGAGACGCGTCGCCAGCAACTCGGCCGGGTATTCGTGTTGTTTGCCGTGCAGGTTGACGGTCAGTGGCAGGCGCAATTCCAGCTGCGCGCCGGGGGCCAGATCGTTGATCGGGCGCAGGTCGATCTGCGTGGTGATGGTCGCTTCGGGGAATTGCTCGATCTGGAACAGCTCCTTGCGCATGCGCTCATCGCGCAGCGGGATGCCGCTGTTGATCGAGTCCAGCTCGACTTCGACTTCGGCGCGCCCATTGGGGTCGACCTTGCCATGCAGCACCAGAAAGCGCTGCACTTCGGAAATGTGGGTGTTTTTCGTGCTGACGAACGACAGCCGCGACGACTCGCCGTCCAGGTACCAATTGGCCTGTGCCGGCAGCGCGACGGCGGTGAGCAACAGACTGGACAGGGTTGCACAGAGGGAGCGGTTGAACATTGAACACTCGTGGGGCCGATAAACCTGCACGAACCTTAACCGCCCACGCGGTTATTGCAAACTGCAGATCACACCCGGTGGGAGCGAGCCTGCTCGCGAAGACGTCATCTGCCTCAACAGAGAAGGTGTGCCTGCTATTGCATTCGCGAGCAGGCTCGCTCCCACAAAAAGCCATCGGGTATTTTCAGGGATTGAGGCGGCAACCCTGGCGTTCGCTTTGCCACTGGGCGCGGTTGCTGCGGCCCATGCCGCTGACGGTGATGGTTTTGCTGGCACTGTCATCCGTGAAACCGCTGGTCGGCAGCCATTGTTTGACATAGCCACGGCAATATTCGGCGTCGTTGTTCATCACATAACGGCACGAACAATATTCCTTGGCGGTGTAGGCGCTGATGATGTCCGGGAAGGCCCATAGATTTTCGCGTTCGTAGATGACCCAGCCCAGCAGCAAGACCAGCAGTAACAATAAGAAGCGCTTCATGGCCGCACCGCCTTCAGCACGTGTTTGAGCAATTCGTTGTGGCGGTAGCTGACGTCACGGTCATCGGCGTAGCGCACGATGACCAGATTAGCGCTGGGAATCACGTACAACGCCTGCCCCCAGTGGCCAAGGGCGGCGAAGGTATCGGGTGGTGCATCGGGCCACGGTGACAAGGCGCCATCGGCCGGGCGATTGAGCCACCACTGACCGCCCGGGACGGCTTCGTCCTGATGAGCCTTGTAGCCGGCGAAGGGCTGCCGATTGAATTCGACCCAGTCCTTGGGCAGCAATTGCCGATCGTTCCAGCGCCCGTCGCGGGCCATCAACAGCCCGACGCGCGCCAGATCCCTTGCCGTCAGGTAAGCGTAAGACGACGCGACAAACGTGCCGCTGGTATCGGTTTCCCAAACGGCGTGGCGAATGCCCAACGGCTCGAACAACGCCGCCCACGGGTAATCCGCATAACGCTGCGGGCCGACGATATTTTTCAACGCGGCCGCGAGCAGGTTGCTGTCGCCGCTGGAATAGCGGAACGCCTGCCCGGGAGCGGCGTAGCTGCCATGGTCGGCGGTGAGCGCGGCCATGTCGCGATGACCACGGGTGTAAAGCATCGCCACCACCGAGGATTTCAGTGGGGCGTATTCATAGTCTTCCTGCCAATCAATGCCCGAGGCCCAGTGCAGCAGATCGGCGATTCTGATGGCCGGGTGTTTTTCCAGCGGCGGGTAAAACTGCACGGCCGGATCTTCGAGTTTGAACAGATTTTCACCGTACGCCACACCGAGGACGGTGGCCATCAGGCTTTTGCTGATCGACCAGGTCAGGTGCGGGGTTTGTGCTGTGGTTGGGCCGGCGTAGCGTTCGTAGAGGATCTGGCCGTCGCGGATGATCAGCAGCGCGTCGGTGCGGATGCCTTGGCGGGTTGCGTCGTCGCGGGGTGGGAAGGCGTAATTTTCCAGTGCCTCTGTATCGGTGATCGTCGTGCCGGTTGGCCATTCGTCACCCGGCCATTGTTCGGCGTGGACGGTGAAGCTGATCAGCAGCAGGAACAGCGACAGGCCTTTGCGCATGGTGAGGGCTCTGGGAATGAACCTGCTGAGACTAGTCGGGGTTTATGACAGATGTGTGGTGTTGTTGAGGCCGCCTTCGCGAGCAGGCTCGCTCCCACATTTTGATTGCATTCCAACTTAAGGAACGCGGTCCCCTGTGGGAGCGAGCCTGCTCGCGAAGAGGCCAGTCAATTCACCGCCAAAGCCTTGGCCAGACGCTTGGCCCGAGCACCTGCGGCCAACTGCATCACCCCCCGATCGCGCTGCCACATCTGCGCCCATTCTGCCGGCCCGTCAGCCAAGGCCTGACTCACCTCCCCCTCCAGCGCCTCAAACTGCGCAAACAACCCGCCCAACAACACATGTCCGGCCGGATTGTTCGGCGGTTGCCGGCTCGCCTCGGCACACCCGGCCAACAGCGCCAGCAAGCGCAATTGCAGCGCCTGCGGCCAGTCGCTGTCCTGCCCGACGCCATACAACCACGCGGTCATCGCGCTCAGCACATAGACATCCTCCAGGGTGCGGAACGGTTTGACGTAAGCGTCCCAACCATCGCCGGCCAACAACTCGCACAACGCGTTATCAAGCTGTAGCCGACCATGGCTGATGTCCGGCATCAACGGCAGCGCCGGCAGTTTCTCTACCGTCACACCGGGCTCGCCGGGATAGACCACGGCCAGACTCAGGCGCGGCGTTTCACCGGATTCCTCACTGCGCGCGGCGATCAGCAACCAGTCCGCCGCATCGCCGGCCGTAACGAAATCCTTGCGCCCACTCAGGCGCAAATCGCTCAGCCGCGTCTGCATGTCCGCCGGGCGCAAACTGCGCTGTTCGGTCGCACACAACGCCCCGAGGCTCAGCGGCGCACTCGGCCACAACATGCGCAATGCCGCCTGATATCCGACTAAAAACGCCAGCCCCGGCGTCGCCATCTGCCGCCCGCCCGCGACCGCCAATTCGAACGGCGTGACGTTGCCCAGTTGCTGCAACAACGTCGCAAAACCCTCGGCCAGGTCAGCAACGGCGGGCAATCGGTCACGGCTGTGCAGCAGATCTGGCCAGGGCATAAGAGGCTCCTTGTGGGCTGTCATATAAGCATCACCGAACGTTCATGGCGATGACACCGGGGCTACATAGCCTGACTTTGCACAACACGGCTGCATAAAGAAAGTCGATCGGCTGCAACCCACGACGGGTGAACGGCCCGTACGGAGATTCGCAATGACTCAGATCGCCCGCATCAGCGACACCGGCAATGAACGCCGCCTGCAAGCCGAACGCCTGGTGGGCGCCGAGGCCTTGCAGCAAGCCCAGGCCTTGCGCTTCAACGGCTTCAGCGGCGAGTTCAACGCCAAACTGAAAGGCGCGGAACTGGGTCTGGACATGGATGATTATGATGTTCACTGCAGCCACATCGGCGTGCGTGATTTGAACACCGGCCGTCTGGTGGCGACCACCCGTTTGCTCGATCACACCGCCGCCAGCAGCCTCGGCAAGTTCTACAGCGAAGAAGAATTCAGCCTGCACGGCCTCGCTCATCTGCAAGGGCCGATTCTGGAAATCGGCCGC
>Ga0163162_10001528_pt1 | contig 21567 bp, 20 predicted proteins | sample S55metaG_FD_115310 | JGI IMG/M metagenome (GOLD analysis project Ga0163162, IMG submission 115310) | Switchgrass rhizosphere microbial communities from Kellogg Biological Station, Michigan, USA - S5-5 metaG | ecosystem: Host-associated > Plants > Roots > Rhizosphere > Soil | place: USA...
CCGAAAACAAATATTACATCTTCGGCAAGGATGGCGGAAAAAGACTGGCAGAAGAATATGATATTCCCTTTTTGGGACAGATCCCGCTCGTACAAAGCATACGCGAAGGGGGTGACTCGGGCGTGCCTATCATGATGAGCGAGGATGCTGTGACCAAAAAAGCGTTTTTCGATTTTGCCGGCAATGCGGCCCGCAGCATCGCGATGCTGAATGCAAATATGCGGTCCGAGCGGGTGGCGGAAGTGGTGGCTTAGAGCGCCAGCTTGTTTTTGAAAAAGCCGATCATTATACGGACGACCCCGATGATAACCAGCGCCAGCAAGATGCCTCCCGTCAGACCACCAGCGAGCCCGGACCAGGCTACGACCGTGTGGGACAGGTGCAATTCGAACAGGCGGTTGATCAGATAGAGGCCGATGATGCCGGCCACAATCCCACAAACGGAACTTAGGAGGATGAACAGCGTTTTAAAACCTGCGGATATCGATTTTTTATAAAGCGCGACGATGACAGCAGTAGAAAGTATCCCTGCCGAAGTCATACCGAATACAATACACAAAACCAGCATGGCTGCTATAGCGCCTGTTATCATCGCTCCGGCTGAAACGGAAAGCAGTACGATGGCCAATACGAGTGCAAAGGGCATGTCGTCAGGAGGCTGCGTCTCAGACTGTGCATGGAGGGAAGAAGATGCCAGTAATGCCAGGGGGAGTAGCAGGAAGGGGAAAATGCGTCGCATAGCAGGTCTATTTCGTATAAAGGTAGTAATTTGCCGGCATGTACATACCCCGCAGATACGATGAAAAAGACAAGGAAAAGATCCATTCTTTTATACGGGAAAACTCCTTCGGGATCCTCATCAGCGTAAAGGACGGCGCCCCTGCCGGCACACATATTCCTCTCTTATTGGAGAAGGACGCGGAAGGCCGCGAGATCCTCATGGGACATATTTCCAGGGGAAACGAACAGAAGTATGCCCTGACAGATGGGGCAAAGGTGCTGGTGATCTTTGCAGGGCCGCATGCCTATATTTCTCCCCGGTGGTATACGCAGATGACTGTTCCTACCTGGAATTATATTGCAGTGCATGTGTATGGGACGGTGAAGATCGTGGAAGGGGACGAACTGCATGCGGCGCTTCGCAGGTTGATGGACCATTATGAGCATCCGATGCCGGCGCCGGTGAATGTTGAGGAGATACCGGAGAAAACGTATCAGGAAAATTTCCGGGGGATCGTAGGGTTTAAGATATACATTGACGAGATGCAGGCTGCCTATAAGCTCAGTCAGAACAGGGATGAGGAAAGCTATCACCGGGTGATCGGGGAATTGGAGAAGGGGGATGATGTGGCGAAGGGTGTGGCGGAGGAAATGAAGAAAAAAACTAATTTTGAGTAATGACACGCCAGGAACTAACGGAACAAATACGGAAAAAGCGCTCTTATCTCTGTGTCGGGCTGGACACTGATCGTACAAAGATCCCACCTCATCTTCTTTCATTGGCAGATCCGGTCTTTGAATTCAATAAACAGATCATCGATGCTACAAAGGACTATTGTGTGGCATATAAGATCAATACGGCCTTTTACGAAGCTGATGGCGTGAAGGGTTGGGAAGCGATGGAACGGACGGTGAACTATATTTCAAAGGACCATTTCAGGATCGCGGATGCCAAGCGGGGGGATATCGGGAATACTTCTTCTCAATATGCAAAAGCATTTTTTGAAACCCTGTCTTTCGATGCAATTACGGTGGCGCCTTATATGGGCTCGGATAGTATACGGCCTTTCCTGGAATACAAGGGCAAATGGACGATCCTGCTGGGATTGACTTCCAATGCGGGAGCGGCGGATTTTGAGCTGCAGCCTGCAGGGGAAGGGTTGCTGTATGAAAAAGTATTACGGACGGCGAGTGGATGGGGGAGTCCGGAGAACCTGATGTTTGTGGTGGGCGCTACGCAGCCGGAATGGTTTGACAATATTCGCCTGCTGACGCCGGATCATTTTTATCTTGTGCCGGGAGTAGGAACGCAGGGAGGGAGCTTGCGGGAGATCTCTGTGAAGGCGATGAACAAGGATATAGGTTTGCTGGTCAATGTAGGACGGGATATTATTTTTGCGGGGAAAGGAACCGATTTTGCCGAGCTGGCCGGCGCTAAAGCGCGGGAGTATGCGAAGGAAATGGGGGGGTATTTATAACATTCCTATTAAAAGGTCGTTAAAAGCAGATGCAGGATTATACTATTTGCCAGAGGCGGTATATCTTGTTGCAAACCCCTAATTATGACACGTTTTATCAAGACCCTTATCTTCTTTCTGCTGACCCTGGTTATATTCTCATCCTGTAAAAAGACGAATGCTCCAACAGACGGGCAGCTGGTGGCCGCTAAGCTAAGATCAGTTTTGGGCAATCCAATAGGCAGACAAGTGTATGTCTATAGTGTTAGCTCCGGTCAGGAGCTATATGCAGGCCCCATTGCAGACCTCGGAGCGGATGGGCAATTAACCATACAAGCGGCCACTGACGGAACACGTATTTTTAACCTGGAAACCCTGGTGTACTATACCGTCAGCAACACAGGTGTATTATTCCTGTATTTCTAAAGCTTTTTCGTTGAATTCATTCTCTGACTTCGAGATCACCAGCGTTGCCACGCCATTCCCGATGATATTCGTAATAGCGCGCGCTTCACTCATGAACTTGTCGACGGCCAGCAGAACGGCCAGGCCTTCCACGGGAATTTTTTGAATAGCGGTGAGTGTGGAGGCAAGTACGGTAAAGCCGCTGCCGGTGACGCCTGCCGCCCCTTTTGAAGTGACCATGAGTATACCGAGAATGGCGAGCATCTCTCCTGTGGTCAGCTGGACATTATATAATTGGGCCAGGAAAATGGCTGCCATGGAGAGGTAGATGGATGTACCGTCCAGGTTGAAGGAATAGCCGGTGGGAACGACGAGACCTACGACGGACCTGCTGCAGCCCATCTTTTCCAGCTTGTTCATCAGGGAGGGAAGGGCGGCCTCGGAAGAAGAGGTGCCGAGCACGATGAGGATCTCTTCTTTAATATTTTTCAGGTAGGTGAAAATGCTGAGCTTAAAGTAGCGGAGGATCAACCCCAGCACGACCACGATGAAAACGGCCATGGTGCCGTACATAGTCAACATCAGCTTGCCGAGGGGAATTAATGTTTTGATGCCATACTTCCCGATGGTGGAGGCCATGCCCCCGAATGCGCCCAGGGGGGCCAGCAGCATGACGATCTTTAAAAGCCAAAAGACCCACTGGGTAACCGGTTCCATGAACGCCAGGATCTTTTCCCGCCGGCGGCTGAGGCTTACTATTATGCCTACGAGGATGGCCAGAACAAGGACCTGCAGCGTAAGATTGGACAGGAAGAACTCGCCCCAATTAATATGTGCTGCGCTTTTGCTGGTGTATTTTGATGCATCCTGGATAGGCAGTCCGCTTTTGTCTATTTTACCCGGCTGGATGAACAGCGCCAGCAGGATACCGATGGCCAGGGAAATGGTGGTAATAACTTCAAAATACAGGAGGGATTTGATCCCGATACGTCCTACTTTCTTCAGGTTGCTCATGCCGCTGATGCCGGGAACAATGGTAAAGAAGATGACGAAGGGTATGAAGACCTTAATAATGGCGATGAACCAGTCTCCCATCCATTTGGTCCCAACGGCTGTGGCCGGGTAAAAATATCCCAGCAGCACGGCGCCTACCAGAGCAACGGCCACCAGCAGTGTAAGATGAGCGGTGAAGTGAAGCCGTGGAGGTTTCGGCACAACGAGTGTATTCATGAGACTTACTGAAAATTGGCTAATATATGATAAAACCTGTGGACATCCTCAAAGGAATTATACAGGGGGGCGGGGGCTACCCTGACGACCCCCGGCTCGCGATAATCGACGATGATGCCGGCCGCGATCATTTTCTCATGAATAGCCTTGCCATGCTCCTTAAAATAGAGGGATAGCTGGGCGCCTCTTTTTGCCGGATCGATGGGGGTGATGATGTCAAAGCGGATATTGGTCAGCTGTTGCAGCAGAAAGGAGAGATAAGCTGTAAGCCTCATGCTCTTGGTTCTTAGCCTTTCCATCCCTGCCTCTTCGAAAAGCCGGAGCGAAGCTTTGAGGGCTACCATATTAAAGACCTGGGAGGTGCTCATGTTCCATCCGGCGGCATTGGGTTTGGGGATGAACCCTTTTTCCATTTTAAAACGGGTGGCCTCATCGTTTCCCCACCAGCCGCCCAGCCGGAGGTGCTCCCTGTTACGGGCAAACCGTTCATGCACATAGGCGCCGCCGACTGCGCCCGGACCGCCATTCAGATACTTGTAGGAGCACCATACGGCGAAGTCTACGTCCCAGTCATGCAGTTGCAGGGGAACATTGCCGACAGCGTGGGCCAGGTCGAATCCTGCGAGGGCCCCCACTTTATGTGCGGCTGCGGTAATGCCGCCGATATCGAATAGCTGGCCGGTGTAGTAATTGATGCCACCGAATAACACGAGGGCGAGGGAATCACCGTGCTGGTGAATGGCGGCGAGGATATCTTCTTCCCTGATAAGTTTTTCGCCTTCGCGGGGACCGATCTCTACTATGGCATTGTCCGGATCAAGGCCATGCCATTTCGCCTGTGTTTCCAGCGCATATTGATCGGAGGGGAAGGCGCCGGCTTCCATGATGATCTTATAACGTGCGGCGCCGGGCCTGTAAAAAGATAAGAGGAGCAGGTGCAGGTTGACGGTGAGGGCATTCATAACGGTGAGCTCCATCTCCTGTGCGCCGGTGAGCTTTGACAGCGTGGGTTTGAAAGGTTCCTGGTAAGTCAGCCAGGGGTTTTTGGCCTGCATATAGCCGCCTACGCCCAGGTCCTGCCAGTCTTTCAGTTCCTGTTGGATGGCGGGCGCTACGTCCCTTGGCTGCAAGCCCAGTGAGTTGCCACAGAAATAGATAGCGTCTTTTTGAGCTGCAAGCGGTTTGCGGGGAAAATAAAACCGGGAGCGAAAGCTTTGCAGCTCATCCTCCCGGTCTTGTCGTTGTGCAAATTCCAACGTCGTATCGAATGGTTCCTGCATGTTATGACTTTCATGCAAGATAAGGCCCTTAGGTGGTTTTCTCGTCGTCGTCTTTATCCTCGTCTTTGTCCTCCTTGTCCTTGTCTTTTTTGTCTTTGTCCTTATCCTTACTGCCTGTTGTTGCACCCGTGTAGCTGACCCGTACCGTGCCAAAGCTGCTCTTGATCTTGATCCTTGCCTTGCCATCGCCGGCCTGTCCGCTGTAGTCCTTGTCAAAATGAGGGCCGGAATCCTCGTTGTCCCTTCTTTCTTTTATATTAAACTCGCTGTCATTGTGGAAGCTGCCAAAGCTGGTATGGACATCGAACTGGGCGGAAAGGCTTTTGGTGACTACCATTCTCACGGTGGAGTAGGATTCGGATACTGCGAGGTCCTGGATATTGTCTGCTACAATGAATTGCACGTTATGGGAGAATTCGCTGTTGATCCTGACATTGCCATTGACCTTGCCGATCCGGGATTCCTTACAGAACTTGAAGACTATCTTCCCGTTGGAGACCTGGGCGATATAGGCTTTTCCAAACTCTACATCTATGCCGTCAACGTTGTCCAGGATCCCTGTGTTCAGGCTTCCGAACTTACTGGTGAGAGAGACCAGGCCTTTGAAATCACTTATTTCCGTCTTGCCAAAGCTGTTCTCCACCGCCAGCCTGTTGCCTGCCGGCATGCGGACAACATAATCGATGTAAAAGGACCGGTCGTCATCGTCATTCTTGCCATGGCGTTTGCCGTCATTGTTGTGGATCTCGCCTACCTTGGTCTTGAAGGAGATGATACGGCCGCTCTGCACTTCTTTCACATCCAGTTCGTCCATGATGTCCTTTGCCTTTTCTTCCGAGGCGGCACGGACGCCGATCTCGATATCCACGGTGATCTGCTGTTGATCCCAGGTGGCGACCCTTACGTTGCCGAATTGATTTTCGATCTCGAGTTTATCGTCAGGACCTACCTTGTAGGACCTATTGATCGTCTTCTTCTTCCTTACTTCTTCGTCGCCATTTGCGGCCCTGGTTATTACCGGTTGAGATAAGACAAGAAAAAGGGATATAGAACTAAGCAGTTTTATATGCTTTTTCATACGCTGTTTTTTTAGAATGATTGATCTGTTTAATGATGTCGAGCTGATGATTCAGGAGCCCCATCTGCAGCTGAAGATTCTGTAGCATCGCTTCTAATAGTTGTTCTTTATTCGGATTTTTAGGTAGCTGTTGTTGTAAGCTGTGATAGACGCTGTCCAGATTGTTGACATCGGAGGCGAATTGCTTGTAGAGCAGGGGCTCGTCCTTTTCGATGACCTTCAGCTCTTTGTGCTTCAGCTCCACCAGCCGGGCGTAATGGATCATCTCTTCCTTCACGATGGATTCTTCCGTAGCCGGGGCGGTGTTCTTATCGTCTTTGTTCTCCTTTGGCGCTGCCGTCTTAGCCAGCTGTTCTTTTTCCTGTGTAGTTTGCGGTGTGTCCACGGCAGGCGTGGTCCCGCTGCCGGAAGGCTGCTTGCCGGACGGGTCCTTTTGGACGACTTCCGGTGTTTGGCTGCCCGGGGTACGGTGGCTGGTGAGGTACCAGATGCCGGCAGCTATGACCAGCAGGACGGCTGCCGCTACGCTGAGGGAGGCCCTGGTGAGCCGGACGACGATGGTCTTCTTTTCTTTAGGAGGGTCCATCTCCAGCCGGATCTTATCCCAGAGCTTTTTCCCTGGCTCTTCGGAGTCGAATTCCTCGCGGTGATCGCTGACGAATTGTTCTAACCGGTGACTCATGATAATTCTCCTTGTTTTATATACAGTAATAATTTTTGTTTGGCTCTCATATACTGGGTCCTGACGGTGGCGTGGGTCACCCCCAGGATCTCGGCTATCTCTTCCTGGTCGTAGCCTTCGAACAGATAGAGGGTAAGCACCGTGCGGTAGCCGTTGGGCAACAGCAGGACGGCTTTTTTTATGTCTTCCACTTTCATCTGGACCTCTTTTTCATCCAGCGAGTCTTCTTCGGGCAGATGGCCGACATTGGTCTTTTCGATGTCGATCAGGTCCATTTTTCTCTTTCGCAGCTGGTTGATGGATTTGTTGATGACGATCCTTTTCAGCCAGGCCCCGAAAGTGGACTTATGATGAAAGTCTTCCAAAGATCTGAATGCATCCACGAACGCTTCCTGCAGGACGTCCTCGGCATCGCCGGTGTGATTGACGATACGCAGGCTGGTGTTGTACATGGCTTTGCTGTATTTATTGTACAGTTCCGCGAAACCCCGGGAGTCCCCGCGTTTGCACCTCTCTACCAGCTCATCATGTAGTATCGGTTCTGTAAGTTCCAATCCAGCAGCTTTAGCGTTCATGATACAATAAGTACACGGTCTTTTACCTCATGTTGCATAATTATGAAATATTTCGGGAAAAAATTCCGGAAGGATGAGTTTAGTCGTTCATAATCAGGCTTTTTCTTACTTTAGAGGCAGAAACGGACCACGGGTCCGTTGGCCGTAAGGCCCATTATCAGACGTTTGCGCCGAGGGGCTATTTTTCGATTAGGCCCGATGGCGCAAACATAAAGCATACATCCCATGGCCGCAAAAACAGACGTCTTTCAAAGCCCTGATTATTACCTGCTGGATGATCTATTAACGGAGGAGCAAAAGCTGATCCGTGAATCGGTGAGGGCTTATGTCAAGAAGTCGATCTCTCCCATTATCGAGGACTGTGCGCAAAAAGCGGAGTTTCCGCAGCAAATTGTCCGTGAACTGGGGGAATTGGGTTGTTTTGGGCCTACGATCCCTGAGGAATATGGCGGTGGCGGGCTGGATTATATCAGTTATGGGCTGATGATGCAGGAACTGGAGAGAGGGGACAGCGGGGTACGTTCCACGGCCTCGGTCCAGGGGTCTCTGGTGATGTTCCCCATCTATGAATATGGCAGCGAGGAGCAGCGCCGGAAATTCCTGCCCAGGCTGGCCAGCGGAGAATGGCTGGGCTGTTTTGGCCTTACGGAGCCGGACCATGGCAGCGATCCCGGCGGGATGCTGAGCAATTTCAAGGATGCGGGAGACCATGTGGTCCTCAACGGCAGTAAAATGTGGATCAGCAATGCGCCTTTTTCCCAGGTGGCGGTGGTTTGGGCAAAGGATGAACAGGGGGAAGTGAGAGGGCTGATCGTGGAACGGGGCATGGAGGGATTCACTACGCCTACTACGCATGGTAAATGGAGCCTGCGCGCCTCGGCGACGGGAGAGCTGGTATTCGACCATGTGAAAGTGCCGAAAGCGAATATCCTGCCGAATGTCAAAGGGTTGAAAGGGCCGTTGAGCTGTCTGACGAAAGCGCGTTATGGGATCGCCTGGGGGGTGGTAGGGGCTGCCATGGATTGTTACGATACGGCATTACGATACAGTAAAGAGCGTGTGCAATTCGACCGTCCCATCGGCGGCTTCCAACTGCAGCAGAAAAAACTGGCGGAAATGGTCACGGAGATCACCAAGGCCCAGCTGCTGAACTGGCGCCTGGGTTCGCTGATGAATGAGAAGCGGGCCACGCCGGCCCAGGTGTCCATGGCAAAGCGTAATGGATGCGAGATTGCGGCGCAGATCACCAGGGATGCCCGCCAGATGCTGGGAGGCATGGGTATCACGGGTGAATATCCTATTATGCGTCACATGATGAATATCGAAAGTGTTATCACCTACGAAGGCACGCATGATGTACATTTGCTGATCACCGGTATGGATATCACCGGTTTGAACGCTTTTAAATAATGAAAATTTTTTTAATAGGATTTATGGGTTCCGGTAAGACGCACTGGGGCAAGCTCCTTTCAGCCAAGCTGCAGCTGCCTTTCCGTGACCTGGACTCTCTGATCGTTGAGAAGGAGCAGAAGTCTATTGCGGATGTCTTCACGGAGAAGGGGGAGGAATATTTCCGGTACCAGGAGAAACAGACGCTGGAGGAGCTGATAAACGAGGAGGAGAGTTTTGTCCTCTCCTGCGGGGGAGGGACGCCTTGCTTTTTCAACAACATCGAGTTGATGAAAAAAAGCGGTAAGGTGTTGTGGCTGAATACTTCGATAGATGTGCTGAAGGATCGTCTCCTGAAGGAGAGGATGAGCCGTCCGCTCATACGGGACATCAACGAGGAGGAGCTGAGGAGATATATCGTCCGTAAGCTGTCGGAGAGAAAATTATATTATGAGCAGGCAGATGCGATGGTCAATGAGGAGTCAATAACCCTGGAAGAGTTAATCAGATCATTATTACAAAATGAATAAGCCTTTTCTTTCCGTCGCCGCCCTGCTGGGCGCGCTGTCCGTGGTGTTGGGAGCGTTTGCCGCGCATAAGCTGAAACAGATAGCGGCTCCTGAAACGGTGGCTGTCTTTGAAACGGGCGTTCGGTACCAGTTTTACCATGTTTTTGCCTTGCTGATGGTGGCCTTGCTGTCAGAAAAGTTTTCCAACAGGTGGATGGTCTGGGCGGGCAATTGTTTTATTACGGGGATCATCCTTTTCTCCGGCTCGCTGTACCTGCTGACGGCCCTGAAGATCGCGGAGAGCACGCATGGGCAGCTGGCGGGGGTGATTACGCCGGTGGGAGGGTTGTTCTTTATTGCCGGGTGGGTCTTTTTATGGCTGGGGGCGTCGCAGAAAAAATCATAAGGCCAGCCCGAAGGTAGTCCGGGTGCCCTGGTGATTGGTGATCTCAAACTCCCCGTCTATGGAAGTCATCCGTTTTTTCATATTGTGCAGCCCGTTGCCGAATTTGCGCAGCTTCTCCATATTGATGCCGACGCCGTCGTCCTGGATCTCGATGGTGAGCTTGTTGTTCACGGTGACATTGATCTTTACCACAGAGCTCTGTGAATGTTTCAGGACATTGTTCAGGGCCTCTTTCACGGAAAGGAACATATTCCTTCTTTTTTCTCCATTGATCTCCCGGTGCGGAATGGAAGCAGGCATGCTGAAATAGCAGTCGATGCTGGTATTTTCGAAGAATTCCACGGCATAGGAGCGGATGTAGGCAACCAGGTTCTCCACGGAGTCGTTGGAGCTGGTCATGGTCCAGATGATGGTGTTCATCTTATTCAGCAGCTCGTTGGCGGAATGGGAGATCTTTTCTATTTCGGGAAAGACGGTGTCCTTCATCTTGCTCTTTACGATCTCGCTCATGAGGCGGATGGCCGTCACCCCGGAGCCCAGCTCATCGTGCATGTCGGCGGAAATGCGGTTCCGTTCGTCCTGTTTGGCGGCAAGGACGGCCACTTGTTTTTCCAATTCTTTCCGTTCCGTCTCGAGCTTCAGCTTTTCTTCCTTTTGGATACTGAGGACGATCTCCATTTTGTTCTTATAGGTGAGGGCGAAGAGGAAGAACAACAGCTCGATGGTGATGCCTACCTCGTAATAGAAAAGGGCCAGGTTCAGCACAGAAACGCTTTTCACCAGGTGAAAGTTGGTGGCGATGATGACCTGGGAGAGGATGGACAGGGCGAACAGGCTGATATTCCCCATTACGATGTAGTTCATCAGCTGGTTGCGATAGCTGAGCCCCTTAACGATGAAAATAAGGGAGACGGCCATAAGAATGTACTTCGTGTAGTCCTCGATGTCATTTGCTACCGTGAAATCAGGGATAAGGAACCAGGTGACGATGTACAGGATCATCAGCAGACCGATGGCGGCGGCGCCCCAGAACAGGTAACGGTCCAGGCTTTTGTAATTCTTCCGGGTCTCCAGGAATTTACGGTGAAAAACGATATAGGAAATATGCCCCAGGCAAAAGATGATATTGTCGAGAAAACCTTCGAAAAAGAAATTAAAGGAGGTGGTGGCATTGTGCAGGATGGACTTCAGGAACAGCAGGGTGCTGATGAAGAAACAATAACCTGCGTAGTAGAGAAATTCCGGTTTGGCCGTTTGAAGGTATTCGCTCACTCCATAGAAGATCATCATCAGCATGATACCTGCGAAGAGGTTGGTCATGATGTCGATGCTGGTCTTGTTCTTATGATTATAAAGGATGCCATGGGTGATGAGGTCCTCCCTGGTAAGGCTGGGGTTGATGGAATTGGTTGGGCTGCGGATAAAGGTCAGTAAGGCGTAGAAGACGGCGGTGTCATGGGGGGCGAGGGTGATCTTCCGATAGCCCAGGCTGTCCGGATCATCAGGGAAGACATCCGGCAGGGCTGTCACGCTTGTACTATTTGGCGCCTGCCGAAAAAGCTGGATGGAATCGTAGTAAAAGCCGGGACAAAAGAAGGAGCTTTGTTCACGGTCGCTGCTGTTGGTGAGGGAGAATCTCAGCACGGCCTTATAGTTCACCCGTTCGGGGGTTATAAAGTGCTCGTATTTTTTTGTTCCTTTGATCGCGTAGTCGAGAGCGGGCAGCTGCTGCGGGGAAATCGTCTTCAAATGGGAAAAACAAAGCCAGGTGCTGGCGGAAATATCGTCGGAAACGCCGTTTCCCGCAAGGTCGACAGGCTTTTGCGATGCCGGGGGTGGTGAGCCGCCAGGCTGAGCCTGTGTATGCAGCAGGCAGAAAGCCAACAGGAGCAGCAGGGTTATTGCGCTGGTCCTGATATATGTGGATAAGTTAGAATAGAAGCGCCCTGACATATATCCCGTACGCAGTTTTTTTAAAGGTAAAGTAAATAAATATAATGTCTCACGTATCTTTACATTCATGGCAAACCGACTGAAGTCTAAGAAGAGCCAGGCGCCTGCTTCAGATAAGCTGAAACCTGAAAAGGACCCGCAGGTTACAGTCAAACAGATCGTAAAGGACGAACGTACCCATAAGATCACGGGGGCCGTCTTTCTGTTGCTCGCTGTCTTTCTTTTTATAGCGTTCACCTCCTATTTATTCACCTGGAAAGAAGACCAGGATAAGGTGTTCCATGGAGCATCCATCCTTTTGCCTTCCTCTGAAGTAAAGGTAGCTAATCTGCTGGGCAACCTCGGCGCGCTGATAGCTCACCAGTTTTTCTTCAAGGGGTTCGGGCTGGCTTCCTACCTGTTCTGTTCCTTCTTCTTCATCGTAGGGGTCAACCTGCTGTTCACCCGGAAAGTGTTTTCCATTGGACGGAACCTCCGGTATGTGCTGGCGGGCTTGCTGTTCTTTTCCGTAGCGCTGGCTTTTGTCACCCGGGGCAATGGCTTCCCCTGGGGCGGCGCCGTGGGGGATATGATCAGCGACTGGCTGGTGAAATTCCTGGGCTGGCTGGGGACGGCGGCTTTGCTGCTGGTGGCGGGCCTGGCGTACTTTATATGGCGATTCAACCCTGTCTTTAAGGTGCCCGCCCTGCCTGTCCGGGAGCGGAAGCCTGCTATTGCAGGAGTGAGTGAAGAAGTGGAGGAGGAGAAGGAAGAAAAGAGCATGCCGGTGAAGGGCGGGGCGCGGCTATTCGTGGACGAGGGCTTCAGCAGCATGAAAGGAAATATATTGAAGGAAGACAGCGGTGTCGTGGTCATTGCACCTGAGGAGGAGCCGGAAGAAGAGGATGGCCCCGAGCTGACGCTGGTGGAAAAAGCAGAAGAAGATGAACCTCCTTTTGAAATAACACCTTCCCGGAAAGAAGAGCCGGAGGTGCTGCCAATCATACCTCCGCTGACCATTCCCCCTGTAGTGACGCCGCCTCCGGTGAAAAATAAATTCGCCGACGCCGAGCTGGAACTGGAGATCAAGGGCAATATGGATGGGGGGGAAAAGCCTGAAGCGCCGGCGGAGGGGGAGGAAGCTGGTGAGGAAGGCGCAAGCGGACTGCCGCTCCCGGATTATGAACCAACGCTGGACCTGCGGGATTATAAATATCCAACGCTGGACCTGCTGGAGGCGCATGGCAGTGAAAAGATCGTGCAGGACCCCTCGGAGCTGGAAGCCAATAAGAACCAGATCATCAATACGCTGAAGAACTATGACATCGCTATCTCGAAGATCAGCGCCACTGTCGGTCCTACGGTGACCTTGTATGAGATCGTGCCTGCGGCGGGGGTGCGGATCTCCCGGATCAAGAACCTGGAGGACGATATTGCGCTGAGCCTTGCGGCGTTGGGGATACGTATCATCGCGCCGATTCCCGGGAAGGGCACCATCGGTATCGAGGTGCCGAATGTAAAGAAAACGGTAGTAAGCATGCGGACGCTGCTGTCTTCCGATAAGTTCCAGCACAGTAATTTTCATCTTCCTATCGCCATCGGCAAAAAGATCGACAACGAGAATTTCATCGTGGACCTGGCGGCGATGCCGCACCTGCTGATGGCCGGCGCAACCGGTCAGGGTAAATCCGTCGGTCTGAATGCTATCCTGGTGTCCTTATTGTATAAGAAGCATCCTTCCCAATTGAAGCTGGTGCTGGTGGATCCCAAGAAAGTGGAGCTGAGTATTTACCGGACGATAGAAAAGCATTTTCTTGCCAAGCTGCCGGGTGAAGAGGAGGCGATCATCACAGATACAAAGAAAGTGATCCATACGCTGAATGCGCTGTGTATCGAGATGGACAACAGGTATGATCTGCTGAAGGAGGCTAATGCCCGGAACATCAAGGAATACAATGACAAGTTCATCAAACGCAGGCTGAACCCCCAGAAGGGGCATCAGTACCTGCCCTTCATCGTGCTGGTAGTGGATGAGTTTGCCGATCTGATCATGACGGCAGGCAAGGAGGTGGAAATGCCGATCGCCCGGCTGGCGCAGCTGGCGCGTGCGGTGGGGATCCATCTTATTATTGCCACGCAGCGTCCTTCGGTGAACATCATCACGGGTACGATAAAGGCGAACTTCCCTGCCCGTATCGGGTTCAAAGTTTCTTCCAAGATCGACAGCCGGACCATCCTGGATGCAGGCGGGGCGGATCAGCTGATCGGGAAGGGGGATATGCTTATATCTTATAATGGGGAGATCACCCGGCTGCAGTGTGCATTTGTGGATACACCGGAGGTGGAGCAGATCACCGAGTTCATCGGAAAGCAGCGGGGCTATCCCGAGGCATACAAATTGCCGGAGTACATAGATGAGAAGGATCCGGAGGCAAGGGAGCTTGAGCTGGGCGACAGGGACCCGCTGTTTGGGGAAGCAGCACGACTCATCGTACAAAACCAGCTGGGGTCTACCTCCCTGATCCAGCGGAGGATGAAGCTGGGTTACAATAGGGCGGGCCGGCTGATGGATCAGCTCGAAGCCGCAGGAGTAGTGGGACCGGGGATGGGCAGTAAGCCGCGGGATGTCCTAATCAAAAGTGAAATGGAGCTGGATCAGTACCTGAATCCGTGATTTTCGAATATATTTGCGGCCGTTGAGCAAAACATTGGGTTCTTTTAACACAGGAGGGCTTAAACCTATTGGCCCTGAGTAAATCAAACAAACATGCGTTCGAATATTAAAAAGTTCATTGTACTTACATTATTATCAGGTGTTTTTCTGATGGGAAAGGCCCAGAATAACTCCCTGGGAAAGAATGATCCTGAGGCCAAGAAAGTGCTGGACGGGTTGAGCGCAAAGCTGAAATCGTATAAGGCGGTGCAGTCCAACTTCACCCTTAAGGTAGAGGATGCCAAGGGTAAGCTGCAGGGCACTAAAAGCGGGATCATATACTTCAAAGGGAGCCGGTATCACATCAGCATTACGGGTCAGGAGGTATTCAGCGACGGAAAGGATGTGTGGACGTATGATAAATCATCCAATGAAGTGACGATCACGAAAAGTGATCCCTCTGTAGGGACTATTAGCCCGGAAAAGTTCTTCACTAATTTTTATGATAAGGATTTCCTCTACAAGCTGAATGGAGAGGCTAAAGTAGGCGGACGGGTTGTCCAGGAGATCGAGCTGACGCCTGTAGACAAGACCAAAACTTTTTACAAGGCGCTGCTGTACATCGACAAGGCGCAGCATTCGCTTGTCAGTGCCAAATGGTTTGACAAGGGCGGCAATCACTATACGCTGGATACCAATAAGCTGAATGGGAATGCGCCGCTTACGGATGCGCAGCTGGCTTTCAATAAAGCCAAGTACCCGGGGGTGGAGGAAGTGGACCTGAGGAATTAAGCTGTTTTACGATCCCCAGCGAAAAGTGGAGATATCCAGGCCGGCCAGGTCGAGAACCCTGTCTACGACAGTGGCGGCCACTTCTTCGATGGTAGCGGGTTTGCTGTAGAAGGAGGGTGTAGCGGGGCAGATGACGCCTCCCGCCAGGGTCAGGGTCTCCATGTTACGGATATGGATCAGGTTATAGGGGGTATCTCTCACCACGCAGATCAATTTTCTTCTTTCTTTAAGGACGACGTCGGCGGCCCTGGTAATGAGGTCCGAGGATACGCCTGTGGCGATGCGGCCCAGGGTGCCCATGGAGCAGGGGATGATGATCATCGTGTTGTATTTCCCTGAGCCGGAGGCAAAGGGAGCTGAAAAGTCACGCTGGGAAAAAAAGGGTATCTTATAGCCGGTGTAATCCTCGTTGTCCAGTTCCGTCTTCCACACTTCTTTTGCGTTCTCCGTCATTACAACTGCCAGGGATTGCCATTGATCTTTCAATGCGAGGAGCTTATTGAGCAATAGCCGGGCATAGATGGATCCGCTGGCGCCTGTCACGGCAACGACAATTTTGTGCATGTTAATTCGTTAGATTTAGAGTGATGTGGACCTGGATGATTTAAAACAAAAGTACTATGAACAGATTGAAAGGTAGCTTTTTATTAAGCGTGTTTGGATTGCTCCTGGTATGCGGACTATCGGCGTGGAAGGTGGTGCGTACGGAGACCCGGGCAATCCGGGGGGAAGCCATCCGGTCGGAAGCCATGAGCTGGATGAGCATCGAAGAGGCCGCCGGCAAGCTGAAACAGGAGCAGCGGCCTGTCCTGATCGACTTGTATACCACCTGGTGCGGCTGGTGCAAGCAGATGGATAAAAAGACCTATTCCAATAAGCAGGTGGCGCAATACCTGAAAGAAAAGTTCTACCCTGTAAAGGTGGATGCGGAGACACACGCCACGATCCAATGGAATGGGCGGAGCTACCAGTTCAATGCCAATTATCGCGCTAATGAATTTGCCCTTTATCTTGCCCATGGGCAGCTGGAGTTTCCCACCACTATCATCATCCCTCCCGGCGGAGAGCCCCAGGCGATACCCGGCTATATGGAGCCAAAAGAGCTCGAATTGCTGGTGAAGTATTTTGGAGAGGGGAAATACGGCAAGATGTCATTCGATGAATATCAAAAGAGTTTTAAGGCGTCATGGTAAGACCGTAAGGGGGTACCCCCCTTTTTTTAGGCGAGCATTTACTATAACGTTTTAGCTGCTGAAGGTGTGACGAATACCTATAGAGGATCAAATGATAAAAAAACACTTGACGGAAATCAACTTAATGGTGTTTGGGTAAAAAAAAAATTGATGTGGCAACCCCAATTTCGCCGGTAACGTCTTATATTTGTTTTTTCATAGGATAAGGTTTAATGGTTAATGGTATTTGATTAGTGCAGCCCCGCTTCGGCGGGGCTTTTTTTGCGCCTTTTCGCGTAAGGGTTAACCCTAAAAAAAGCCCCGGTAACATGTATACCAGGGCTAGTTCCTATGATAATATAAATCTGTATGTATTATGCTTCGGCCATATCAGGGATCGCCTGTACTTTGTAATCTCCGGCATCCAGCTTCTTTTTAGTTTCACGGAAGGCCCTGAGGGTGAGCTCGATATCTTCATCGGTGTGGACGGCGGTGGGCACCAGCCTGTAAATGATGTGTCCTTTGGGGATGACGGGATATACTACGATGGAGCAGAAGATGTTATAGTGTTCCCGGAGGTCCATTACCATGGCAGTGGCCTCGGGGACGTCTCCTTTCATATATACGGGGGTAACAGGGGAATCTGTCTTTCCGATGTCAAAGCCACTGTCTTTCAAGCCTTTTTGCAGTTTGTTCACTACGCTCCACAGCTTCTTACGCAATTCCGGCTGGGTCTTCAGCAGCTCGAGCCTTTTGAGGTTGCCAATGGTGATCGGCATAGGAAGGCTTTTGGCGAAGATCTGGCTGCGGGTGTTATAGCGGATGTAGTCGATAATGGCTCTGTCGCCTGCCATGAATGCGCCGATGGAGGCCATGGATTTGGCGAAGGTCGAGAAATACAGGTCGATGTCATCCTGGACGCCTTGTTCTTCACCTGCGCCGGCGCCTGTTTTTCCAAGGGTGCCGAAACCGTGCGCATCGTCTACGAGGAGACGGAACTGGTAATTCTTTTTCAGGGCGGCGATCTCTTTGAGCCTGCCCTGGTCGCCGGCCATGCCGAAGACGCCTTCCGTGATGACGAGGATCCCCCCGGCATTTTGTTTTTCTATAAGGGCGGTGGCGCGTTGCAGCTGTTTTTCGCAGTCTTCAAGATCGTTGTGCTTGAATACGTAGCGATGGCCGGGGTGAAGGCGGAGGCCGTCGATGATGCAGGCGTGGCTTTCGGCGTCGTATACGATGACGTCATGGCGGCCGCATATGGCGTCGATGGCGCTCATAATACCTTGGTAGCCATAGTTAAACAGGGTGGCATCCTCTTTCCCTTCAAAGGCCGCCAGCTCTCTTTCCAGCTGCTCATGATAGTTGCTGTTACCACTCATCATACGGGCTCCCATGGGGGCGGCCATACCAAACTGGGCGGCGGCTTCTGCGTCGACCTTGCGGATCTCAGGGTGGTTGGCGAGGCCCAGGTAGTTATTCAGGCTCCAGACGATCTTTTCTTTTCCCCGGAAATTCATCCGGCTACCGATCTCTCCCTCCAGTTTGGGAAATGCGAAATATCCATGCGCCCTTTCTCTGTGCTGGCCGATGGGGCCATTGTGCTTCACTAACTTATCGAAGATATCTGCCATATTATGGATTTATTAAGTTTCGATGGTTTGCGGCAAATTTAACGCATTTAAAGAAATAGGCAACCAGGGTTTGGGCACACTTAGGCGAGATAGCGTCTCATTAACCAGCTTTTAATATGGAAATGCCTTAATTCCGATATTTTTGCGCCCTCCATCAAAACTTATTTCATGCAAAAAAGGATCTTATTGTCGGCAGCATTCTCTTTTTTCATGCTCCTCTCTTTTGGTCAGGTTGACAGACATGCTCAGAGCGCCAAGTCCCCTATACAGCAGAAAGGGGTTGCCCGGCCCAGGCTGGTGGTGGGCATTGTAGTGGACCAGATGCGCTGGGATTATTTATACAGGTATTATGACCGGTATGGTAAGGACGGCTTTCGCCGCCTGCTGGGAGAGGGGTTCACCTGTGAGAATACGCTGATCAATTATCTTCCTTCTTTTACGGCTGTGGGGCATACCTGTGTATTCACGGGCAGCATACCTGCGCTGGACGGTATTTCGGGGAATGAATGGATCGAGCAGCTATCGGGGAAATTGGTGTATTGTACGGATGACAGCACGGTCAGTACGGTGGGGGCAAATGGTGCTTCAGGCAAGATGTCACCCCGTAACCTGCTGGTATCCACGGTGACCGACGAGCTGCGGCTGGCCAGCAATTTTCAGTCGAAGGTAGTGGGGGTGTCGCTGAAGGACCGTGCCGCTATTTTGCCGGCGGGCCATTCGGCCAATGCAGCTTTCTGGATGGATGATTCGACGGGGAACTTTGTTTCCAGCACTTATTATATGCAGGAACTGCCGGGTTGGGTCGATGCCTTCAACAAGAGCCGGCCCATCGAAAAGCTGATACAAAATGGCTGGACGACCTTGTACCCTATCGGGACCTATAAGAACAGTGACAGTGACGACCAGCCCTATGAGGGAAAATATCCCGGTGAGACGAGCACTACTTTTCCCCATCATATAGACGAAGCGTACAAGAAGAGCCATGGCATTTTCCGGCCGACCCCATTCGGGAATACGCTGACGCTTGATTTTGCCCGCCAGGCTGTGGAAGGCTATCAGCTGGGCAGCGGCGAGGCGACGGACTTCCTCACCGTCAATTGTGCGTCAACGGATTATGTGGGCCATATGTTCGGTCCCAATTCCATCGAGGCGGAAGATACCTATCTGCGCCTGGACCAGGACCTGGGAAAGTTCTTTTCCTACCTGGATACGCGCCTGGGCAAGGGGCAATACACCGTTTTCCTCACGGCGGACCATGGAGCTGCCCATGCGATCAGTTTTATGCAGAAGCATGAGATCCCTGCTGATTTCTGGAACGCCCGGCCGCTGGTGGACAGTTTAAACAGGCTGCTGGCCGCAAAATTCGGGGTGGATAAGCTGATCCGGAGCGGCCTGAACTACCAATTGAATTTCGACCTGGGGAAGATCGAGGCGCAGCACCTGGATTTTGATGCTATCAAGCGGCTGACGGTGGAATATGCTAAGCGCCAGCCGGGCATTTCCTATGCCGTGGATGTGGATAAGATCGGCGAGGCGCCGGTGCCGGAGCCATTGAAGTCCATGATTATCAATGGATATAACTTCAGAAGGAGCGGGGCTGTGCAGATCGTGCTGGCCGCCGGATGGTTTGACGCTTACGGGAAGACAGGGACCACCCATGGGACGTGGAACCCGTATGATACGCATATTCCGCTGGTATTCATGGGTTGGGGCGTGAAACAAGGCCATACCAATGCGCCTGTGAATATGACGGATATTGCGCCTACGGTGGCGGCGCTGCTGCATATCCAGATGCCGAATGGGTCGGTGGGTAGGCCAATAAAGGAGATTACAGAGAAATAGGGTGTTAAAAGGCGACATGGGGCGTCTGAAATTCAATAGTCCGGATTTTTTTTCGGACTTTTGCAGTTGGACCCGGGCAACTTTTTCCTGAAGTCGAAAGCTAGGAGAGAACTCTCTGGTCTCTAATTTGTTCTATTATAAATAGACCTAATTTAAGCACTATGATCACAGTATCACCCCAAGCAAAGGAATATATCGTCAACCTGATGGCTGAGCAGCATGCCAATCCGGATACTTTTGTACGTGTAGGCGTAAAAAGCGGTGGATGCTCCGGTCTGGAATACAAACTGGATTTCGACACTGCCGAAAAGGAAGGGGACCAGGTATTCGAGGATAAGGGAGTAAGGGTAGTGGTGGATATGAAGAGCCTGCTTTACCTGTACGGCACCGAACTGGACTATTCGGGCGGATTGAATGGCAAGGGCTTGTTTTTCAATAATCCCAATGCCTCCAGGACCTGCAGCTGCGGAGAAAGCTTTGCGGTGTAGGGAAAATCGGTTGCTCGATGCGGAAAATGAGTATTTCGGCCGGGAAAAACGCCTCTATTAAAGTACTTTTACAGCGGAATACTAATAACAACAGCGGAATATGCCAAACGATAACGAAATAATTGACAATATAGCGAATAAGGAATATGAGTTCGGCTTTGTTACGGATATCGAAATGGATATCCTTCCGGCCGGGCTTAATGAGGGCACGATCCGCTACATTTCTGAGAAAAAGAAGGAGCCTGAATGGCTGCTGAACTGGCGACTGAAGGGATACCAGTCTTTTCAGAAACAAAAGTTGCCGGAATGGCAGAATTTCAAGCTTCCGGCCATTGACTTTCAGAAGATCTCTTATTACGCAGCGCCCCGGAACAAGAAAAAGTACAATAGCCTTGACGAAGTAGATCCGGAACTGCTGGCGACGTTCGCAAAGCTGGGTATTCCTCTTTCCGAGCAGAAAGCGTTGACAGGCGTTGCTGTTGATGCCGTATTCGACAGTATTTCCATTGCAACTACCTATAAGGACAAGCTGAAAGAGCTGGGCATCATCTTTTGCTCTTTTGGAGAGGCGGTGCAGGAGCATCCGGAGCTGGTGCAGAAGTATGTCGGCTCTGTGGTACCTCATTCCGACAATATTTTTGCTGCGCTTAATGCGGCTGTATTTTCGGATGGGTCGTTTGTCTATATCCCCAAGGGGGTCCGTTGTCCGATGGAACTGTCCACGTATTTCCGGATCAACACGGAGAACACGGGTCAATTCGAGCGGACGCTGATCATTGCGGATGAAGGCAGCTATGTAAGTTACCTGGAAGGCTGTACGGCGCCTATGCGGGATGAGAACCAGCTGCATGCCGCTGTCGTGGAGCTGATAGCGCTGGAGAATGCAGAGATAAAATATTCCACTGTCCAGAACTGGTATCCCGGCGACAAGGACGGAAAGGGAGGCATCTATAATTTCGTTACGAAGCGGGGGATCTGTAAGGGCGCGAACTCCAAGATCTCCTGGACGCAGGTGGAGACAGGTTCTGCCATTACCTGGAAATATCCCAGCGTGATCCTGCAGGGCGACAATTCCACCGGTGAATTCTATTCTGTTGCGGTTACCCGTCACCGTCAGATCGCGGACACGGGCACCAAGATGCACCATATCGGGCGTAATACCCGCAGCCGGATCACTTCCAAGGGGATCTCTGCCGGAGAGGGTAACAACAGCTACCGGGGTCTGGTGCAGATAGGACCCAAGGCGGACCAGGCGAGGAATTTCACGCGATGCGACTCTTTGCTGATCGGAGACCGTTGTGGCGCGCATACTTTCCCCTACATCGA
>Ga0163162_10001529_pt1 | contig 21564 bp, 19 predicted proteins | sample S55metaG_FD_115310 | JGI IMG/M metagenome (GOLD analysis project Ga0163162, IMG submission 115310) | Switchgrass rhizosphere microbial communities from Kellogg Biological Station, Michigan, USA - S5-5 metaG | ecosystem: Host-associated > Plants > Roots > Rhizosphere > Soil | place: USA...
GCAATGGCCAAGGTTATTCTGTGCAGCAAGTAATTGATGCAGCAAAGCGCGTGACAGGCAAGCATATTCCCGTTATACAAGGGCCGCGCCGCGAAGGTGATCCTGCTATTTTGGTGGCAGATGCAACACGCGCGAAACAAGAATTAAATTGGCAGCCTGTTTATTCCGAGTTAGATACAATTGTGCGACATGCTTGGCAATTCATGCAGCAACGGTAATTAAAATTTTTTAAACAATAACAGAATGAGGCTTTTTATGGACAGCAGAGTTTCCCATCTTGCAAAATTATTTACCCCTATTACGGAAGAACAAAGAGCTGAAGTAAGTTATACCGCTTACTACGATGAGCCGCTTAAAGAAAAAGCGTCTAAAGGCTTTAGATTGGCAGCACAAGAAGTTTCTTATGTTGATTTAAAAAGTGCGCTAGTTGTTATGCACGGACATGCAAAGAAATTTTCAGAGTATCTTAACAGTAAAGAATTTGAAAATTTAACACCGATAAAAGTTCACATAAAAATAGTAGAATCAAAATTTGAGCCATTTATGGCTCAAGAAAAAATCGATGCCAATGCCGTTTTTGTATTATTGTTTGAAAAAGGCGACACTAAAAAATCATTATTTAATTGGTTTAACGAAATGGTTGTCACTTATAGCGAGTATGAACACCTTCCAACTCGTTTTGCTTTTCAACGATATGGCGCAGCTTTCAGAGGGCTGGCGATGAGCGCGGCACTGCAAACGACGCGCGAAAAATTAATGGCAAAATTTTTGGGTGATGCTGCTACTGCTAAAGAACAAGTACCACATCCCATTACTGAAAGAAAAATTAAAATTCCAGCCGGTAAAAGAGACGCATTAGTTGCGGTAAGTGAGATGGAGCGCGCACAAGCCTTGCCGCTGGCGCTCGCAACCTTACAAGCTATGTTAGCTGTTGTAGCTGATAACGCTGAGCGTCAACCAACCCGAGATGCGTTGCTTTCTGCGAAACAAATCTTAAGTGATATGCGTGATCGATTTGAAAAGCCACATGCGGAACAAGTCGAAGAATACACAGCTAAGCAGGAAGCTGTGCTAGTGAGTTTGGCGAAATTAGTTCAAGACATGAAAGCTATACAGCCTAAAGAAGATATACAAAAATTAGGTTTAGAGTTATCAACTTATTTGTGTGGTTTTTATCTTTTTGATCACAGTAAAAAAAGTTTGCCGGCTTATGTTCGTTATAAACAAGAAGACGAACAATTACAAAAGGCCACACAAGGTAAACTTTCCAAAATGATTGTTGCGCAATGCTTTGAAGAGGCATCGCTGGCGCTTGGTAATTTATTTAAAAACCCTGCACTAGTTGCTAATTCAGTGCATATCGATATGTTAGCTTTTAAAAAGGCGCCTGAAGAAAATCCAGAAGCATTGCTTAATCATCAATCGCAAATGGTAGCGGTAAAAGGCTCACAATGAGACCAAGATTGCAAAAAATAGGGCCCATATTGCCTTTATCTAACGATGATAAGAATGATTCATCAGAAGAGGAGGCTCCTTCCTCTTTGGCAATGTTTCGTTCTGCTTTTGAGCCAGAGGATGAAAATCCAATATGGGCTCCAACTACCCTTTCTTCACGCGATTGGGTACGAACTTTTTTCGTCAATCAGGAGCTAGCCAAGCCTTGCACTTTTTATTTGCATATTCGAACCGTTACCCAGCATAAATCAACAATGGGCATAAAAAAGGCTATCGAATTGATCGCTTATTGGAAAAGCGACCAAGTATTAAATTTATTGGAAGAAGTGGGTAAGGATTTTGTTCAGAGAATAGAAAGAGCGGGAGCTGCGTCACCGTTGCAGGCTTTAGCTGTATTGATTAAAGCCATTTTTTTAGAAAACAATTTTCATACAAAAAAACCAATAGGTGAGTTAATCCAAGATTGTCACGTATATTTTATTGAAGGAGAAAGAAGTTTTTTTACGCGCTTTTGCGAAATGGTAGAAGCGGTACCTCGTGCCCAGCTAATCACTGAATATGCCATTGCCTTTGCTGAATTATGCGCGATGATAAATGGATTATGTTTGCATTTAGCGATTAACCGCACGCGTATTGATCTTTATTCGCAACTCGGTCGTTATGAGAAAACACCAAAACGTTTGATGGTTAAGCTGGCAAATTATCATTTGTTTCAGCTCTTGCCGCTTGTTATTACAGGTCTTGAGAGTTGTATTGAAGAATGTAAATCATTGCCAGGTTATTCAGCATTATGGGAATTTATCGAAAGCTTAAAAAATACCTGCTCTGAACTTATCAGTGTGCGACAATTTTCTGTTGTGCAGAGGATGATAGATCTTACAGAGGATGTGCCGCTTGATTTAAAACGATGGGTCGAAGATTCCATGCCAAAGCTTGAGGGCGATGCATCTATTGCTTGCCAAGAATTAGCATGTTATTTACTTGGCTTGTTTTATCAGCTCAGCCAAAGAGCTTTATCACCAAAAGAAGAAAATACAGCTGACAAGACGTTGAGTAAATTTTATCTTGAAGCATATACCTTATTTACAGTCCTCGTGCAGAAATTAACATGTGTAGTGACAGAGGAGATGCAATTTCCTTCTGAACATAATTCTGAAGTTGACGAAGGTATCGAATTGGATAGTGATCAAGAGATGAGTGAATCTAGTGCGTCTGATTCATGGCAGGAAGAACCTAAAACAAAATGGCAAGCAAATTTTTTTACAGAAACTAGTCATCAAGCTGCTACCAAAACTATATCTAGTTATCTTTTCCGCACTCGTTTATCTTCGATGCGTGTGCAAATTCCTAGGCTCAAATTTGCCATTACGAATTATCCTATCGATGACAATTTACGCGAACAATTAAGCATATTCTTGAAAGCAAATAAAGTGGAAAAAATGCTGCAGTTGTATTTGACCCAACTAAAATCCAACTGGTACTTGCGTTGGTTGACGCGATGGTGGATGCGCTCTGGTCATAATATCGATTTGGCAAAAGGTGCTTATGAAAGCTTGCTTACACTTAATGAACGCGATTCTTTCCAAATTATGACGCATCAGCATATCAAAAGTGTTATTTCTGTTTTGGTAAATTTATGGAGTAATCTTCTTAACGTGCCAAGCGGAACCTTGCGGCCGCAAGTGCAAGAAATTTTACAAGGCTTGCTTGATATTAGCCTCACTTATGATAGAGACCTCAGCCAGGAGCTTAGGAGAGAAGCTGGAAGCGCACCAGCGTAGTTAAGGTTGTCTTAAGCAAGCTGCAGCCATAATGCGGCTTCATAATTTAATGCATTTACGAGGTTGTGATGGGTGCTGAGCTAGAAGAAGTATGCGCATTTTCTGTTGGTAATGACAATTGTATTGCAAATAAAGAGTTCATGCGCTTATTGGAGGCTTGTGAGCAGGGCTATCTGTCACTTAGCGTAGGTGATTGTGCAAAGTCGGCAAATTCAGGTTTAATTCAGAATTTTCAAGAATTATTAAAGCTAGTTACCGCAGGCTATTTAATGGTGGGCTCTAACCGCCAAGATAATGCCACCGATAGTTCTAACGCATTTAATAAAAAAAATGGCTCTTTTCTGCCACTTATTCGTGCCGTGCATCAAGATATTGTTAAAAATCCGTATTGCGCCCATTTGAAGCTCGATCGCTATTTGTTAGCTGATGGTTTGCAACGCGGCGGAACGCAATTTGATTTAATGGAAAAATTCCAAGCGGTAAAGCTTGCGCTAGCTAAATTGCAAAGTGAGCAATTACTAAATAATAAAAAAGCTAACGAGAAACAAATAGAAAAATTAACAGCTGAACTTGATAAAATAAAAGCAAAACTGACGCGTTGGATTTTAGACAATTCCAATTTTTCTATTAGTTACGCGCAAATCCATCGTATTGCATCCAAGCATCCCAAAGCTAAAATTCAATTTCACGTTATTGAAGGTTCGGAAGAAATTTTAACCGGCCAAGAAATTTATGTTGCGCCCGCGTTACCAGAGACAGTTTTAAACGCTGATGACAAAGAGCATGAGACTAAAGAGCAATTAATTTATAAATTAAGAAATAAGATTATTTTTACTCCGCAAGGTTTGTATGTGTATCAACAAGAAGGACCATTAACTCCATGGGCATTTAAGCGAATTGTTGGCTTGAATGATGCTAAGGCTCCAGCACTTGCACCTTATTTTGCGGCAGCAGCGGCAGCAACCGGGGTTAAAGCTATTAAGCAAGATTTATCTGAAGCGGAAATCGATCAATTGGATAATGTTTTAGATGAGGTAGGTGCTCGAAATGTTAGTGGTTTAAAAGGGCTATTTACCAAATTCAAAGAATTGCTACCAGAAAATGTCACCTTATATTTGCATCGTTATGATGGTAATAAGTTTGTTAGAAATGTTGGCGTTGTAAAAGGCACAGGCAATATTGATTACGATTATAAAAAAACTATCTTACCAATGGCAAGAGCATTAACGGGTGTAGAAGATGAAAATACCGCAGCGCCTTGCGAGTACGATATTGGTGATCTGTATAGAAAGTATCGTTTTGGCGAAGAAATGAAAGTTCAGCAAATTGAAACATTTAAAAATACCGCGCGTTACGTTTATAAAAAAAATAAAAGCTTAAAAAGCGCTATTTGCGAATTGAGTAACTTATTGCATACCAATTTTAATGCGCAATTTAAAAAATCCGACATGCGACGCGAAGATGTGCTTACTAGCCCTGCTGGGAATATATTTTTTGAACTGGAAGCATTGAAGAAATCCTTGTATTCACATGAGAAACAATTGGGTGAAAAGTTAGCGGACATACAAGCATTTGAAAATGCTTGTTGTAAAAAAGAACCTGGCTACAAAATTTTCCTCAAATCAATCGCGATTCTTATTTCGGCAGCTGTGGGTTTTGCCATCGGCGCTGCTATCGGTTTTGGTATCGGCTATTTAGCCGGCGCCTGGAGCGGCCCGTTAGCTGCCGCAACAGCTGTTGCTGGTTTAGTCAAAGGCAGTATCACCGGTAAAGCCATAGGCCTTGCCATTGGCACCGCTTTAACAGGCGTTGGCGCTGCAACCGCAACTGGAATTTTGCTCTTCAAACAAGACCCTCTGACAAAAGCGGCAAGACATGTAGTTGAAGTTGCTAGAGAAGATAAAATGCTAAAACCTGCGGTTAAAATTCTTTGATAAAAAAACGATGGATGCCAGCTAGAAGCACGCTGGCATGACATGTTTTTTAAGGGTTGCTGTGCACGTCAGCTAATTGGCATGACACAGTTCTAAAAATTGTCATAAGTGTCAGCTAAAACGTGCTGGTATGACACAGTTACCCAAAAGTTGTCATAAGTGTCAGCTAAAACGTGCTGGTATGACACAGTTACCCAAGAGTTGTCATGCCAGCGTGCTTCTAGCTGGCATCCATAAGTTTTCTTCGCAATTTCAATTACACCTGACACTCACAATCCCTTCCTCTTTCTATTCCCCCTTTAATCCAAATCACTTTTACTCTGGAGAACTCATGAAGGAATATTATGTTTATATTATGGCAAGCAAACGCAAAGGTACTCTCTACACAGGTGTTACATCAAATCTAGTTAAACGAGTATGGCAGCATAAATCTGGTGAGACAGAAGGATTCACTTCAGAATATAGTGTGAAGTTGCTTGTGTACTACGAAGTGCATAGCGACGTTATGGAGGCGATTAAAAGGGAGAAAAATATTAAAGCCTGGAAAAGAGATTGGAAGATACACTTAATTGAAAAGAATAATTTAGGATGGGTGGATTTGTATTTATCTATTGTTTAAGTATGCAAAGCCCTCATGGATGCCAGCTAGAAGCACGCTGGCATGACAACTCTTTGGCAACTGTGTTATGCCCGCTAGAAGCACGTTGGCATGACAACTCTTTTGCAACTGTGTCATGCCCGCTAGAAGCACGTTGGCATGACAACTCTTTGGCAACTGTGTCATGCCTGCTAGAAGCACGTTGGCATGACAACTCTTTAGTACTGTGTCATGCCAGCGTGCTTCTAGCTGGCATCCATAAGTTTTTCTCAGCAATTGATATTAGACGAGGTATACAAAGCAAATGAAACAACCCTAACTCGTAACCCGGCCATAAACATCTTCAAGTCTTACAATATCATCTTCACCAACATAACTGCCGGCTTGTACTTCTATGATGACTAAATTATTCGCGTGTGGATTTGATAAGCGATGTGGGGTTTCTTTGGGGACAAAAGTGGATTCATTGGTTTGTAGCTGATAAGTTTTCTCACCATTTACCACTTCCGCCGTGCCTTCTACGACTATCCAATGTTCGCTGCGGTGATGGTGTAGTTGCAATGACAATGTGTGATGCGGATGTACGACAATCCGTTTTATTTTAAATGCCGGTCCTTCTTCTAGTACGGTGTAGTGGCCCCATGGCCGAATGACAGTGCGATGCTGCAAATAGCTTTCATGCGCTTTTTGTTTTAGCGTTTGTACAACTTGTTTAACGTCTTGCGTGCGATCGCGGTGCGTAATGAGTAGCGCATCAGGTGTGTCGATAATAGCTAAATGATCAATACCAATCGCGGCGATTAAGCGATTATCACTTTTAATAAAATTATCTTTGGCATCAATTAAAATAGCTTCACCTAAAATGGTATTACCTTGCTGGTCGGTGCCATGAAGTTTTTTATATGCTTCCCAAGAGCCAATATCTTGCCAATCAAAATCGCATTTTAATACGGCAATCTCGGCAGATTTTTCCATTAGCGCATAATCTATGGATATATCAGGTAACGCATTAAAACTTTCTTTGGCAAACATAATAACGTTGCTTTCTTTATTGTGCGCAGCTTGCCAGCACGTGTTGGCGGCAGTTAGTAATGGTTTGGCATGTAAAGTTAACTCATCTAATACCAAGCCAGCTTTAAAACAAAACATGCCGGCATTCCATAGAAAACGTTTTGAAGCGACTAACGATTCGGCAATTTGTGCGTTTGGTTTTTCAATAAATTGTAAAACATGATGACCTTGTAAGTGCTCGGAGATTTCTTCGCCACATTCAATGTAACCAAAACCAGTTTCGGCCGATGTTGGTGTGATGCCAAAGGTGACAAGTTTATTTTTTTCAGCAAGGGTAAAAGCTAACTTGGCATGTTGTGCAAACAAGGCGACATCAGCAATTAAATGGTCTGCCGGTAAAACCAGCATGATGGTATCGCGGCCATAACGCTCGCTGATTGCAATGGCAGCAAGTGCAATCGCTGGCGCTGTATTGCGTGCGGCAGGTTCCAATAGAAAACGATTGACCGGGCTTTTTTCGGCAATTTTTTCATATTCTATTTTATGTTTAAGATAATACGCTTCGTTGGTGATGGTAAGAATTTCGGCGATGTTTGCAAATTGGCAAGCGCGTAAAAATGTTTTTTGTAAGAGGCTATCGCCATCTGGTAGTTGCATGAAAGGTTTAGGATGAGCCTCGCGCGATACTGGCCACAACCGACTGCCTGAGCCGCCAGATAAAATGACGGGTACAAGTTGCGTTTCTATGGTCATGTGGCAATCCTCGCTCATAGTGCTGTCGAATCCGGAGGCCAGATGTTATCATCGAACCCCGTTTTTTGTAACGAAAAATAAAGGGACGATACCTTATGTATGAAGCGGAATTTCTTATTGTTGGCGCAGGCATAGTTGGTTTGACATTAGCCAGAGAATTGATTGCGCAAGGTGCTGAAAAAATCATCATTGTTGAAAAGGAAATTGGCTTAGGTTTTCATGCGTCAGGTCGCAATAGCGGCGTGTTACATGCTGGCATTTATTACCCACCGCAAACCCTAAAAGCACAGTTATGTTTAAAAGGTAACTTGCTCATGCAAGCTTACTGCGAAGAAAAAAAACTTCCACTCATGCGGGCAGGTAAAGTGATAGTGGCAAGAAATGCCGCTGAGTTACCAAGCTTGCTGCAACTTTATGATCGCGCTAAAGAGAATGGTGCAAAAGTTGAAATGCTTGATGAGCAACAACTGGCCGAGAAAGAGCCCAATGCTAAGACGTATCAAAAAGCGCTTTATTCACACTACACTGCCATGGTGGATAACAAAGCTATTTTAAATTCGTTGGAGCGCGATTTACTGCAAACAAAACGCGTGGAATTATTATTTGCCACTAAGTTAGAAAATTTAACCGATGAATTTACCGCTAAGACTTCGCAAGGGCCTATCCGCTTCAAACAATTTATTAATACCGCGGGCGCTTATGCTGACAAAGTGGCGCATCATTTTGGTGTCGGGAAAGAATATTACTTTATTCCTTTCAAAGGTATTTACCATAAACTTGCCGCGCATAAATCGCATTTGGTGAATGGCAATATTTATCCAGTTCCTAATTTGGGCAATCCATTTTTAGGTGTGCATTTCACTAAAAATATTCATGGTGATGTGTATGTAGGGCCGACTGCTATTCCGGCATTTGGCCGGGAGAATTATGGCGTGTTCCAGGGAATAGATGGCGAGATGATCAAAATATTAATAAATGAAATGAAATTGTATTTTTCTAATCCTGAATTTAGAAAAGTTGCACTAGAAGAGCCAAGAAAATATCTGCCGCATTATTTCTTTAGCGATGCAAAAAAATTAGTAAAAGAGTTACAGCGTGACTGGATGGTAAGAGCGCCGAAAGTGGGGATACGGCCACAGCTAATTAGCTTGAAAGATAAAAAATTAATGATGGATTTTTTAGTGATAAAAGAACGGCATTCGCTGCATATTTTAAATGCTATTTCACCCGCATTTACGAGTTCGATGGCGTTTGCGAAGTATTTGATTGCGACGTATTTAAAGTGACCGTCGCTGCTGTGTCATTCCGGCGAGGCGTACAAGCTGTCATTCACGGCGAAGGCCTACAAGCTGTCATTCCGGCGAAGGCCGGAATCCACGTCAAATTAAACTATTGAGTAGAATTTCAACGTGGGTTCCGGCCGAAGTTTACCCCTGCGAAGGCAGGGGCCGGAATGACACAGCGAGGAGAATGACAGCAATACCGCGTCACCTCGGACCCCAGGGCCCGACAGGCCCGGAAAAGCAATTGATTTCCCGGTTGGCTGCGGTGCATAATCTTCGCAATTATTTTCTAGGGGCAAGCAATGCTGCAGGATTTTTATACGGAACATGAAAAAGAGATAACGCGGCAGTTTTTGCAAAATAAGTATCTCATTGTTCCAGCAGAAGACATGGATGCCCTAAACGCCATTCGTAAAATGGTAGCGCTCGCCGCTGCCGCTGCCATTAACTATCAATTACAAAACGATAACGAAATTGATCACTTTCTGAATCACATACACGAAAAAGTTAGCGTTAAAGAATTAAACGATGTGCGTTTAAAAGTGATCACTGAAATGAATCGTGATCCCTTGTTTCGCCAAGCCTATTTTAAAGTAGCTAAGAATAACTTAATGACCTTGGTTGGCAACGAGCTCGCTATGCAAAGACGGGTTAACTTGAGTATTCAGTTCCCGCAAGATGATAGTTCTTTATTGCCAGTTCACGCCGATGTTTGGGCAGGTGATTCTCCGTATGAGATTGTGCAATGGATTCCCTTAGTTGATTGTTACAACACAAAATCCATGTATTTTGCTGATGCGGAATTCGATCAAAAAGTACAAGATAATTTTGTCGCCTACAATAAAGACAAAAGCAGTGAAGATCTTTTTCAAACGATCAAAGACAAAGTAACTTTCCTAAATGTGCCTTATGGCTCAGTTTTATTGTTTTCACAAAATGTTATGCATGGTAATCGCGTAAATGTAGAAAAAGAAACGCGTTGGTCCATGAATTGCCGTTTTAAAAGTGTTTTGACCCCTTACCATGGCAAAAAAATGGGAGAATTTTTTGAGCCCATCACTTTGCGTCCATTAACACGTTTAGGGATGGAATACCGCTTGCCAGAGGGGCAGTATGAATAAATCGCTGGGTTATCGTGGTTACAATGGCAGTAGAGCATATGCGGGCCTAGATTTTCCGCAGTATGTGCAGAATTTAATAATTCGAACCTATTGCCAAAAATACCAATTACCTTACCTGCTGAGCGTTTCAGAATATCGCATGCCGGGTTGTTACATGATTCTTGAAGAAGTTTTAAATGCAATCGATGCCGTTGATGGTATCGTATTATTCAGTATTTTTATGCTACCAAAAAACGCCAACGCTCGCCGTCGTATTTATGACGTAGTTTTAAATGCAGGCCGCAGCTTGCATGGCGCGCTTGAAGATGTTTGCGTTAAAAACCATACTGACATTCAAATGGTAGAAGATATTTTAAGTTCAAATCGTATTGCGTTAACCGACCAAGATGCTCATCACTTAAAAGAATTTTGTTTAGGAGTTGTTTAAGCGTCATTTGTTATTCAGGGAATGTATTGATGAAAAATATTACTGCAGTTAATGAAACACCTTCCGATTTAGCCGATTTCGCTGCGCCTTTAGCAGTGTTGCCAAATGATTTGGCGTCAGCAAAAAAAATCGTTAGCTTTGACATGATCAGCCAAGAGCTTGCATTGAAACGCGCTGATAAAACAGTAGCGCAATGTCATGGCGTATTTGATTTGCTTCACATTGGCCATATTAAACATTTGCAACACGCGAAAGGGTTTGCCGATATTCTAGTCGTGACCATCACCGCAGATCGTTTTGTCAATAAAGGCCCAGGCAAGCCATATTTTTCTGAGTATTTACGCGCGGAAGCATTAGCCGCATTAAGCTGTGTGGACTATGTGGTGATCAATCATCATGCCACTGCCATTGAAGCGATTAAAGAAATTTGCCCCGATGCTTACGTGAAAGGTATTGAATATCAAAATGCCGAAGAAGATATCACGGGAAAAATCAGTGAAGAAGAAGAGGCAGTTAAATCAGTCGGCGGCACACTCTATTTTACTAAAGATGTGGTTTTTAGTTCTTCGACATTATTGAATCGCTTCTTCTCACCTTTTTCACAAGAAGTGATGGCGTATTTAGATCAATTTAAGGCGAAATATGCTACCAATGATATTTTGCAATATTTTGAAGGCTGCAAAAAATTAAATGTCTTGTTAATTGGTGAAGTCGTTATTGATATTTACCATTATGGCGAAGCCATTGGAAAATCAGGTAAAGAACCAATTCTTGTTACCAAATATCATCGTGAAGAAATTTATATCGGCGGTGTTTTAGCGATTGCGAATCACCTAAGCAATTTCTGTAAAGAAGTAACCTGTATCACGATGTTGGGTGAAAAAGGCGAATATGAAGAATTTATTCGCGAAAAATTAAATCCTAACGTCAATGTGATTTTCCATTACAAGAAAGATGCGCCTACCATTGTGAAGCGTCGTTATATCGAAGAATATTCTTCACAAAAATTATTTGAAATTTATGAAATCGAAGATTGTTATTTCGACGATGATCAAAAACAACAGTTTGTTGCAAGCATAGACGAGCAAATTGATAAACATGATGTTGTTATTGTTGGTGACTATGGCCATGGCTTACTTGATAGCAGTTCTATTCAAGCCATAGAAGCAAAAGCTAAATTTTTGGCTGTTAATACGCAAGCCAATGCCAGCAATCATGGTTTTAATTGTATTTCCAAATACAAAAAAGCCGATTATGTTTGTATTGCCAATCGCGAATTGCAGCTTAATTTCCGCCAAAAACATATATCGACGCTAGAACAAGTTAGACAATTGATGCAAGAGTTTGACTATAAAAATGTCGTGGTGACGAGTGGTGTGAAAGGTTCAATTTCTTGCAAGAAAGGCGAAGAAATGAATATTACTCCTGCATTTGCTACCTCGGTAAAAGATCGTGTTGGTGCAGGCGATGCCGTGCTTGCCGTGACAAGTTTGTTCGTCGCTCAAAATGCACCCGCCGAGATGGTAGGTTTTATCGGTAATGTAGTAGGTTCAGAAGCCGTCAATATTATGGGTAATAAAAGTTTTATCGAAAAAATCCCCTTAATGAAACACGTCGTGCACTTAATGAAATAAGTAGCCCGGATGAAATGCTACGCATTTCATCCGGGGCAATTAACCCAAAGGATAAAAAAATGAAAGAAGTAAACTTCCTAGAAAAATACAACAGCAGCACCAAGCGCGATTACGTCGCTAGAGTCGTCAATCATGATAAAGCTGAATGCGCGACTATTGCCAAAAACTGGGGTGTTGACTATTGGGATGGCGATAGAGCCCATGGTTATGGCGGTTACAGTTACGATGGACGCTGGCGTCCCATCGCTGAAGATATTGCAAAACATTACGGCTTAAAAGCTGGCGATAAAGTTTTAGATATAGGCTGCGGTAAAGGATTTTTGTTGTATGAACTTACGCAAGTCGTGCCGGGCATAGAAGTGACTGGTATTGATATTTCAGAATATGCAATCGAACATGCCAAAGAAGAAATAAAAGATCGTTTGCATGTTGGCAGTTGCGTCAATTTACCTTGGAAAGATAAAACGTTTGATTTTGTTTACTCCATCAATACGTTTCATAACTTAACAATTGAAGAGTTAGAAAAAGCCGTGCGCGAGATGGAGCGTGTCGGTAAACAAGCAAAATGGTGTTGCGTTGAGTCGTATCGCAATGAAAAAGAAAAAGCGAATTTACTATATTGGCAGCTAACCTGCGAATCATTTTTCAGGCCAAGTGGTTGGCAATCGCTATTCAAACAATGGGGATATCAAGGCGATCTGGGCTTTATTTACTTCCCGTAGATTTATAACAAATAAGGATATTGAAATGAAAATTTTGAAAGTGATTAAAAAATATTTGCACCACACGGCAACAGTGGCAAGAAAAATGGAAGATGTGGATGTAGGGATTAGACATCAATCTGAATTGCTTAACCGCAAAATGAATGAGATGTTGCATCAATTACATTTACTGACAGGCCAACAGACTACTCAGGCGCCAGCGCTTGCAAATAGCGACGTTAACAATGGCTATCAAGCGCCACCGACACAAGGTGGTTATCGCAGCTCAACTGACAATAACAGCTTTGAAGATGTCATGCGCCAAGCTCCGCTTATGTTTGCATCCCGAACGTACAATACTAGCCACCCAGGTTACGACGCGAATTTAGTGCGTAACTTCCCCGGTAAAATTTTTAATATGGATAAAGATTTGGGTAATCCAGTCTATGCTGAATTAAAAAAATTAATTAAAAAGGAAGCGATTGATGATTCGCAATGGAGTGCTATTTTAAGAAATACACTTGAAGAAGCAAGAAGTGTTCCTCATGCTGATCAAGTATTTGAGCGCAAAGCTTATGTGGAAAGATACATTGCCGATTTAGAAGCGAAATATGGCGCATATTACAAACCAGGTTGGGTAAATTTGGAAGATGCTCTATTTTTATATTGGGTGGTTCGTAAATTAAAACCAAAGACAATTGTTCAAACCGGTGTTTGTAACGGTTTATCCAGCGCATTTATGATGTTGGCGCTTGCTAAGAACGGCCCAGATGGCACTTTACACGTTGTTGATATGCCGCCTATTTTTGATTCTACCGATCCAAATTGGCAAGCCAGAGGCAAAGTGTATGGCGTTACTATTCCTGAAGGTAAATCTTCCGGTTGGTTAGTGCCTGATGCTTATCAAGATCGTTTTGAAGTTTTAAGTGGTGATGCTAAAGACTTGCTGCCAGGTTTACTGGAAAAAGTCGGTAGCATTGATATGTTTTATCATGATTCCGATCACACGTATGATCACATGATGTTTGAGTTTGTCGAAAGCAAAAAATATTTATCAAAAAACGGCGTGATCGTTTCTGATGATATTTCCTGGAATGCATCATTGTGGGATTTTGCCGATCAATATATGGCACCCGCCTATAATTACCGCGGTTCCATGGGAATTGCCTGCTTCTAAATAAAGTAGCCCGGATGAAATGCGCTGCATTTCATCCGGGGTTAACCGGAATCAATTAAACAATGAATCATCTCGTTGTAGGTGCAAATGGCAACATTGGTTCGGCCTTATTTTCGCGTTTAAAAGCAAGCGGGGCTGCTGTTTGGGGAACGTCTAAACGTTCCTGTGTAGAATCGCAAGAGAATATTATCGCTTTTAATTTACTCGAACCATCTTTCACTTGGTCGTTTGCAAATCACAATTTCGATGTTGCTTATCTTTGTGCCGGTGTTTGCCGCATGGCGCTTTGCGAAGACGATCCCATTGGTACAAGTAAAATTAATATTGATGGTATGACAAATCTTGCCAAATACTTGGCTGAAAAAGGCACGTTTATTGTTTTTCTCTCCACTAACCAAGTTTTTTCTGGCGAGTCTTCGCATGTATTGGAAGGAGCTTCTTATCAACCACTCAATGAATATGGGCGACAAAAAGCCGTGGTTGAGCAATATATTCGTGAGCATTGTCCACGTTCTGCTATTGTGCGTTTAACGAAAGTCGTTGAGCCAAAGATGCAGCTCATTCAACAGTGGATTGAAAAACTGCAGCAACATGAACCTCTAGATGCATTTCATGACATGACGCTTGCCCCGGTTGCGCTTAGACAGGTGCTAGATGTGTTAGTGAAAGTGGGAGAGGCAAAGCGCCCAGGTTGTTACCAAGTCTCGGGTGCAAAAGATGTGTCCTATTTCGAGCTGGCTAAGTATGTTGCCAAGCGTTTAGGCGCTAGTGAAGATTTAGTGCGTTCCGTCAGTGCGCTAGATAAAGGAATTAAAAAAACTTTTCTGCCACGGTTTACAACGCTTTCCTGTTCAAGCACAATCGCCCTTTGCGAGCAAAAGCCGCCGTCTTTTTCCGAAGTCGTACAAGAATGTTTCGAAATCGATAATGGAAATAGTGAAAATAGCACAGAAAATAATATAGGAAGAATAAGCAGACATGAGTCGTGAAGCAATAGATGTAGTCACCGGTGGCGCAGGATTTATCGGCAGTCATTTGGTTGATAGCTTATTGGCAGATGGACGCCGAGTGCGCGTCGTAGATAGTCTCATTACCGGCCATCCTCGTAACCTCGAGCAACATAAAAATAATCCCAATTTAGAAGTCGTGATCGGCGAAATCGCTGATTTAGATTTAATGAAAAAAGTTTGTCAAAACGCTGAGCGTGTTTATCACTTAGCGGCAAGAGCTGACATTGTGCCTTCCATTCAAAATCCACTCGAATATTTTCGCTCCAATGTCGATGGTACGTTCTCGGTTTTGGAAGCGGCGCGTTTTTATAATATTAAACGCCTAATTTATATTGCTTCTTCTACTTGCTACGGTTTTCCAGACATATTTCCGACACCAGAAGATGCCAACATTTCAGTGCAATATCCCTATGCCTTGACCAAGAATCTAGGTGAACAGCTAGTTTCGCATTGGCATAAAGTTTACAAATTACCGACGATATCCTTGCGTTGCTTTAACGTCTATGGCCCACGCGCGCGTACATCAGGCAGTTATGGCGCGGTATTTGGCGTGTTTTTGGCGCAGTTATTGGCAGACCAACCGTTAACCATAGTCGGCGATGGCGAGCAAACCCGCGATTTTACTTATGTTAGTGATGTAGTATCGGCAATTCGTTGTGCGGCAGATAGTACCGTTCACGGTGAAATTTTTAACGTCGGTAGTGGCCGTGATCCCGTTTCAGTCAATCGCTTAGTGGAATTGTTAGGCGCTAAAAAAACGGTATTCATCCCTAAACGTCCTGGTGAACCAGATACAACTTGGGCGGATGTTAATAAAATTCAAACCATGCTGAACTGGCGAGCAAAAGTATCCATTGAAGAAGGCGTGAAAATCATGCTGGACAATATCGATTACTGGCGCGAAGCCCCCGTATGGACCCCCGAATCTATTGCCGAAGCTACCAGTGATTGGTTTAAGTGCTTGGCGTAAAAATATATTAAGGAGTAACACGTAAATGCTAACTTGGATAAAAGCTTACTTAAACACCTTGCACAATTTACTGTTAAATACACAAACTACCAATCATCAAGGCATGTCGCTTTCCATCGATGATGGTTTTGCCCAATACATCCAACGTATGAAAGCAACTCGCGAACATAACAATAAAATTATATTTGTTGGTAATGGCGGCAGCGCAGGTATTGCCAGTCACTTAGCCATTGATTATTCCAAAAATGGTCGCTTGCCCGCGATGGCTTTTAACGATGCCTCGGCATTGACGTGTTTAAGCAACGATTATGGCTACGAATTTGTGTTTGAAAAACAAGTTGAGTTTCATGCCCGCAAAGGCGATGTGTTAGTTGCAATCAGTAGCTCAGGAAAATCTGTCAATATTTTGAATGCGGTAAAAGCGGCGCGCAAAATTGGCTGCTCAGTCATGACATTTTCCGGCTTTGATAAGCAAAATCCGTTGGCAAAATTAGGCGATCTTAATTTTTATGTCGATTCAAAAGAATATGGTTTTGTCGAAGTCGGACACGTTGCGCTTATGCATGCCATGTTAGATCACATAACTGGCGAGATGCATAAACAAGCAAGATCCACATCCAATTTAGCAATAGCAGAATAATGGAGTAAATGAAAATGACGAATCAATTTAAACGAATCATGGTAACTGGCGGGGCAGGTTATGTCGGTAGCCGCTTAATTCCAGCTCTATTAGATAATGGTTATGAAGTTAGCGTATTGGATTTGTATATTTATGGCAAAGACGTGTTTGGTTCGTATCACGGCCATAAAAATTTAACTGAAATTTGCGGCGATATTCGCGATCCAGCCATGGTGCGTAAAGCCATGATAGGTTGTGATTCTGTCATTCATTTAGCCTGTATTTCCAATGACCCTTCTTTTGATTTGAACCCAGATTTAGGCCGAACCATCAACTTTGATGCGTTTAGACCGATGGTGCAAATGGCAAAAGAATTAAACGTAAAACGTTTTATTTATGCCTCTTCATCTTCTGTTTATGGCGTGAAAGAAGTCATGAACGTCACCGAAGAATTGCCACTGGAACCTTTAACCGATTATTCAAAATACAAAGCCGATTGTGAAGATGTACTGAAAGAAGAAGTGGCACCTGGTTTTGAAACAGTGATTATTCGTCCGGCAACTGTTTGTGGTTATTCCTCGCGTTTACGTTTGGATTTAACTGTCAACATTCTTACGACACATGCTTATTTCAATAAGAAAATTAAAGTGTTTGGCGGCGAACAATTGCGTCCAAATATTCACATTGAAGATATGGTTGATGCTTATTTATGCGTGTTAAACGCAAGCAAAGAGAAAGTGGATGGTAAGACGTTTAATGTAGGCTTCCAAAACTTACCAGTCGCTGAAATTGCTAATTTAGTAAAACAATCTTTCGCGGAAGATATTGCCATTGAAGTAGTGCCAACCAATGACAACCGTTCTTATCATGTGTCATCGGATAAAATTCAGCGCGAATTAGGATTTACGCCTAAACGCACGATTGAACATGCGATACGAGATTTAAAAGCGGCGTTTGAAGGAAATTTAGTTACCAATCCGTTTACCAACGAGGTTTATTACAACATTAAGCAGATGCAACAAATTGGGTTGCGCTAGAGAAAAAATGTCAGGTTCGTTGCAAGATCAAGCTTATCAAGTACGAGTGCTCTTGGCAGTTTGGGGCGAACATTTTATTGATGATTTTTTGCAGCTCTCCCTGCCTAGTTTGCTTGCTCCTGGCAATATGCCGGCACTAGCTGCCGGCCATGATACGCGTTTTGTTTTTTTAACGCGTTTGCAAGATGTGCCAGTATTCGAGCGAAATCCAGCTTTCCAACTTTTAAAAACCATTTGTCCTATTGAATTCCTTTCGATTGAAGATTTGATTGTGCAAGGCGGTTATTCAGCAACATTAACATTAGCGTTTGACCGAGCTGTGCGCGCAACAGGCGCGCAAATGTTAAATACTTATTTTGTCTTTTTAACGGCTGATTACCTCATGGCGGATGGTTCCATGCAGGGTTTGATGCGTTACATACAAAAAGGGTATAGCGGCATTTGTGCTGGCAACTTTCAAGTTGTCCAAGATGAAATGGTACCATTTTTAGAGACCCAGATTAAAGATCACGTGCTGGCAGTAAAACCTAGAGAGCTGTTGAAACAAAGTTTTCGTTGTTTGCATCCGATTACAATGGCAAGTTTTTTTGATGAGAATTTAATACATAATTATCGAGCCAATCGGTTTTTTTATCGCAACAGTCAGGATGCTATCTCCGGCCGTTTTTATTTATTGCATATGTTATGCATTAAACCAGAAACACAATCATATCGAGTTGGCGCTTCGTGCGATTATTCTTTTATTCCGGAAATGTGTCCATCAGGTAATGTGGCGGTCATCACAGACTCTGATGATTATTTAGTAGTGGAAGCGCAAGAGCGTAGCCATGAGTTGGGTTTTGTGAATTGGGGTAAGTATGATATTAACAAGCTGACCCAGGCCTTATCGGAATGGACAACCGTACAGCATAGACAAAATGCCGAGCACACTATTTATTTTCATGTTACTGATATTGATGATAATGAAAAAGCACAACATGAAACGGTATTAAATAAATTTACTAATAGTTTGGCGCGTGGCTTAAGAAAGATTAAGCCCAAACCTTATTATAATCATCCATATTGGAGCGGGGCGTTAGATACCTTAACGCAGCAACGCGAATTGCTTAAAAATTCCGAAGATCATGATTTTTTAAATCTAATTGTGCCATGCGGCAGTTTGCAAAAAAGAATGTTTCACCGTTTGTTTGGCAGTCCTCCCTATGTATTCCCTTGGCATTTCCATTGGCGCGAACATTACTTAACGACACGTTTACTTAAATCCCATCTTCAATCTGTCAATGCCAATAAAGTTGCTGTCTTTTATGACACTTATTTGCAGATTTTTATGCAATATTGCGATTGGTTTAAGCAGAAATTACATTTACCTAACCATTTCACAGTAAGAAAATTACAACAAAATCCCGTCAAAATAGCTGAATTGCAAGCGGAGAAATTTGAAGTATGCGTGCTGATGGTTGCATTGGGTGAGGCGGAAAAAATTAAGTCTTATTTAGATTTATTAAAAACGATGCTGACTGAGACGGGAAAAATTTTAGTTTTCATTCCTAGCGGCGAAATGCCACAAGAAGTGTTAAAAGAAAAATTTTTAAGTAAGTTGAGTGCGATTGAAGCGAATTACCAAATTATTCAGGTCGATTCTGTTCATAATGATCTTAGTGTTGTTGCTAAAATGACAATTGATTATATCAACACGGCGTTTACTTACAGCAGAAAAAAACGCTTCTTTTACTATTTGATTTTAGGCGTGCCTGGTTGCTTGTTTGCGACGTTCAGAAACATTTATTTTTTATTTGCCAAACCCAAAAATATTTATTGCACTAGCTTTTTAGTCGCGTTAAGGCCAGCGAAAGGAGGGGTTGATGCAAGCAATTAAAATCAGCGCTATTTTACCTAATTATAATTCAGTGGTTTTTTTACCTAAATCCATAGAAACCTTAGTGGAGCAAACCGACGCGTTTGATGAAATTATTATTGTCGATGATGGTTCGACGGATAACAGCGTGGAAGTCATTCAGGGTTTTATGCAAACACACGCCAATATTCGCCTTATTCGCCATGAAAAAAATCAAGGAGTGAATGCAGCATTAAACACGGGTATTAAAGCGTCGACTGGCGATTATGTTATTTTATGTGCCGCAGATGATTTTTACGCGAAAAATATTGTTGCCTTAGCAAAAGATGTCATACAAAAGCATCCGCAAGTTGGATTGATTTGTGGAGATGCGGTGGTTTATCGCTATGACTTGAAAGCGCCATTTTATCGCCTGTTGCCATATCCTACGCATTGCTATATTTCTCCTCAACAATTTAAGCGTATCGCTGCCAAAAGTTATGTTGGCTTTAATGGTGGCGGTGGCATGTTTATTAATCGTGAATTAATGCTAAAAGCCGGCATGTTAAACCCAGCCTTACGTTGGCATAGTGATTGGCTACTTTATTTTGTTGCCGCATTTGAGCAAGGTTTTTATTACGTCAACGAAGTGTTTATTCACATTAGCATGCGTAAAGCTGGCTATTCTGAATCAGGTAAGCAAAACAAGAAAATTCAAAATCAAGTTATGTTAGAGACTGTCAAAGCAATAGCCGAGCAGCATCCAAATTTATGGCATTACTTTCAAGAAACAGCGTTGGCGCCGCATTATTCGCCACGCTATATTCCATTATTTTTAAGCAATGCCAGTGCGCGGCAATTTATGAGCTTGCGTTTAGCTTGGAAAATGTTAATTAATAATCGTCTTGTTGAACGCGTAGGTCGATTGTTTCCCTATCGTGTGATTTTAGGGGTAAGAAAATTATTAAGGTCATAAGGAAAAAACCATGACAAGCAGCACAGTAGAACCACAATATAATGATTGCCTCGATGTGATGAAAAAACATGGGTTGGCACAATTGGGCATTATGTCTAACCAAGTTTGGTATGATGACCCACGTCGTTTAGCATTCATGTTGTCGCGCTATAAATTTGTATCGAAAATGTTGAGTGGCCGCAAGAAAGTAGCTGAAATTGGCTGTGGCGATGCATTTGGTAGCCGTATCGTGAGACAAGAAGTTGCCGATTTGCATGTCTATGATATCGACCCTATCTTTATCAAAGATATTAATGAGCGTGCCGCTAACAAGTGGCCTTTAAAAGCTGGCTTGCACGACATTTTAACTGGTCCATTGAGTGAGCAATATGATGCGATTTATAGCTTAGATGTCATAGAGCACATACCTAATGATCAAGAACATTTATACATTAATCATATCAAGCAATCTTTAGCGCCACATGGTGTGGCCATTATTGGTGCGCCGTCATTAGAATCGCAAACGTATGCTTCACCTCAAAGCAAAGCCGGGCATATTAATTGCAAGTCTGGTAAGAATTTTAAAGAATTTTTTCAGCAGCATTTTCATACCGTCTTTTTGTTTGCCATGAATGATGAAGTTGTGCATACAGGATTTTATCCTATGGCTCATTATAATTTTGCTTTGTGCTGTGAAGCGAAATAAGCATGCGTATCGGCATTGATTTTGACAATACGATTATTTGCTATGACAAAGTCTTTTGTGATTTGGCTAAAGCGTGGCAATTAATCGATGTGAATTATCAAGGTCCAAAACAAGCCGTAAAAGCAAAAATCCAAGCCTTACCGGATGGTGATTTGGTCTGGCAAAAATTGCAAGGTAAAGCGTATGGTGAATTTATTAGCGGCGCAGAAATATTTGCCGGTTTTAAAGAATTTATGGCGACTTGCAATGCGCGGCCAGATGTCTCAGTTTTTATTGTGAGCCACAAAACTGAATTTGGTCACTTTGATGAGAAACGTATTTCCTTGCGTGACCAATCACGTTTATGGCTGCGTGAACAAGGTTTTTTTGATTCCGGTTCAGTTGGTATTCCTGAAGAAAATGTTTTTTTTGAAAGCACGCGTGAAGAAAAAATTGCGCGTATTAATGCGTTACAATGCACCCATTTTATTGACGATTTAATTGAAGTGTTAGGTTCGCCTATCTTTCCTAGTGAAATCGAACGTTTTCTATTTCAACCAGGAGAGTTATCAGCAAACC
>Ga0163162_10001530_pt1 | contig 21562 bp, 15 predicted proteins | sample S55metaG_FD_115310 | JGI IMG/M metagenome (GOLD analysis project Ga0163162, IMG submission 115310) | Switchgrass rhizosphere microbial communities from Kellogg Biological Station, Michigan, USA - S5-5 metaG | ecosystem: Host-associated > Plants > Roots > Rhizosphere > Soil | place: USA...
CACAACCTTCCCGTACTAATGTGCAATTACACCGGAAAGGAGGTGGTCGAATGACAAGTTCTGATTCAAGTGGGAGTTGTAAAAGACCAGGTGAGGTGGCTGTGACTTAGAGCGGTCGCTCTAAGAACCATCGCACGACTACCGGTGATTTTAGGGTTGTAATTCCACCCGACGTGCAGGTCGCGCCGGGACCCGGAGTTCGCCGAAGGGGACCACCTTTAGAGTGGCCGCCTCTTGGTCAATCCCAAACAGTACACCGGGCGGCCCGCGAATTGAAAAATACGCGGGCCGTTCTATTTTTGCGGTTACACCTTCGCCTTCTCGAATCCCATCCGTACCACTTCCGCCGTGTCTTCCGCCAGGCCGAGCGCGCCCGCTTCCACAGCCGTGAACCAGCCCACCTCGTCGGCGTCGTCGGCCGCACGGGCTTCTCCGGCTACCCGGCGGCAGAGGAAATCAACGAGCACGTAGTGATACAAAGTGCGGCCTGCGTCATCGCGCAGTACGCGGTCGTAAACCCCAAGGAGTTCCGTCGGTTCCACGCTGAGACAGGTTTCCTCCATCGCCTCCCGCACGGCTGCTTCGCGCAGGGTTTCTCCCAATTCCAACACTCCGCCGGGGATCGACCATTCTCCCACCAGCGGAGGATGTCCTCGCTTAACCAGCAGCACGCGTCCATTCTCGATGATGATGGCGCCAACGCCTACCAGGGGCGAATCCGGATATTCTCGTTTCATAAATAGAAGATCGGAGATTGAAGGCACATGATATCGCGACCGGTCTAGAATATCCGGGTGTCATTAGACGAATACAAACGCAAACGCCGCTTTGAGGAAACTCCCGAGCCGCCTCCGAAGCTCGAGAAGAAATCTCGGCACCGGTTTGTGGTGCAGAAGCACCGTGCCACCCGGTTGCACTATGACTTCCGGCTGGAGATGGAAGGCGTGCTCAAATCCTGGGCCGTCCCCAAAGGACCGTCGCTCGATCCTGCCGACAAACGTTTGGCCATGATGGTGGAAGACCATCCGGTGTCGTACTTCGACTTCGAAGGCACGATCCCGGAAGGCAACTACGGAGCAGGCACCGTGATGGTCTGGGACGTCGGCACCTGGGAACCTCTCTCACCCGAACCGGTGAAAGGGAAGTTCGTTCCCGGAACCGACGCCGAAGCCTCAGCCATGTTGAAGAAGGGCGATTTCAAGATTCGTCTGCATGGCAAGAAGCTCAACGGCGATTTCGGCCTGATTCACATGCACTCGCGCCGTCCCGGTACCAAAGGCACGGAGTGGCTGCTGATCAAGAAGCAGGACGATGACGTGGTGAAGGGCTTCGACATCGACAAGTATGACGAGTCGGCGCTGACTGGTCGAAGCATGGCTGACATCGGGGGCGATAAACAGTCAAAGAAGTGGACCAGCGATCGTCCTGCATCGCGCGGACCGGTGAAAGCGGCATGGCTGGCGGATGCGATCGCCAAGTTTGATAAGAAAAAGAAATCGACCGCCGAAGACACAGAGGACACAGAGAAGCCTCGCGTAAAAAAAAACGAAAAAAATAGGACGGTAGCGGCCGTCGCGAGTGACCCTGCAAAACAAAGAAAGACTTCCTCTGTGTCCTCCGTGGTGGAAGCTTTAAACGGCGCCGTCAAGCGCCCCATGCCGACGGCCATCAACCCCATGCTGGCCACGTCTGTTGACGATCCCTTCGACGATCCCGAATGGCTGTATGAAATCAAGTGGGACGGTTACCGCGCCATTGCGTTCATCAGCAAAGGCAAAGTTCGCCTGGTGTCGCGCAACCAGAATGACCTCACTGCACAGTACTCTGAACTGCACAGCATTCCATCTTTCATTAAGGCAGACACCGCCATCCTGGACGGCGAAATCGCAGCCCTCGATGAAGCTGGACGTTCTTCATTCAGCCTGATGCAGCAGCGAACCGGAATTCGGCAAGGCGGAAGGCGTGTCGCATCCCGCGGCGATATCCAGGTGCTCTATTACGTGTTCGATCTTCTTTATCTCGATGGATACGACTTGCGGCGAGTCTCGCTGGAAGAGCGTAAAGAAATCCTGAGGCAAATTACGGATGTAAGCGGGCATGTCCGCTACTCCGAACATTTTTCCCAGGGAAAGGGATTATTTGCCGTCGCCAAACAGAAAGGGCTGGAAGGCATTCTGGCGAAACGCAGGACCAGCGTTTATGAAGAACGCCGCACCCGCGAGTGGCTGAAGATAAAAATTACGCAAACCGTGGATTGCGTGATCGGCGGCTACACCGATCCTGAAGGCAGCCGCGAATATTTTGGCTCGATCGTGCTCGGCTTATACGACAAAAAAGGAAATCTCGTTCATGTCGGACAAGCCGGCACCGGCTTCGATCACGCCATGTTGAAAGAGATTTCGAAAGTCCTCAAGAAGCGCGAGACCAAGGCCAGCCCGTTCCCCCAAGGTGTGGAAGCACTACGAACCGTGCACTGGGTCAAGCCTGAACTGGTCGCCGAAATCAAATTTTCGGAATGGACTCACGAAACCGCAGAAGGTGGAATGAAATTGCGCGCGCCAGTTTTCCTACAGCTAAGAGACGATAAAGAACCGAAAGATTGTTCGTTGGAGCAGGTGGTTTCTCATCTAGCCATCTAGAAGCCAGGAGCTAGAAGCTAGCAGCTAGAAGCTAGCAGCTACTTAATGTCTTTCATCGCCATCATCGATCCGTAGTCTCTCCCCGAAGGTTCTACTGCACGCACAACAATCCCAGCGTAGGCGTCGCGGAATTCTGGATACTTCGCCAGCAGCGCTTTTATCACCGCCATGTTGTCCTGAAAGGTCTTTCCGTTGTCGGAGACATCCGCGGACTGGTATTTCACGACCAGATCGAAGTCACGGGCTACCGGTACCGGGAACAAGTCGGTGACTTTGTAAGTCTTTCCTGCCGCGACCAGATCGAACGGAGGAAGATCGGACGGCTTGACGGTTTGCATCTCGTCATACAGTTTGTCGGTCGTGGCGGTGGCCATGAACGGGACGGGTACCAGCAACTCGCGGGCCTCGCCAAAATAGAACCAGGCATTACGAGGTTGCCCCTTGGTTTTGTATTCCCGTGCGCGCTCGGCGAACCATATGCCGTCGTGGCCTGAAATCTGGGCAGGCTTGGCATAGAAGCCGCCCAACTTCCATTCGTTTCCCTGTTGTTGCAAAACGAAAGAAACCGTGTAGGCGCCCTGTGGCGAAGCGGCGTCGAGAGTGACAATGCCGTAGTTGCCGGGCGGCAGATTGGGAATGATGAAGACGGCGCTGTCCGTCGTCTGTCCGTGGGCGCCGAATACACCGCACAGGAATTCGGCGCGTTCCAGCGGGGCGGAGCCCTCTGCCTTTAAGAGAAAAGCAGGGCGCGGCACTCCCGTCACACCACTCAGGTTGGGCTGGCTGTCTTTGACCGCGCTCTCAATGCCGGAAAAATTGGATGCCAGGCCAGGAATGGCATTCTGCCGCAACGAGGCTGAGTCGCCCCGCGCCGCCATGTCGTAATACCGGGCTGCGGTGGACTTTAGCGCCGAAGCCGTTGCCTGGTCCACGTCCGCCGCTGTCATGCAGGTCTGGGCCGTGGCGGAGATTGCCGATATCGAAATCAACAGCACAGGTATCCATTTTGCGATGTTCATTGAGTAGCGGATATTCCACCTCGGAAGCATGCCGTTCGGAACCAGGAGCAATGCCACAATCTTAAACTGTCCCAGCCACCCGTCGATACTCCGTATTTTTGAGCCACTGCCGCTTCTGGCCAAGATTGCGCCGGAGTTCGCCGTGTGCTACCGTCGCCCCTGTTCCCCATTTTCACGCGAGGGAGAGGTTCCATGGTTCTAGTCTTCCTGGGCATTCTGGTGGTCATTGTCGTGCTGTTGATTGGGATGTACAACAGCCTCGTTCAGTTGCGTGTCCGCGCCGACAACGCCTGGTCGGATATCGACGTACAACTCAAACGGCGTCATGATCTTATCCCCAATCTGGTGGAGACGGTGAAAGGCTACGCCGCCCACGAAAAAGGGACCTTCGAGAACATCGCAAAGTTCCGGTCACAGGCCATGCAGGCAACCACGCCAGGGGACAAGGCGGAAGCCGAAAACCAGTTGAGCGGAGCGCTGAAAAGCCTATTCGCCGTGGCGGAAAACTATCCTGAGCTCAAAGCCTCTGAGCAGTTCACCCAATTGCAGGGTTCGCTCAGCCAGACCGAAGATGCCATCCAGAACTCACGGCGTTACTACAATGCCGTCATCCGCGACTTGAATACCAAGATCCAGTCGTTTCCGACGAACATCCTCGCCGGAATGTTCGGCTTCCAGCAGAAACAGTTTTTCGAGGTGGCCGCAGCCGACCGCGAGCCGGTGGCGGTGAAGTTCTAAGATGCGGCTGGCCAGACGAAAGCTGCTGTTCCTCGTTTGCCTCTTTGCCCTGAGCACGCCGGTCTTCTCCCAGAGCTGGCGGATCGCCGATTTCCAGGGCACCGTCCTAATCACTGAGGACGGTTCCACCCTGGTGAAGGAGCGCATCAACCTTGTTTTCATCGGCGAGTGGCATGGCATTCACCGTATTATTCCCATCGAATATCCCGGACCGCGAAGCACGAACTACACACTGTTTCTCGATATCGTCAGCGTGACCGACGGCGCCGGTCAGAAACTGAAGTACGACTCGAAAACTTCCGGCGGTTACCGCGACCTGAAAATCTACATTCCCGGCGCGGTGGATACGACACGCGCCGTGGAGATCAGTTACCTGGTCCGCAACGGCATCCGTTTTTTCGAAGACCACGACGAGTTTTACTGGAATGTCACCGGCAACGACTGGCCGGTGCCGATCGATCATGCCGAGGCGCACGTCTACCTGCCCAAGGCGGCAGCCGGAAGACTGCGGGCGCAGGCGTTCACCGGAGCGTACGGATCGGCCTTGCGTGACGCTACGTCAGAAATCAACGGCGCGGACGTTGCCTTCGAGACCACCAACCCGCTGCCGATGCGCGGAGGGATGACCATCGACATCTTCGTCCCGAAAGGCATTCTGAAAGAACCGGGTTCGCTGACGCGGTTGTTCTGGTTTTTGGGCAGCAACCCCATCGTATTCTTGCCATTGTTCACTCTGGCCGTGATGACGATCTTGTGGTGGTACAAGGGGAGGGACCCTGACCCCGGGCGTTCGGTTGCGCCAATGTACGAACCACCACCTGGCATTTCCCCCGCGGAGGCCGGCACGCTAATCGATGACTCCATCCATCCGCGTGACATTACATCCACGATTGTGGACTTGGCGGTGCGGGGTTACGTCAAAATTGAAGAGACCGTCGATACCACTCTTCTGATCTTCCATTCTAAGGACTACATCTTCCATTCGCTCAAGCCGGTCACCGAATGGCAGGGGCTCGCGCCGCATGAGCGTGTGATGATGGAGAATATCTTTGCCGGCGGTCAGCAGACCCAGTTGTCCAGTTTGAAAAACCGCTTCTATACCGCGATTCCGATCATTCAGCAGGACATTAAGGCGGCATTGAAGAACAAAGGCATTTACCTGCTTGATCCCGATTCCGCGAATGGATACAGCGTGGTGGCGGCCATCTTGATTATCGCTCCGTTCCTGATTTTGCAGTTCACCGGATATAAGCAAGTATTCAATTCCGTCGTTCTGTTAATCGCGTCTGGCGTTGTTTCCGCGATCATTTGGTGGTTGTTCGCAAGAGAAATGTCGGCGAAGACACTACAGGGGGCTCGCACTCGGATTGCCGTACTGGGTTTCCAGGAGTTCATGAATCGAGTGGACGCCGATCGCCTGAAACGCATGCCGCCGGATACGTTCGAAAAATACCTGCCGTACGCAATGGCTCTCGGAGTGGAACATCACTGGGCACAAGCTTTTGCCGGGATCGTTCAGAACCCGCCGAGCTGGTATGTATCGCCTAACGGCATGACAGGTTTCAATCCCATCTTCTTTTCGAGTTCCATGCACAATATGGCATCCGATATGCACCAGGTATTTGTCTCGGCGCCGCGCTCGAGTTCAAGCGGTTCAGGCTTCGGAGGCGGCGGTGGCGGAGGGTTCTCAGGCGGCGGCTTCGGAGGCGGAGGCGGTAGCGCTTTCTAAGGTTTCGGAAAAGGCAATCGCGAGGTTCCCAGAAAGCTCGGCCTTTGTCGCGCCCGTTCTTACGGGCGTTTGTGGAATAGATGCTTGGTCACCGTGGGCCAAAATTCGGCAAATGCGTTGCCGCCCATCCGTCCGGCGAAGCCCAGAGCAGTTCGCAGACAGGCGTCGCCCACACCCGACTCACTGTCCGCCCGCCAGGTATTCGAGAGGAAATTGTTGCCGGAAGTCCCAATGTACCGGGCATAAGCGGGAGCCATAGTTCCGTTGCCTTGGCGTGCCATGAAAGTCATCACGATCACGTTCTTGATCCGTCCTTTGACGGACTGGCCCGTAGCGCGGAAATATCGCGGGTCCTCGCCCCAAAGGGAACCGAAAGCAGCTTCCATGGCGTTGCCGGTGGCAATGCCGGTGAAGCGCATTCCGTAGCGTTTTCCGTACCCTTCCCAATGGGGGCCGTATTCGCGAGGACGGTCCAGGCCTGTGCCAAAACCTGCCGTAAACAGGCCCGCCGTCAGGCTTTCCGGGCCGACGGTGCTACGGACAAACCACTTCAGCCGCTGCCGGTTGGTGATGGGCTGGTTCGAAACGGAAGAATTCCCGAACGCCTGCGACTTCTGATCACGAAGAACCTGACCTGTGGACCAGGTGGATAAAAGAATGAGAATGGCCAGCAACTGCCCCAAGTTTAGTTTCACAGGTGTTTGTTGCTAACTATAGCGTTAAGTTTGCTTTCCGAACATTAAATGAGCGACAGAAAAATCGGGGCCGCGTTGTGAGAGCCATTTCCCCTTGCGTTTTTTGGAGGTTGGGCACGGCCAATGGCCGCAAGCAGGGTCCGCCTTACGGTCGGTGCAAGGAGGGAATCTAGTTCCTACCCCTATCCTGTCCCTTATCAGGCTATTCCGGGGGATGGCATCCGTGATATAACCGCGCAAGCAGATCGTTCTGGATTCATTCAAGGAGATCCGGCATGGAGCTGGGTTTCGCGGGTCGAAATGGGCAGGAACGAGGAGGCATTGTGTCCGACGCGCGGACGGGGAAGCGATTTCCCCTGGAATTACCAATCAAGATTCACAAAGAAGAAGGTGGCGAGCACAGCGGTCTCACGGGAAACCTGAGCGCCGCCGGAGTCTACATCAAGGCTGATGCCGCGCTCGAGTTGGGTTCGAGCGTCGAATTTGAGATTACTTTACCGCCAGAAATGACGGGGGCCAAAGAAGGTGTAGTCATCCAATGCCGGGGTCGCGTCGTTCGTACTGACGAACCTGACGGCGGTCCCGCAGACGCGCGTGGCGTAGCCTGCGTGATTGACTCCTACGATTTCGTCCGCCACTAGAGGCGAGGAGCTTACATAGATGCTGAAATTGATTCTGGCCGACAATCAAGCCATCTTCCGCGCCGGTATCGCCAAAGTGCTGGCGGTGGAAGATGAAATGCGCATCGTGGCGCAAGCGCAAACCCAGGAGCAGATGTTCATGGCCCTGGACAAATTTCGCGCTGCAGTTCTGGTGGTTGCGGGCGGGTTCCATTCCGATTTCAATGGCATCCTGCAGGCTGCCGGCAAAGCCAAGACCAGGGTCGTTGTGCTGGCCGACACCGGCGAAAGCGCGCAACGCTACATGGGTGCAGGCGCCAACGGCGTTGTCTATCGCAACGTGACCAGCGCGGCTCTCGTCGATTGTGTCCGCAAAGTGGCGCGTGGCGAAAACTGGGTGCAGGACATTGCCGTGCCCAGCGAACTCACCGAAAACGATATGGTCGGACTGCGGGTGCGCGATCGCCTGACGGCGAAAGAACTGCGTATCGTCGCTCTCATTGTTCAGGGCTACAAGAACAAAGAGATTGCCTCACAACTGGGGACCACCGAGCAGGTGATCAAGAACTACCTGCGCAACGTGTACGACAAGATCGGTGTTTCCGACCGGCTGGAACTTGCGCTGTTCACCATCCACCACCGCATTCTGAACGAGGCGGCGGCTGCGACCGCAGCTGCGGCCACGCCACAGGCCGGAGCCGGCGTGACGTCGTAAAATTTAGTGTGTTTATGAAAGGCCGCCCAAGGGCGGCCTTTTCGTTTTGGGCGGCCACGAACCACGTAGGGGTGATCTGGCCAGCGCGTTAGCCCGCCCGGACGAAGGCGTTCAGGCCTACGTGCTGATCCCGGCAATCCATTTTTTGAATTGGACATTCCCAATCCATACTGGCACAGTAGCAATGTCCACTTCCTTGCAAGAAATCAACTGCGAGGCTGGGTGGTGCGGACAGTGAAGTTCGCTTTTTACCCCTGTTGTTCCAACCTGTAGTTTTCTGACCTCGTCGTCCCAACTCTAACCCCGAAAGCGGCCAATTTTGGCGCGGGCGCCGGTGTGTCTGCTTTCGACAACCAAAGAGGAGATAAGGTCATGAAATCAATTTGGAAAGCTTCGCTTTTGAAGATGCTGGTTCTGTTCGTTGGAGCGCTGGGAGCATCGGCGCTGCCTGTTTCGGCCCAGAGTACAACTGGAACATTTACTCTGGCCCACAAAGTTCGCTGGGGAACCGCTGTCTTGCCCGCGGGAGATTACACGTTCTCCGTTGACACGCAGGCCTGGCCGGCACGAGTGATGGTTCGCGAACTCGGCGGCACAGGCTCGGCGATGATTCTGTCACAGGCCTACTCGGACCAGAAACTCGCCGATGGCAGCACTCTGGTGATCGAACAGAAAGCCGGTGAATCGGTCGTCAGCAGCCTGAAATTAGGCCCAGTCGGACTGGCGCTGGAATTCTATTCGGTGAAAGCCACTACTCCGGCGGAAACGGCCTCTCTGGCTCCAATCGCCGATTCTCAACCTGGCACTTGTAAAAAAAATCAGCCACGGATTTCACGGATCTTCACGGATAGAAGGAAGAGTAAAAGTTTTATCCGTGAAGATCCGTGAAATCCGTGGCTGGGGTTTTAGCCAACGACCAAAGGCCAAGGACCAACGACGTTTTTTAGTTCGTTCTCGAGTTGCGTCTCAATTCATCGGTGACAACGACTGCCTCGGCCACTTGCCGCATTGACTTGCGAGTCTGGCGGCTTTGGCGTTGCAGAGCGAGATATGCCTGCTCTTCGTCGATGCCAAGATCGCGCTGCAGAATGCCTTTAGCGCGCTCCACGATCTTTCGGGTTTCGAGTTGCTGCGATAGATTGGTGTTCTCGGTCTCCAGTCGCGCCATTTCAATCTCAGCGCCCACCAAAAAGCCCGCCGTCGAGATCAGCCGGATTTCCTTCTGGTTGTGAACGTGCGGACGCCGATGCTGCAGATTGATTACGCCCACAACTCGTCCACGTGACATTAACGGCACCGAGAGGAACGCTTCGTACGTGTCTTCCGGCAACTCGTGGAAAAACTGAAAGCGGGGATCCTTGGAAGCGTTCTTCGAAACCGCAACCGGTTCGCGATGTTCCGCCACCCAGCCGGTGATGCCTTCTCCCACCTGCAGTTTCAGGCGGTCCACGACGTCTGGATGCGGATTCTTGGACGCCCGCAATAATAGCTGTTCATCCTCAAGGACATAAATAAGGCAGGAATCGCATTTCACCAGGGCCGAGGCGAACTCTACAACGCGCGCCAGAACTTCATGCAGTGCGTCCGCCGACGCCATACTGCTGCCAAGTTGGTGCAAGAAATCAACAGAAGAATCGTCTAAAGGTATTGATGTCGACATATGGAAACGATAGGGAAGGATACAAGGCCTGTCCAATAGCAATTTTCGATCAGCGCCATAAAACCTTTTCGCGCAACTTAGTGGAAATAAATGAATCTTAGGAGGGGTTGCGAGAATATTTTGTTACGGCAATGTTCCAAAATATTTCACTCCGGATTGGAACTTGACGGAAACAGATCAAGTTTATATTTCGACATCGCTGCTGCTGATGCGGCTGAAAATTACGCGGCTGAAGTTGATTAAGGTGAACGAAACTTCTTCCTGAGAATGCTTGAACCACTCGACTCCGGGAAGGGCACGAGTTCACTCGTGCCGCCAGCATGCAGAAAACCTGTGGCGCTTCAGCGCCTGAGGTTCGCTGTTCGCTCCCAGATTCTCCAGTCTGAGTACAAAGCGTACCTCAGCGGCTGAAGCCGCGATCACTCGGCCTAGTTTGCGGCACGAGTGAACTCGTGCCCTTCCCGTTCGTTTGCCCTTCCCGCGCCGTCCTTTTCCCCAAACAACTTCCCCCGGGGTAAAAGATAATCGGGACCGCCCGCTACGTACAAAGCGTACCTCAACAACGGAAGCCGCCGATCACGCGGCCTGGTTGCGGCACGAGTAAACTCGTGCCCTTCCCCGGGGCGATTGGTTCAAGCATCGTCACCAGGAAGTCTGCCGTCCTAGATCTTTTCCCCCACTACTTTGCCTTGCGTAAACAAGTAAAGATAATCGGGGCCACCTGATTTGGAATCCGTACCCGACATATTGAATCCACCAAATGGATGTGCCGCAACGGTCGCACCGGTGCACTTGCGATTGATGTACAAATTGCCGACATGGAATTCCTGTATGGCCCGGGCGATTCTGTCTTTTGATTTCGTGTAGACCGCCCCGGTCAGGCCAAACTCAGTGTCGTTCGCGATCTCGAGCGCGTGCTCGAAATTCTTTGACTTGGTAACGGCCAGCAGCGGACCGAAAACTTCTTCCTGTTCCAGGCGCGAGCCTGCCGGGATATCGGCAATGACCGTGGGCTGCAGAAAATATCCTTCGCCTGCATTCGTCGCACGACCGCCGCCGGTAATGACGCGTCCGTCTTTCTTTCCGACTTCGATGTATTCGAGGATCGACTTCATCGAGCCTTCATTGATCACGGCTCCCATGTTGGCATTCTCTGCGGGATCGCCAATCGTGATTTTCTCCACCCGCGCTTTCAGCTTCGCCAAAAATACTTCGTAGATACGTTCATCAACAATCGCCCGCGAACAGGCTGAACAATGCTGGCCCTGAAAGCCGAATGCAGCCTGGGCGAACACTTCGACGGCCGTGTCCACGTCGGCGTCCGCGTCCACGATGATCGCGTCTTTGCCGCCCATTTCGAGGATGGTCCGCTTGATCCAAATCTGGTCGGGAGCTTGTGTAGCCGCGCTCTTGTTGATGTCGAGTCCAACTTCGCGTGATCCAGTGAAGGCGATGTACCGCGTCTTGGGATGGGCGACGACAGCGTTTCCGAAAGTAGCGCCTGCGCCGGGACAGAAATTCACTACGCCTTCGGGCATGCCGCACTCTTCCAGCAGTTCGACAAATTTCGCTGCGATGGTGGGCGAATCGCTCGATGGTTTCAGCACGACGGTATTGCCGCTGACGATCGAGGCCAGCGTCATGCCAGCCATGATGGCGCATGGAAAATTCCACGGCGGAATCACGGCGCCTACGCCCAGGGGAATATACATCAGAGTGTCGCGCTCGCCCGGCATCTGCACCGGCAATTCGGTGCGGGAAAGGCGCAGCGCCTCACGGGCGTAGTATTCGCAGAAGTCGATGGTCTCGGCGATATCGGCATCGGCTTCAGCCCAGTTCTTGCTCACTTCAAAAACCAGCCAGGCACAGAACTCGAACTTGCGCTCGCGCAACACATCGCCTACGCGGAAGAGCAGGCTGGCGCGCTCTTCGAACGACGTCCGGCTCCAACTGGCAAACGCTTCGAGCGCCGCTTTCATAACGGGTTCGACGTGTTCCTTGCCGGCTTTCTGGTGCAATCCGACAATTTGCGAGGGCTTCGCCGGATTGACCGACTTAATCTTGTCGCTGGTCTTGATCCGCTTGCCGCCGATGATGAGGTCATACTCACGGCCCAGCTGGCCGCGCACTTTATCGATGGCGGCACGGATCTTGCGGGCATTGTCTTCGCGGCTGAAATCGACCAGCGGTTCGTTTACGAATGGTCCTTCATGCAGGCGAATCTGTGGACGGGCAGGAGCTTCAACGGTTGCCATGAGTGCACCTCGGAATGTTTGATGCCGGAGGGTAGTTCTGAGACTCTTCGCGACTATTGTAGCACCGGAAAAACCCGAGGTTTGCTAGGCCGGGCGGATGAGGGCATCCGCCCCTACGCGTTTCGTTATGACTATTTCGCCAGGAAGGCGGCGATGGCTGGGCTTACCTTGGCGAGTTCACAGCCGGGTGCGTCATGTCCGCAATTGCTCTGCAGTTCAAGGACCTCAGACTGCAGCAAGCGGGCGAAATTCAGGGCTGGGCCTGGGGTCACCATGTGATCGGTTCGCGATGCGATGACCAGGACTTTTGCCTTGACCGCCGCCGCGGCCCGCTCCATTGAACCGCCGAAAGGTGCGGAGACGTCGTGAGCGATCATCGCCTCGGACTGTCGGATGTGATTGTTAGCGTCAAATTCCGCGACGTCTTTCCTGGTCGCCGCAAACCATTCCCGCAGTTTTTCTCGAGTCGTGTCCTGATTAAATTTATCCGGCGTTCCGATCGCCAGGCCTTCCAATCCAGTGAGCAGCGTCAACGCGGGCTGTTCGGTATAGTCCCCATGGTTCCATACAGGATCGTTTGTGATAGCAGCGTTTTCGGTCTGCCACAGCAGCAGATCGAACGGAGCCAGCCGGGGAGATCCAACGATCGGGATCGCCTTGTCGATGAAGTCAGGGTAGGAAACCATCCACTGAAAAGTCTGCATGCCTCCCATGGAGATTCCCATCACTGCCTTGAGGTGATTGATATGCAGCGTCTGGGTCAGCACCTGATGTTGGCTGTTGACCATGTCACGAATGCCGAACTTGGGGAACTTCATGTGAGGCTGGGTTTGGCTGTTGGAGGGTGACGTAGAAATCCCGTTTCCCAGCGCATCGACAAGAATCACGTAGTACTTGGAGTTGTCCACCACTTTGCCCGGACCAACTTGTTCGATCAGTTGCGCGCTGGTTCCGGTGAACCACGTCGGAAACAACACAGCATTGGACTTGTCGGCATTGAGTTGGCCGAAAGTGCGGTAGCCGATCCGGCAGTCGCGGATGGTTTCCCCGTTTTCCAGCTTGAAATCGCCGAGAGAAGCAAACTGTTGCTGGCCGTCCTGGGCAATGGCGGCAAGAGAGAGAAGAAGGAGGATTGAAGCGGCTCGAACAATTTTCATGGCAGAGAATTGTACCGTAGCGCCGGCGTCCCGCCGGCTGTCGGGTGGGCGTTCCGCGCACCCCTTTCGGGCCGGCCGGAGGTCCGGTGCTACGCACCTAGGGGACCTTCACCGACTCGTGTTCCTCCGCTGGCGGTTGGTAACTCATAGCAGCTGTGCGTTCCAGTTTGTCCCAGGCAAAGCGCTCGCCTTCCGCGGCGCGCTTGAGGGTCTTCAGCAACACGATCGAAAACAACTGGCGGTAGGCGAAACGCTGCAGCCAGACCTGGCTCAGCAGCCACGGATCCTCCGGCACTTCAGGACGGCGTCGTTCCAGTGCGAAGGCAATTGCCGAAGCGAGGAAGTCCATCACCAGGAAGGCGACGAAGAAAACAATCAAACGTTGAAAGCTGCCCGGATCGGTTGACTCTGGATGGAACGACTTCTGTATGAAATACCAGATCATGCCGACGAAGAACATGATGTCGATGAACGGAGAAACCAGCGGCAGCAGCACCTGGAAGATCGCGATGTTGGGCAGCGCGATCCATCCCAGCACCCCTTCGCGGGCAAACGCGGCGCGATGCTTCCACACGGATTGAAGAATTCCGAATGACCAGCGAAAGCGTTGCCGCATCAACCCATTCGCGTTGACCGGGGCTTCCGTGTAAGCCAGCGCCAGGTCTTCATATTCCACGCGATATCCCAGTTGCAGCAGGGCCATGGTGAGATCGGCATCTTCTGCAACAGTGTCGGTGTGGAATCCACCAGCCTCGCGGACCGCCTGCACCCGCCACGCTCCGATCGCGCCCGGCACCACGCTGACCGCACCCATGGTGTTCAAAGCGCGGCGCTCGAAGTTCTGGCTGGTGATGTATTCCAGCGCCTGCCAGCGCGTCCACAGATTGATTCGGTTTCCAACTTTTGCATTGCCGGCGATGGCTCCCACCTTGGGGTTGAGGAAGTGAGGAATGAGACGCGCGATCGCATCGGATGCGATCACGGTGTCGGCGTCGATCCCAACGAATATTTCCTCGCCGCGAAGGTGTTCAAGCCCGAAGTTGAGCGCGTCTGCCTTGCCGGAATTCGGCTTGGTCAGGATGAGCACTCTGCCGCTGGCCTCTTCCTGGGCAAAGGCTTTGCGCGCGACTTCCAGTGTCTTGTCGCTGGAGCCGTCGTCGATCACGATGACGTGCAGATTGGGATAGGTCGAAACCAGCGCTGACCTGATCGTTCGTGCGATGACCTTCTCTTCATTGTAAGCGGGGATCAGTACCGCAACCTGAGGCAAATAATTGGCGGCGTCGCTGGGAGTTCCAAAGCGCCGCGGCCACAGGCGGTCGTAAATTGCGAATGCGCCGACAAAGAAAAGCCGCCCAGTCATCAGCACGTCGCCCACGAAGAAAATCCAGGTCATGGCGTTGAATGCCAGCGGGAAGAGCGCGAATCCGAACAGGTTCAGGGTTGCGACCCAACGTTTGTTGGACGGAATCGGCGGCATCACTTCCGCGCGAGTGCGGCCCAGCAACTCGTAGAGCGGGACAATCTGCAAACCCTTTTCCCGGATGCCCGCGATGATTCGAGGCAGCGCCAGTACAGTCTGCTTCCGGTCGCCACCGCCATCGTGCATCAGGATGATGTTGCCGCAGTGAATATCGCCCGCCGCGCAGGGCGGCAGGTGCGACAACACGTCGGTGGCGATCTGGTCGGCGCTGTGGCGCGGGTTGTCCCGCCAATCGTTCGGGTCGATCTTGTCGCCGATTGTGATATAGCCCATATCCTGCGTGATCTCGAGTGGACGAACTTGGTCTTCGGTATCAGGCTCGGCGTCGATCGAGTATGGCGGGCGAAAGAGAATCGTCCGGATTCCCAGGCGACTGGCAAAAAGCTGTTCGGTGAGATTGAGTTCCACCGCACGCATGAATCCCTTGGATATGTTGCTGATATCGGGATGAGTAAAAGTATGGTTCCCGATCTCATGTCCTTCGCGATAAATCCGGTCAGTGATGTCGGAAAACTTGTCAGCCTGTATCCCAATCAGGAAAAAAGACGCTGGCGCCTTTTGACTCTTGAGCACATCGAGAATCTTAGGCGTCCACTCCGGATCGGGGCCGTCGTCGAAAGTGATAGCCACTTTATCGGGAGAAGATCCGTACCGTGCAACACGATAGGGCTCCGGCAGCGAATCAAAGCTCTGGTCGGTGACGAGCCCTGAGGCTTGATCCAGGGTAACGCTGCGCTGGCCGTCGGTTGGACGAGCTTCAATGCGCAGAATTTCGCCTGCTCCCTCCATGTCCACATCCTGGCCGGGAGGAACATCTTTCAATTTATTTTCCGCGCCGGGTTCTCCAGGAATATCCCAGACCCGCCACAGGGAGCGATCTTCCGATCCCAGACGCCATAGAGCGAAAGTCTGAATGCCAAGAGACTGCGCTGCTCGCATCTGGTTGAGTGCAGTGACGGCGTCGAGGAACCATATATCGTGCTGCAATTCGTGTTCGTCCAGATAGCTGATGTGAGGATTCAGACTGTCGCCGTCGAAATCCACGTCCGCTTCCGAGTCACGCGCGGCCAACCAGGCATCCTGAACGGTGACGTTGATATCTCGCACACCTGGCGGCAGTGGACCGCGTTTTGGTTTCTGCACCCAGTCATATCCATAATTGCCGATGGCCGAAATCAGCTTGTCTTTCGGAATCACTTTGACCGCGGCTTTGAGATTGTCGATGAACCAGTCTTGCGAAGCCACCGGGCCCGCAGTTCCCGGCGAAGGATAGTGCTCGTCGTAGTTCATGAGCACGACACCATCCACATGGGACGCAACCGCGGCGTAGTCGTATTCTTCATTGCGCGCCTGCACACTGACGTAAAGCTTCATGCCTTTGGCATGTAGATCGCCCGACAGCTCCTTCAACAGGGCCAGGTATCCGGGTTGTGCCTTCCGGGGCAGAGTTTCAAAATCGATCATCAGGCCGTGATAGCGGTCGCTGGCCAGGAATTGCCCGGCCTGTTCGCGGAAGTGAGAACGGGCGTCTTCACTGTTCAGGAAGGCGCTGACGTCTACCCAATCGGTCCCGTCGAAGTTGTTGACCATGGGGAAGACTTCCATGCCGGTTTCTTCCGTTTTCAGAAAAGGCATGACCTTCTCGTCCACAGTGCGCACGGATGAATCTTGCAAGACATCGAAAAACTTATTGGTCTGCTCATCGATACCCTGCAAGCGGCCGTCGGGTGTGATGATGTGCAGCCAGTCGGGAAATAGCAGATCGATCTGACGCGCATATTCGCGCAACGACGAGAAACTGGCAGCGTCATAAGGAACGTAGAACGCCGCGCGGATACCTTCTTCCTGGTTCAACTTCACCTGGGAAGGAGCGAATCTTGATTTGCGATGAGTGCGATGAAGTGTTGCCAGTTTTCGCCGCTCTCGCGCCTTTTCCCGTTCCTTCTCTCTTAAGGCATGGTAAGGACGCTTCTGCGGGGCCAGCAGCAATTCCGGTAAAGGCTCGTCGCGCAACGCTGTGTAAGCAAAGAAAACCACCAGCAGCGTAATACTCACTCCGACAATGTCGAACGTCCGTCGTATCCGCTTCCAGCGGGCCTGACGTGGATCGTAGAAAACAGGTTGCGCCATGAAGATTAGGGTGTCTATCTATCCTAAGCTGAGGTACTGAGGTGGTCAATTACCTGTGAAGCAAGTTGAGCCGTGGTCTGTTTTTTCTTACGTCTGAAAGTTCGTCTTTACGGCTGAGGTATATTCTTAGCGTGCGCCAATTTGTGCGCGAACACTTTCGGTTTTTCTGGATCGCGACGCTGGCAGCGTTCGCGCTTCGGCTGTTCTTCCTCTTTCGTTTCCCAGCCATCACCAACGATTCCATGGTCTATGGCGACATCGCCAAAAACTGGTTGCAGCATGGCGTTTACGGGCTGAGCGGTCCGGACGAAATTTCTCCTACTTACATCCGGTTGCCGGGTTATCCCGCATTTCTCGCTGCTGTGTTCGCGATTTTCGGTATGGAGCACTACCGCGCCGCGCTAGTAGTGCAGATGTTCTTCGATGTCGGCACCTGTTTACTGATCGCGGATATCGCACGCCGAACGATTTCACCGCGAGCGGCGAAAGCAGCATTTCTGCTGGCGGCGCTCAATCCTTTTCTGGCCAGCTACGCGGCTGCTGCCTTGACTGAGACACTGGAAGTCTTTTTTACGGTGCTGGCGTTCGACTGTGCCCTGAGGGGACTCGAGAAGGTTGGTCGCATCCCTGCATGGGTGGGATGCGGGCTCGCCACCGGCGCCGCAATTCTTTTGCGGCCGGATGGCGGCTTGGTGCTGGTGGCGATTGAGCTGTATCTGGCGGTGTTGATCGTGCGTGCCTGGATACACAAGGGGGCGGGGGCGCCAGCTATATACAACCCGACTCACTTAATTCGGGCGGGATTCGTGATTGCCTTGCTCGCATTTGCGCCGCTGGTTCCGTGGGCTCTGCGTAATCAGCACACCCTGCATCGCTTTGAACCGCTCGCGCCGCGTTATGCCAATCAGGAAGATGAATTCGTCCCTGCCGGATTCAATCGCTGGGTCAAAACCTGGATGGCGGACTATGCGTCAGTCGAGGAGATTTACTGGCAGGTGCCGGGAGACACCATGGATGTCGAAAAGCTCCCCACCCGCGCCTTCGATTCTGAAGCGCAGCGTCAGCAGACGGTCCAACTTCTGGCGGAGTATAACGACGTGCAGCACGTAACACCGGAACTCGACGTCCGGTTCACGACTCTGGCCGAAGAGCGCATCCGGCACGCGCCATTGCGTTACTACGTGTGGCTGCCGCTGGTCCGCATCGCCGACATGTGGCTGCGTCCGCGAACCGAGACTCTGCCGTCCGATACGCGCTGGTGGGAATTCAACGACGATCCCAAGTGGTCGGCGCTGGCGGTGACGTTCGGAGTCATCAACATTTTGTATATCGGAGCCGCGTTCGCAGGTTTGGTGCGGGCGAAATGGTCCCTCCCCCTGGGACTGATGCTCGTTTTTATCTTGCTGCGATCGCTCTTTCTTGGGACTCTGGAGAATCCCGAGCCGCGTTACACGCTGGAGGCGTATTTCGTCGTTATCGTGCTAGTCAGCTTTCTTTTCGACCGACCGGCGAAGACTACGCTCAGCGGCTGACGGGAGCCGCTAGCGTACCCGCCGTGGCCCGTTCCCGTGCCGCGTCCAATGTGCGACCCAGTTGCTGATAGGCATCCGCCAGAAAAAGATGAGCCTCACGCGAGTCAGGCTGGACCTCTGCCGCTTTTTCCAGATTGTTCAGCGCGCCTAGTGGATTTCCCTGCAAGGAGAGAATCCGCCCGCGCAGCAGGTTGGCGCGATAGTGATCGGCGCTGATGCCGAGAGTGGTGTCGAGCTCCGTCATGGCATCCGGTACACGATCGATGCGTGCATAAACCGCCGCGAGCGAGAAATGCGCATCCGCCCATCGGGGGGCGCGTCCCGCAGCCGCTTCAAATTCGGGTGCTGCTCCCTTCCAGTCGCCGGTTTCGAATAGCGCCAGGCCCAGTTCGTAGTGGCCCATGCCGTTGTCTGGCTGAAGCGACACTGCTTTCTGCAAAGGCGGAATGGCCTTGTCGAAGTGCTTGAGGCGGGCCTGGGCGATCCCGTATTGCATATTCGCTACGGGCATGTTGGGCAGTGCAACCAGAGCCCGTTCCAGCATGGGGAGCGCCTGCTCGTAGCGGCCGTCTTCTACGTCGAACATGGCGTCGTGCAGCATGTTGGCAATTTCGATCTGAGTCTTCGGATCAGTTCCGGTCAGCGCCTTCTCGTCTTGCGCTGGAGTCGTGTCCGAGCCTACGTAGCCGAGGGCTTGCAGCTTTTGCATCTTCTCCGGATCGGGCTTGGCCAGGTCGACCAGGGTCTGGCTGGTCTTGGTGCGGAAATCTGCGAGTTGCGTTGCCAGCGTATCGGTGACTGCTTTCGAACTCTCGGCAAGATTGTGAAGCTCTCCGGGGTCGCTCGACTGGTTATACAGTTCGCGTTGGGGAGCCTGAATAAAAAGATATTTCCCCGTGCGCATGGCGCGCAAAGCGCTCCAGCCGAATGCCCGGTGAGGATAGTCAGTCTCTGCGTAAGACGGACGATCCTGCGACAAGTCTCCGGCTGCCGGTGCGGCTTTGACCAGATCCAGCAGCGATTGCCCCTGCATTTCCGGCGGAGGCGTGAGGCCGGCAGCTGTGAGCACTGTGGGCGCAACATCCACCAATCCGGCGCGAGCCTCCACCCTGCGCCCCGCCCCGCGATTGAGCGGCAGCTTGATCAGCAAAGGCACGTGAAGAGTTTCATCGTAAAGAAAAACTCCATGCGTGCTCTCTCCGTGGGCGCCCAGCGACTCGCCGTGGTCTGCCATCACGGCAATCATGGTTTCGTCGTAGAGGCCGTGTTTGTGGAGTGCATCCAGCAGTTTCCCCACGCAGGCGTCAGCGTAGGCAATTTCTCCGTCGTAGGGCTGCGCCGCGAATCGTTGCTTGTACGGTTCGGGCGGGTCATAGGGATCATGCGCGTCGTAGAGATGGACCCAGAGAAAAAACGGTCCCTTCGGAACCTGACTGAGCCAAGCAGTCGCATGTTCGACTACCACCTCGGCGCGCCTTTCGACAGTCTTGTAACGATCGGCGCCGTGGCGGCGCATGTGAAAGCCTGCGTCGTAGATGTCGAAGCCGCGGTCAAATCCCGGAGCCGTACCGTCCAACGGATCGAGAACGAGCGACGCCACAAAGGCCCCGGTGTGATATCCGCGATGATGCAACAGGTCAGGCAGGTACGGCAGCTTGGCGGAAAGTGGAACGCCAAAATCGTTCACGTGATTAAACTGCGGATATGTTCCGGTAAGAATCGTAGTGTGCGAAGCGGTGGTCAGCGGAACGTGGGAGTAGGCGCGCGTGAACACCACCCCGTGCTGCGCCATTGCATCCAGATTTGGCGTGAGCTTCCGATAAGATCCGAGAAACCCCATGCGATCAGCGCGAGTCGTATCCAGAGTGATCAGAATGATGTTGGGGTATTTTGCAGGAGTCTTCCGAACCGGACTTTTGGGACGTTGGGCGGCGACAGGTAAAACGGTAACTAAAACCAGCAGCAGGAAGGAGCAACCGAATCGCCGGACAGCCATAGGAATGAAGGGAAGTCTACCACGGGCATGCAGCAATGCTGGTGTCGATCCAACCAAAAATCAGTCACGGATCTACACGGATTCACACGGATAAGGCAAGAGAACAATAAACCTTTTGATCCGCGAAAATCCGTGGCCGCCTTGAATTTCCTAGAACGTAAACTTCAATGAGAAGTTCATATTTCTGGGCCCGCCTTGCGCAATCACCGGATTGCCCGCTGCCACGTCGGAGGTTTTGGTTACCGTTCCAAAGCTGGCGCCGAACGTGTTATCCGGGAAGTAGTAAAAATTCCCGCGGTTCAGAATGTTGTAGACCTCCCAGCGTATTTCCATGTTCAGGCGCTCGGTGATTTTGGTGTTCTTCATCAGAGTCATGTCCCACTGACTGAGGCCGGGACCAATCAGTTGATTACGGTTAGAATTCCCCACCGTTCCTGGACATGGGATGTAGAACGGAGACAACGGTATGTCGCCGCCGACGAAGTTTGGCAAGGTATCGTCAAAGTTCTGCCGCCCGCAGGGATCAAACTGGCCGACCGATCCGCTGGCAATCGAATTCTCCACGACGTACTGCGCCGGGTTGCGGGTGTTGTACTTCACGGGAGTTCCGTCCCAGGCCGCGCGGATCGAACTGCCCGACAAACCCTGACCTGAAGGATCGGCGCCGCCGCCCAGCAACACGCTGAACGGACGTCCGCTGATGGCGGTGTAAATCGTGCTGAGTTGCCATCCTTTGCCGAGCCGTTCACCCAGGTGGGGGATGGTCGGGAAAGAGTAGACACCGCTCGCATTGAAATTCAGCCGCACATCGTGGTCGCATAGCCCGCGGTTGTCCTTGATGCTCAAGGGATTCTGCAATTGCGGATAATCGCCCGTGCCGCCGCGATTAAAAGAGCTCTCGTCTAAACACTTGCTCCATGTGAAGTTATATTCCGTGTCCAGCCCATGCCAGTCGCGCTGGTTGTACGAAGTTTGCAGGCTGTCGTACTGGGAGTCGGCCAGGTTCGTGGTTTGAACGAGGTGCCGTAAATTGGGGAACTGATTGAAGAAGGGACGGTCAGAAATATCGCCTCCGCTTCCCAACGGACTGGCATTCAAATCGCGATTGATCGCCAGGTCAGTTCCGTGCTGGCCGGAATAACCAATCGTCAGAACGTTGTTGTGCGCGACCTCTTGTTGAATGCTGAGGCTGTA
>Ga0163162_10001531_pt1 | contig 21558 bp, 21 predicted proteins | sample S55metaG_FD_115310 | JGI IMG/M metagenome (GOLD analysis project Ga0163162, IMG submission 115310) | Switchgrass rhizosphere microbial communities from Kellogg Biological Station, Michigan, USA - S5-5 metaG | ecosystem: Host-associated > Plants > Roots > Rhizosphere > Soil | place: USA...
ATTTTCCAGAATCACTTGCGCGATGGCTTGCTCGGTCGTGTGCGACAGTGAAAGCGCGACATGCACCGCTCCCAGCTGCGCGGCAAACTCGGCGGCCTTGCCGTGGAAAACGATAGTCGGCCGTCCCCCGGGCTGACGCGACACTTCAATATCACGCCAGCGCACGCCGCGACTCCATCCTGTGCCCAACGCTTTCATGCCAGCTTCCTTGGCGGCAAAACGGGCGGCGTAACGCTCAATGCGATTGGCTTTGGAGTCGCAGTAGCGGATCTCTCTTTCGGTAAACACACGGTGAAGAAAGCGGTCGCCGTGCCGCGCGATGGTCTGCGCGATACGCGGGACCTCGGCGATGTCGATGCCGGTGCCGACAATCATTAAAGATAAGTTAGCACGGAGCAATGTGTCCAAGTAGGGCCGGCATCTCGCCGCCGAGCCGGCGGCGCTACATAACCCGCACGCGAGCGAGGACGCTCGCGCCTACATCAAGCGTGACTCGATTCTCTTCCGGCTCTGATATCGAACCTCAATGACAATGGCGATCAGCAAGGCGATCCCACCCAACACTAACGCCCCGGGAAACGCGATCTCCCGGTAAGCCACGGTCATATTGGGATGCGCTCCCCGAAGCACGGCACTGATCAAGAGCCCGACGATCCCCAAAAACAGGAACACAGCAAATGAAAGCAACGCCAGTAGAAAGCTCACCAGCAGAACGCGTACCGGTACAAGTAACGTTCGTAAAAATAAAGAAGGCGATTCAGCACGAGACATTGTTCTAGATTGTAACGGCTTGGAGTTTCAGCGTGGGCAGGCACTGAAAGCTGAGGCTAATAGCTGACGGCTGCCTCTTCCGCTAGAATACAACTCATGCCGCCAGCAGCACCGCCGATTACGCGCCCCCCGGCGGAGGTCGTCCGACTGACCCCCGTCTCACAAGCTCCGAATGGAATCTGCTACGCCGCTTCGGGAGAAATCACCGTCCCTCAATCCGATCTGGAGCGCATGGTGTCTGCCGTGCCTGATGCTGCCGCTGCCGCGCTGAAGCGTAAGGCTTACTACTTCGTCCCGCTGACCGTGAACCAGGGCGCGGAGACGGTGATCGCCGACCGCTACGACGTTGCGCTAAGCGACAACGCAGTCTGCCATCGTAATCTCGATCTGGGCGATTCCCAGTGCGTCTTCATCTCCACCCGCCTGATGGACGACAAGTTCTCGGTGGCTTTCGAGTTCTATATCAACGTAGGCCACGCGGTAGTGGAGCGCGCGGGCGTCTCGCAAGATTTCGCCGATCTGGTCTTGAAGCAAGTGCAAAACAAAGCCCGCGGCGAAACCTCGCTGGACGCATGGGAGTCGCGCAAACTGGCCAGCGAGCCCGGTCCGGATGCGGAGAAGTACAAGAACGAGTATCTGGCCGCGAGCTTTTCCGACGCTATTTCAATCTACCTGCTCTCTCTGTTCATCGATGTGGACTATTACGATCTGCGCGAGCGCGATTACCCCCTGCTGGCGCCGGCGCAGATGGCAGAACGCCTGAAAAAAGTGGCGGAGTTGTTTCCGGCGAATCCGGGGTTTGAATTTACGATTCACTACAAGCGAAGGACTTGAACTTCGCCACGGATCTGCACGGATTTCCACGGATAAACTGCCGAAAGCGTCAAACCTCTGTGCCCCCTGTGTCCTCTGTGGTTAAAATCAGCACTCCATGACCGTCACCGTCCGATCCTTCGCCAAGATTAATCTCGGCCTGTGTGTAGGCGCGGCGCGTCTGGACGGATTTCACAATCTGCGCACCGTCTATCAGACGATTGCAGTGCACGACATCATTCGTGTGCAAGTTGGGCGCGGAACCGGCATCGAGATTGTTTGTGACGCTCCGCGTGTTCCCAGGGATCACACCAACACTTGCTATCGCATTGCGGAACGGGCCATGTCTGCCCTCCGTGCCAGCGGGCGCGTGACTATCACTATCGACAAACGACTGCCGGTGCAGGGCGGGCTAGGAGCTGGGTCCGGAAATGCAGTGGCTACGCTGCTCGCACTTGAATTGGCGCTGAAGAAGAAATTGCCGGGGGCGGAGAGGCTTCGTATTGCGGCGGAAGTCGGTTCTGATCTGCCTTTGTTTTTGGTTGGCGGCACCGTGCTTGGAGTGGGGCGAGGGGAGGAAGTTTATCCGCTGCCGGATTTGCCTTCTGTGTGCTGCGTGTTGGCTACTCCCGAAATTGGGGTTTCGACCCCCAAAGCCTTTGCCGATTGGGATGCGATGATGATGTCGCAACACCCTCACGGAAAAAACGATCGGGAAGGGCACGACTTCAGTCGTGCCGCCACTGCCCCGCAAGACAGGGCGGCTTTAGCCGCTGAGGGCTCTGTCGAGCTGCGCTCGGCTAGAGTGGACGAGGGCGTCCGCCCCTCCGCGGATCGTTCCAAATTGACGCTTTCTTCCCCCTCCGATAGAATGATTCAGTTCGGTCGCGCGGTTTCTGCGTGGCTGAGTGGTCAACCTTTATCCGGTGTCCCTGTGAGTAAAGGCAGGGGCCGGGCCGAGACCTCGCTTCTCGACCTTGTCCGTACCGGGATCGAAAACGACTTTGAACAAGTCGTCTTTCCTGAGTATCCCGCATTGCGTGAGGTTAAGAGTGTGCTCGAACGTGCGGGGGCATTTTATGCCTCGCTCTCAGGCTCCGGGTCCGCATTGTATGGGCTGTTTGCGTCCCGGACGGCGGGCCAGAAGGCAGCAGTCAGGTTGCAGCGTGACGGCGTACCTGCAGTGGTCACCACTACCCTGACGCGACGGCAGTATTGGAAAAAATTTCCAGTTTCCGGTTTCTAGTTTCCAGAGGATAATGCGGGCAAAGGTTTTACCCGAAACCAGAAACTAGCAACCTGAAACTGATTTACTGGGCCGTCGACTAATGGTAGGTCAAGTGCCTTTGACGCACTTAGTCTAGGTTCGAATCCTAGCGGCCCAGCCAGAAACCAGCATCTAGCTCCTGGCTTCTAGCCAGGACAACGTCACGGCGGTTGACGGCTAGAAGCTAGTAGCTAGGAGCCAGAAGCCCCCATGGCAACTCTTGCGACAGCGACCGAAAAGAAGGCCCAGATGAACGCCGACGAGAAACCTGAGCGTAAACCTCAGCGTTCCCGGGTGGACGATAAGTTCAAGATCTTCTGTGGCACAGCCAATGAGTCGCTGTGCGATGAAGTCTGCGCCTTTCTCGGGCTGACGCGTGGGCAGGCGCTGGTTACACGCTTCAGCGACGGCGAGGCCTACGTCCAGGTTCAGGAGAACGTTCGGGGCGCGGACGTATTCGTGCTCCAGCCGACCTGCCATCCGGTGGACGAGCACCTGATGGAGTTGCTGTTGATGATCGATGCGCTCAAGCGGGCATCGGCTCGGCGCATTACTTCGGTGATTCCGTATTTCGGCTATGCCCGGCAGGACCGTAAGGACAAGCCGCGGGTGCCGATATCGTCGAAGCTGGTGGCTGATCTGCTTACGACAGCGGGCGCCGATCGGGCCTTGATCGTGGACTTGCACGCGCCGCAGTTGCAGGGTTTTTTTAATATTCCGGTCGACCATCTGTTTGCCTCACCGGTGCTGGTGGACTACTTCAAACGGCTGAACTTGCCGAATTTGACGGTGGTCTCTCCGGATGCGGGCGGTGTGGAACGGGCCCGGTTTTTCGCCAAGAAAATGGATTCGGCCCTGGCGATCGTCGACAAACGCCGTCTGGAGATGAATGTGGCAGAAATCATGAACGTCATCGGCGATGTCAACGGACGCACTTGTCTGGTCATCGACGATTTGATTGACACCGCGGGAACGCTGGTCAAAACGGCCTCCGCGCTGATGGAAAACGGCGCCAGCAAGGTTTACGCCTGCGCCTCGCATCCGGTGCTCTCGGGGCCGGCAGTAGAAAATATTTCGAAGTCTTGCATCACTGAAGTGGTTGTAACCAACACCATCCCGCTGAGCGAAGCCGCCCGGCAGGAACCGAAGATCAAAGTTTTAACTATCGCTGGTTTGATCGGACGCGCGATCCAGTCGATTCACGAAGAGACGTCCGTCAGCAGATTGTTCCTATAGGAATCAAAATTTATGGCAACCGCAACAACAACTGAAAGCAACGTTCTGGAAGCGCAACCGCGCACCCCTGGCAACAAGAATGTGGCCCGCCGCGTACGCATGGGCGGCAAGATTCCCGGTGTCCTTTACGGCGCTGGCAAGGATTCGCTGCCGGTGACTCTCGATCCGCGCCAGGTCACCCGAATTCTGCATTCCAAGACCGGACACAACACCATCTTCGATCTCGCGGTCGAAGGCGGTGAAAGCACCAAGGCCATGATCGTGGACTGGCAGTATGAGCCCATCAAGAGCCATCTGCTGCACATCGACCTGAAGCGCATCGCCATGGACCAGAAGCTCACGGTCAGCGTGCCGATCGTGCTCAAGGGCGAAGCTGCCGGAGTCAAGCAGCAGGGCGGCATCATGGAGCAGATTTTGCGCGAAGTAGAAGTGGAGTGCTTGCCGGGCGACATCCCCAGCGTCATCGAAGCGGACGTCAGCGAACTGGTATTCGGCAAAGTTCTGCGCGTCTCCGATCTGACGCACGACGCTCAGAAGATCACTTTCATCACCGACGCGAACCAGCCCGTGGCCCACATCACCACGGTCAAGGAAGAAGTGGCTCCGGCAGCAGATGCCGTTGCCGCCGAAGCCGGCGCGACTCCTGCCGAGCCCGAAGTCATCAAGAAGGGCAAGCAGGATGTCGAAGGCGAAGAGGGCGAAGCCGCCGAGAAGCCGGAAAAGGCCGAGAAGAAAGAAAAGAAGTAAGCTACGGTCCGCGTAGGGATGGGCGAGGGCGCCCGTCCTCACATGGTCTGTTATGGTGCGGAGCGAATTGATCAGGCGTGAAACTGATTGTCGGGTTGGGCAATCCGGGAAGTGAATACCAGTTCACGCCGCACAATCTGGGATTCCTCGCTATCGACCGCATCGCCAACGACTGCGGCGTGGAGGTAAGAAATCGCCAGTGCCGTGCGCTCACGGCACGAACGACTATCGGCGACGAGCAGGTACTGCTGGCTAAACCAGAGACCTTCATGAACCTGAGCGGTATTGCGGTTCGTGAACTTGTGGCGAAGCATGAGATCAAGTCTGAGACAGACTTGATCGTGATTTACGACGAACTGGATTTCCCGCTGGGCACGATTCGTATCCGCCAGCGGGGCAGTTCGGCGGGCCACAATGGCATGAAGTCGATCATTGAGGCCCTGGGTACGCAGGAGTTTTTGAGAATCCGGCTGGGAATATCGCCGGAGCGCAAGATCGCGGATGGCGTGAAATTTGTACTGACTCCGTTCCGCAAGTCGCAACTGAAGATGGTGGACGAAGTGCTGGAGAGCGCCGCCGTAGCGGTCAATGTGATTTTGAAAGAAGGTCCGGCGGTCGCGATGAATCGCTTCAACCGGAAAGCAGAACCCGAAGCAGAGTAGCCACGGATTTACACGGATGAGCGCGGATCTAGATTGTGATTTGCGTTGATTGATCTGCGTTGATTCGTGAGAATCCGTGGCGGATGAGATGGAGAGAAAATGAATCGTACTTATGAACTGATGTTTATCGTCCGCCCTGACATGGTGGAAGAGGAGCAGGACAAGCTGATTTCCACGCTTGAAACCGCCGTGACTTCGTCAGGCGGAAACGTAAAGAGCGTGGAGAAGATGGGCAAGCGCCGCCTTGCCTACATCGTCCGCAGATTTCACGACGGCATCTTCGTTCTGATGACCGTGGAAGGCAGCGGCGGACTAATTCACGAACTGGAACGCCGCCTGCGCGTCACCGAACCGGTGATCAAATTCATCACCGTGCGCATCGACGAAGAACAAAAGCGTCTCGACAAGATCAAAGCGATCCGCGACGCCAAACGCAAGACTCCGCCCCCCGCGCCGGTCACAGGAGCCGGTGGCGAAACGGCAGAAGTCACAGCTTAGCTAGTCGTCAGTCGTCGGTCATCAGTCGTCAGCAAGACGGCTGAGATCTGGTTTCCTGACGACTGAAGACTGAAGACCGACGACTGATTTTTAAGGAGCATCATGGCTGAAGAAATTAGGGCAACAGCAGCAAGTTCTGGTGGAGAGCGTCCCGCAGGCGGAGATCGCCCAAGTGGCGATCGGCCTTCGTTTGGCGATCGCGAACGGCGTCCTCCGCGTCCTGGCGGGCCGGGTGGCGGCCGCGAAGGTGGGCGCAAATATTTTCGCCGCAAGAAGGTTTGCAAATTCTGCGTGGAGAAAATCGAGGCCATCAATTACAAAGACGTCCGGCTGCTCGCCCAGTTCGTGGCGGAGAGCGGCAAGATCGTCCCACGTCGGCTGACCGGAGTTTGCACTCCGCATCAGCGGCGTCTGTCGCTGGCCATCAAGCAGGCGCGCAACATCGCGCTGCTGCCGTTTGCCGGCCGCGCCTCGTAATTAAAAATCGGCCACGGATTTGCACGGATCTTCGCGGATGTTTTCTATTCCTTGATTGATCCGTGAAAATCCGCGTGAATCCGTGGCAAAAGGAATTTCTAAGGGAGTCACCATGGAAGTCATTCTGAAAGAAGATGTACCCAAGCTGGGCTCGCGCGGCGACGTAGTGAAAGTCGCCGAGGGTTTTGGACGCAACTATCTGCTGCCGCACAAGCTCGCCATCCAGGCCTCGAAGGGCAACAAGGCTGTGGTCGAGCAGATGAAGGCAGCCGCCGTGCGTCGTTCCGCCAAGGAAAAGACCGGTGCGGAAGCTCTGGCCAAGCAGTTCGAAGGCGTATCGGTTTCATTCCAGCGGCGCTCGGGTGAAAACGATCAGCTCTTCGGTTCAGTCACGTCTGGCGATATCGCGGACGCGCTGGCGAAAAAGGGCTTCGACGTGGATCGCCGCAAGATCCAGATCCACGAGCCGCTCAAGACCGTGGGCGAGTTCACCGTTCCCATCAAACTGCACAAGGATGTGACCACGCACCTGAAGGTGGTCATCGAAAAAGAAGCAACAGAGTAAGTAATCGTTACGACTCGCGTAGGGGCGGACGCCTCGTCCGCCCAGCGGAGCGCCAGCTCCGCAAACTCCTGCAAGAGTCCGCAAAAGCCAGAGTCCACAAAAGGTCAAAGTCTCCAATTCCAAGGCGAGCTTTGTTCGCCCGCCCGGACGAGGGCGTCCGGCCCTACGCTTAAACCCATGCACGGACAGGGCCAAACTCCTATAATTTGTGCTCACGGTTCTTTTGCTGCCACGTCCATAGCTATGCAACCGGGAAGAACGGCAGGGCACCCGGCTTAGTCGAGGACAACCAGAGATGCCGGCCGATGTATGGGCAGTAAATATAGCGGTTGGCGGATGTTCGCATCCGGACGCGAGTCGCGGGGTGCAACGAAGCAGCGGATCCCAGGACCCCCTCGCTCGGGGCCAAATGGCTGGGCACAGTTTAGGCCGTATCGATGACACGTTGCTGGTCCGCGAGGCGCAACGCGGTAACCGCGCTGCCTTCGAGGAATTGGTGCGTCACTACGACCAGGCTGTGCTACGCCTGGCGATGCACCTGACCGGGTCGGAGCACGAGGCTCAGGACATTTATCAGGATGCCTTTCTGAAGGCATACAAGAGCGTCGGCAACTTCCGCTTCGAGTGCTCTTTCTATACCTGGATTTACCGGATCGTCACCAATCTTTGTCTGGACCACTTGCGGAAGAAGCAGGTTCGCAAAGAAGACGCGCCGGTGGCGATGGATTCGCAGGGCGAAGCCTACGACGTCTTGTCTCAGGTGCCGGATGGCAGATCTGGCGCTAATCCCGAGCGCGATTTGATGCGCCGTGAACTGGGGACGCGGATCAGTCATGCGCTCGACAAGCTCACTCCCCGCGAGCGCATGGTCTTCGAGCTAAAGCATTATCAAGGGCTGAAATTGAGAACCGTAGGCGAGATTTTGAATACGACTGAAGAGACGGCGAAGAACACTTTATTCCGGGCCACGCAAAAACTGCGTGGCTCCCTGGCGGACATGCGATGACTCGCAACAAATCACGTGGGGACAGCCGCCCCCGGCTGTCCAGCCGAGCGCAGCTCGGCAGCAACATCAGTGACGTGGGGGTGAAACTATGAAATGCGAATGGGTCCAGGAAAATATTCTGCTGCACATCTACAACGAGCTGCCTGACGACGCTCGTTACGAACTGGAGCAGCACGTCGCCCGCTGCACCGAATGCGCGGGCGAACTGAAAGCAGCGCGCCAGCTTCACGCCACCCTCTCCCAGTTCCCCGTGCAGGAACCTTCTCCCAATCTGATTACAGCCTCCCGCATGCGTCTGCAGGAGGAGCTTGAAACCACTGAACAGGGCGGATTCTGGCAGCGTCTGGTATTTGATCCCGGCGCATGGCTTCGTCCCATCAAATTGGCTCCTGCGCTCGCCGCCGCAATCTTCATCGTAGGTTTCGCCGGCGGAATCGGCGCTACCTATCAAATGATGAATGGACGTGCCCCCGTTGATGTTTCAGCAGGAACTCCCACAGAATCTTCCATCACTGGCATTCAGTCGATCACGCAGGAACCCGGTTCTTCTCAAATCAGCATCCGCTACAACACAGTTTCGACCCAGCAGACGCAAGGATCGTTGAACGATCAGCGCATCCAGCAGTTGCTGTTGTTCGCCACCCGGAACAATTACAACTCGGGGGTGCGTATGGATTCCGTCGACCTACTGACCCAGGCACCGAATGATATCCGGGTGCGCGAAGCGCTCTTGTACGCCTTACGCTACGACTCGAATCCGGGAGTGCGCCTGAAGGCGATCGAGGGGTTGGGCTCGTATGTGAAGACTGACGTGCGCGTGCGCGACGCCGTACTGGAAGCACTAGTGAATGATTCGAATCCCGGCCTGCGGACTCAGGCGTTGCATCTGCTCGAACCTGTGCGGGCCGACAGCAGCGTGCGCGTGGTGCTGCAAAAGCTGGCGGACAACGATCAGAACCTGTACATCCGTAGCCAGGCGCGGAACGTGCTGTCCCAGATGTCGGAAATTGATTAAAGCAGTTGGCACTTCGTCGGTGCAGAACAATATTGGAAGGTGAAAAGTGAAAAGATTCCCAAAAATTATCGCAGTGATGATGTTGCTCCTGCCTCTGGCCGTAGCGCAGGAAGTACGCCCTGACGAACAGACTCGCGTCTATCAGGACAATGGCAAATGGTCGCGTCAGATCACCGGCTCGTTGGCAGCGGCGAAAAATCTGCGGGTAAAAATAGATTCCGGCGTGGTACGTGTCGTGGGCGGAAACCAGCAGGCCATTAACTACGTCATCAGCAATCACTCGTACGCTGGGACAGAGGAAAAAGCCCGCCACGAATTTGAGTCTTACAAGATCAGCGTCTCCGTCCGTGGAGACACCGCCTGGGTGGTGGGCGAATGGCAGGGAAGCCGGCCGCGCCGCTCATCGAGCGAGTTCGTCATCAACATTCCTCGTAATACCGACCTGGTGAAGGTTGAAACTGAAGGCGGTGATCTTACCGCCACCGGCGTCAGCGGGCGCGTCGAAGGCGAGACTGGCGGTGGCAGCATTCGTCTCGATGACATCTCAGGTGCGATCAATGTCGAAACTGGTGGCGGCAGCATCGACGTAGGAACCGTCGGAGGAGAGCTTGCGCTCCGCACCGGCGGTGGCAGCATCAAGGTTGCGTCCGCCAAAGGAAAGATCAACGCTGAAACGGGCGGTGGAACTCTGGTGGTGGTTTCCTGCGCGCAGGGTGCTGTACTCGAGACCGGCGGCGGCAATATCGAAGTACAACATTGCGCGGGACCGCTCAAAGTAACAACCGGCGGCGGCAGCATCGAGTTGGGCGAGATTGCGGGACCAGCGGAAATTGAAACCGGCGGTGGCAGCATTCGGTTGAGTTCGGCGACCGGAGCCGTTCGAGCCCAGACCGGCGGGGGCAGCATAACTCTTAACGTGGTAACCGCAGCCAAGGCAGAACCCGGGGCAGGCGGCATTGTGGCCAAGTTTGTTTCCGGAGGCGAGCGCACAGATTCCGTGCTTGAGACCTCCGCGGGCGACATTACGGTTTACCTGGCCCCAAGTCTGAACATTACGATTCGCGCCTCCATCGATTTGGCCAATGGCCATCGCATCCGCTCTGATTTTTCCGAGATTCGAGTTACAACCGAAGGCGGTCAGTGGGGACCCGGCACTGCCACTGCTGAAGGGAATTTGAACGGCGGCGGCCCGACACTAAAAGTGCGCACTACTACCGGGGACATCACGTTTCTTGCCAGTCGTTAGAACTGGCAAGCGCTGAGCTTGTGAAGAGGAGGAACGAACCATGCATAGATCGATCCTCGCAGTCCTGATTTTGCCCATCTTTACGGCCGTCACCAGTGGCGGGCAGCTTTGTTCGCAAGAGCCTTTTAGCGAAGCCTTCGGTTATTCCAGCGAAGACTCCGGCGGCGGATCGTATCTCGGTGTCGATACCCGCGACGTAACTTCGGACCGCTTGTCCGTCCTGAAGCTGAAAGAAGAACATGGTGTGGAAGTAACTCTCGTCGATCAGGACGCTCCCGCAGGCAAAGCCGGAGTCAAAGAGCATGACGTAATTCTCAGCATTAACGGCAACCAGGTGGAAGGTGTCGAACAACTGCGCCGTATCATCCGCGAAATTCCACCGGGACGCATTGTGAACCTTGGAATCAGCCGCGACGGCCAGTCCCTGACTCTCAAAGCGCAACTGGCGGACCGCAAGCGGACCTTCGCAATCGCCGGAAAGGGATTCAGCTTCGCCATGCCTGCCATGCCCGCAATGCCGGCTATGCCTGCGATGCCGGCCACACCTTATGTCCCAGAGATGGACCTGCCAGTCTCGGTCGTCGTGGTGCATTCTTCCGCGCGCAGCGGCTTGATGGTCGAAAACCTTACTCCTCAACTGGGAGACTTTTTCGGCGCGAAAAACGGTAAAGGTGTCCTAGTGCGCTCGGTGGAAAAAGGCAGCCGCGCCGAGCAGGCCGGTTTCCGTGCCGGAGACGTAATTGTGAAGGTCAACGGAGAGTCCATCAGCGACAGTGGCGATTTCACTCACGCCATTCACGGCCGCAAGAACAATGCGGTTACCGTCAGCATCATTCGTGAACGAAAAGAACAGAACCTTACGCTGACAGTGCCCGACCGCAACCAGTCCCAAATTCTCGACATGGATGAAACTCTCGAGATTCCGGATACCGATGCCGAGACAGTGATCGACCTCAGCGAAGTCCAATCCGAAATTGCCAACATTGGCCCGGAAATCGAGCAGGCCGTCAGCGAGGTTCGCAGAATAAAGCCAGACATGGAAGAAGCCGCGCGCGAACTGCGCAGCCATCAGGAAGAACTGAAGCAGGAAATGCGCGAACTGGAACGCGAGCTGCGGGACCAGGAACGCGAGATTCAAGAGAATCAAAGATACTCGCAGCCAGAAGCCGATATTTAGTTTTTTATGTTGGTATGGGCCGCGCACTCTTGTGCGATGCACTTTGAATTATTTGAATTTGATCCGCGGAAATCCGTGATCCGTGGCCAGGTTTTTTTACTCGACGCAAACTCAACTGCGGACGACAACAGCGTCACTCACACTCTTGGCGGTCAAAGCTTCCCGCACGCAATTTCTTCCTGACTGCTTCGCCGCGTACAATCCCGCATCAGCCGCCCTGACCAGTTCTTCACGCGTCGTGCCATGATCGGGACAAGTGGCCACTCCGGCGCTGATCGTCACCGAACGCGGTACTCCGGGAAATTGCCAGCTATCCACCATCCGCCGCAACTTTTCAGCGACGCCCAGTGCGTGCTGCTGGCTGGTCTGCGAGAGCAGTATGGCAAACTCTTCTCCGCCGTAACGGCAAACTACGTCAATCTTTCTGAGCTGTTGCGAGAAAATTGAAGACACCTGGCGCAAGACTTCATCTCCCAGCAGGTGGCCGAACTCATCGTTCAGCCGCTTGAACTGATCGATATCCACCATGATCACTGCCATGCCGGATTCGAATCGGCGGGCCCGCTCCAGTTCCTCCTGGATACGTAATTCGAAGTAGCGGCGGTTGAAGATTCCGGTCAGTCCGTCCAGATAGGCGAGATGCTTCACGCGTTCCACGTAGTGGGCGTTTTGAATTGCAGTGGCGCAAATGTCGGCGACTGATTCCAGCGACTGAATATCGCTCACGCTGAACGATCCCGCGCGGGCGCTGTCCAGCACCAGAACGCCCAGGGTCTGCCCGAATGAAACCAGCGGGATGCACATCCGCGACCCAGCTTCTTCGTAGATCCCCAGAAAACTCGGATCAGGCTTTACGTCATTGTCGAAAATTGTTTTGCTCTCGCGCAGTGCCCGTCCCCACAAACCTGCGCCGGCAGGAACCTTGCTGCCTTCCGGAATGCGCAATGTCAGTTCGCCATGGTGGGCCTGCAAGACAAGATCTTCCTCGTCTTTCACCAGCATCGAAACGTGCGAAACCTCGAATGCAGGACGGATCTTCTCGCAGGCCTTCGCTAACAATTCTTTCACGTCCAGAACAACGGTTGTTTCGCGGGCGACCGTATTAATTGCTTCCAGTTGCGAAGCACGCCGCCGTTCCAGCGAATACAGGCGTGCATTCTGCAGGGCCATTGAAGCCTGGGTGGAGAACAAGGTCAACAGATCGACGGTTTCGGAATCGAAGTGGTCGGGATTTTCACTCTGACAATCCAGCACGCCCACGACTTCGTCCCGTACCATCAGCGGGACGGCCAGTTCCGATCTGGTTTTCTTTCCCCAGGGCTGATAGCGGGTTTCTTTCTGGAAATCAGGGACGTACATAGGACGTTTCTTCTGGGCCGCCGTCCCGATCAGGCCGGTCCCAATGCTCAGGCGAAGGTCTTCGAATCCTGGCTCGCCGCCGATCTGCGATCGTGTGCAAAGCTCTCCGGAAGCCTGATCCAGCAACAAGATAGCGACGTTTTGCAGATGGAAGTAGTCACGCGCAATCACCAGGATGCGCTGCAACACTTCGTCCAGGTCAAAAGTCGACAGGACCGCCTGGCTGGCGTCGTAAAGGATGGCGATCTTTTGCATGTGCCCCGCCGAGATTGTAACCCGCACCACAGGACGTATCGATGTTCCGAAAGTAACGTAAAACCCTTGAAATCTTGAGGCTGTAGTCGGCTGCCAGCACGAATTCCGTCCCGCAGGGACCGCCGAACCAGGCAACCAATCGTATCCCGCCAAGCAACTAAATTATTAGTTGACCTTTAGACGTCAACCCGCGTCTAATAAAGTGCGAGGAGAATGGTTCGTGCCGCCCAGAAAATCTGAGACTCTCACCGAGGCTGAACTCCGACTGATGGATGTGCTGTGGCAGAAGGGATCAGCCACCGTCCAACAGGTCCTCGATGCGCTTCCGGAAAAACCGGCGCTGGCCTACAACTCCGTCCTGACCACCATTCGAATTCTGGAAAACAAGGGGTATCTCGAGCACGTGAAAGATGGCCGGGCCCACATTTATAAGCCCATCATGGAGCGTGAGGAAGCGACGCGCTCGGAAATCCGCCACCTGGTTGGGCGCTTTTTCAAGAACTCCCACGAGCTGCTGGTGCTCAACATTCTTGAAGACCGCAGTCTGGAAGCTACTGAACTGAAACGTCTCCGGCAGTTGTTGCAAGCAAAAGAAGAAAAGATTTGACCTTTATGCCGATCGCCGCGCTCAACCTGCAATCCCTGGCCGAGATTTCCGCCGAGCGCCTGCTGAACTGCGCCGCGGAAGGGATAGTCATCGCGCTCCTGGCCTGGCTCGTGTTGCGCGCGCTCGGATCCCAGAATTCGGGAACGCGATTCGCTGTATGGTTCGCGACGTTACTGGGGATTGCAAGCCTTCCCTTACTGGGTCACTGGTTGGCAACCCGATCCGGACTGACCGCTGGATCGGAGTTCACCCTACCCGCGTCCTGGGCGTTTTACATATTTATTGCGTGGCTAACGATCGCCGCTAGCAGGCTGGTTAGAGTTGGGCTCGGGTTCTGGCAATTGCACCAGCTGCGCAAGCGTTGCTTGCCAGTCGATCGCGGAACGCTCGATCCCGTCGTCCTCGACGCCCTGCAGGAATTTGGATCTGCCAGACCGGTGCAGCTTTGCGTCTCCGATCAACTGCGCGTGCCGACCGCAATCGGATTTACTAAGCCGATGGTTGCAATCCCGTCCTGGGCGATGAAGGAACTCTCTACCAATGAGTTGAATGCCGTCCTGCTCCATGAACTGGCTCATCTCCGGCGCCGCGATGACTGGACCAACCTCGTACAAAAGATCGTAGGAGCGGTGCTGTTCTTCCATCCCGCTGTCTGGTGGATCGAGAAGAAGCTGGCTCTGGAGCGCGAGATGGCCTGCGATGACATTGTGCTGGCCCAGGCCCGGTCAACCAGTCCTCGAGCCTACGCCGAATGTCTGGTAGCGCTGGCCGAGAAGAGTTTTTTGCGGCGCGGATTGGTGCTGGCGCAAGCGGCTGTCGATCGGGTACGTCAGGTTTCGTTGAGAGTCACCCAAATTCTGGATGTGAACCGCCCTCGCGCCACCCGCGTCTGGAGGCCGGCCCCTGTTCTGGTGGCGGGCATGTCTGTAGTGTGCCTGGTTGCTTTATCCAACGCGCCCACCCGGCTGGTGTCGTTTGAAGGCGGCGCGGAGCCGTCCTCGTTGGCGGCGAATGCAGTCGCCTCCGGCGATTTTGAAGCGAATCAGTTGGCCCAGATGGGCGCGCACGTTGTCCCCGCGAAACTGGTTTTGTCGAAGGGCGCGAGTTCGTCGAAGAACGAAACTAAGAGTTCTGTTCCTACGGTTGCCAAGAACTTTGTCGCTGAGAGAAAGATTGAGAAGAAGGCCGCGGCTCCTGAAGTAATTCCGGCGCACGCAGCGCGAGCGAGGACGCTTTCGCCTACATTTGTCCGTGCCAGCATGGAAACGAATGCCGTCACGCCGCAGACGTTGTTATTCGTGACCCGCACAGAATATGTGCAGACGCGGCGAGTCAACTCTTCCGGCGCTGTTGTATGGGATCTCAGCGTGTGGCAGGTCACTGTTGTCGGACCCGCGCAGGACATGGTGGCAGCAGGAATCATCGCAAAATCGATCTGAGTTTTTTTTGTCCTTAACAACTAAATAATTAGTTACACAGGAGGAGAGCAAGAAATGAAAAGCTGGATGCAACACTTGAAAACAATCATGGGCCGGCGTCTCATCATCCCGATTCTGACTATCGCGACGGTCGGTTCCTTCGTCACCTACGATTTCGTCAAAGCCATGCCGGCAAAGGCGGCCGCTATGGCTTCACCCACCACAACCCCGCTCGATGACAACAACGTCGGCGCGCTTCTTTCACTCGATCAGGCCATGGAGACTCTGGCTGCCCGCGTTACTCCGGCCATCGTGAACGTCACGGTCACGTCACGAGCGAAAGCTACTGCAGAAAACAATCTGCCCGAAGGCCTCGAAGACAGTCCGTTCGGACAGTTCTTCGGTAGGCAATTTGGGCAACAGATGCGTCCGCAACAGCCCCGCGTCGAACACGGACTGGGCAGCGGCGTCATCATCTCGCCCGACGGTTACATCGTCACCAACAACCATGTGGTCGATGGCGCCACCGACGTTCGAGTCACCATGAGCGATCGCCGCATTCTTTCCGCCAAAGTAGTTGGCACAGATCCGCTGACCGATCTCGCGGTCATCAAGGTCGACGGCAAGAATCTGCCCAACGCGCCCTGGGGCGATTCGACGAAGCTCCATCCAGGGCAGACCGTTCTCGCCTTCGGCAATCCCTTCGGATTCCGCTTCACAGTCACGCGCGGGATCGTCAGCGCGCTTAACCGTCCCAACCTTTCCTCGGACGACGCTCGCAAGCCCGGCCAGTTCATTCAGACCGATGCAGCCATCAACCCTGGCAACTCCGGCGGTCCGCTGGTGAACGCACGCGGTGAAGTAGTCGGAATCAACACCTTCCTGATCTCGCCCTCAGGTTCGTTCTCCGGCATGGGATTTGCCATTCCCACGCAGATCGTGCGCCCCACGGTCGAGAAACTAATCCAGTTCGGCAAAGTGACGCACGGATACATGGGAATTGGAATTGCCGACGTCACTCCTGAAAACTCGAAGTTCTTCCACATGGACACCGCCGTGGGGGCTGTGGTCAGCCAGGTCGAACCCGACTCTCCCGGAGCCAAAGCAGGCGTGAAGGTCGGCGATGTGATCACCAAGCTCGACGGCAAGGAAGTCAGTGACGCCAGCGAACTGCAAGTGTTGGTAGGACAGCAGAACCCGGGAACTACGATCCACTTGCAAGTGATGCGCGATGGCAAGGATGTTTCTCTGCCGGTGACTCTTGAAGCCATGGGCAGCCGCGATAAGGCTGGCAAGGAAACCTCCGACGCCAGCAAAGGCAAGCCGCGCTGGGGAGTTGGCCTGTCGGACATCACCGCGGACGCGCGTGAGCAGTTGCAGGCTCCCAACGATCTGCACGGGGCGCTGGTCCAGCAAGTCCAGCCCGGCAGCCCGGCCGACAATGCCGGATTACAGCCGGGTGACGTGATCGTGGAAGTCGATCGTAAACCGGTGCAAAGCGCTGCCGACGTACAAAAAGCACTGAGCAGCGTACCCAAAGGACAAGACGCTCTGGTGCTGGTCTGGTCCAACGGCGGCAGTAGTTTCCGCGTGCTTCACGCCGCCCAGGACGATGGCAACAGCGGTATGTAGCTTGATCTGGAGTTCTTCCCAAGGAGGCAGGGCATTGTCCCTGCCTCCCTTTTTTGCGGCAGACCACGCAGTTCGTGAAGGTCTAAAAATTATCCTGCCTGGGGTGAAAAATTGACCTATAATTCCACCCTCAATGGCCGAGAACATTCCTACCGGCGCAGCCCCACGCATCGCGGTTGTGACTACCGACGAATCAGTCCAACTGGCGGCGCAGGAAGTACTGGCCTCCGCCTTCCACACAACTCTCCTGAGTTCGGGCGAACAGATACCGCCGCTGTTGGCAGAGGTCTCACTCGAAGCCATTATTCTGGACCTCGAAACAGCCCACGTTTCCGACGAGGCAACGCTGCGACTGATCCGCCAGCTGCGCGCCGATGACGAGAATCTTGTCTTGCTAGGATTTACCCGCTCGCACAACAAGACCGCGCGGCATCAGTTCGAACACGCGGGGATCAGTCACTGCTTTGTCGCACCCGTGGATTTCGAGGACGTGCAGGCTGTCCTCCACTCCGCTCTCGCTGAGCGGTCGGCGGAAATCGAGAACCGGAAGATCCGCGAAGAGGCGCAGCGGCGGAATTCGTTTTGCCAGCTGATTGGCGGCAGCGAACCCATGCGGCTGGTTTACGACGCGATCAGCCGGCTGGCCGAAAGCAACGTCAACGTGCTGGTGCGCGGCGAGAGCGGGACTGGCAAGGAGCTGGTCTCGCAAGCCATCGTTGCCAGCGGACCGCGAAAAGAAAAGCCTTTCGTCAGCGTAAACTGCGCGGCGCTCCCCGAGAGCCTGATCGAATCGGAGCTGTTTGGTCATGAGAAGGGGGCATTTACCGACGCCCACGAATCCCGGGCGGGCCACATCGAATCCGCGAATGGCGGGACCCTGTTTCTGGATGAAATCGGGACTCTGGGATTGACCATGCAAAGCAAGTTGCTGCGGGTTCTTGAACTACACGTCGTTCAGCGTATCGGCAGCCGGAACGCAAAGAAGATCGATTTCAGGCTGATCGCGGCCACCAATGAAGATCTGGAACAGGCGGTCCATGCTGGACGCTTTCGCGAAGATCTTTACTATCGCCTCAACGTGGTTCCCATTGTCCTTCCACCGCTGCGCGAACGTCCCGGCGACGTCGCCGTCCTGCTCGACCATTTTTTGCGGATGTACTGTGCCGCCAACAGCGTTCCCCTCAAACGCTTCGACCCGGATGCGCTGGAGATTCTCGAGGAATATCACTGGCCAGGAAATGTCAGGGAGCTGGAGAACGTCGTACAACGGCTGGTGATTATGGGATCGGGCGCCGTCATTACCGCCAAGCACATCCCTCAGCAAATTCTTTACAGCAGTACCGCCAAGCAGGAGGCGCTGCTCATCCCGGAAGAGGGAATTTCGTTCGATGACGAGATTGCCCGAATTGAACTGGCCTACCTGCAGGCAGCTTTGCGCCGGACTGGCGGTAAGAAGGTGGCTGCCGCAGCTCTGCTGCAAATCAACGCGCAGAAAATGAAATACCTCTGCCGGAAATACGGCTTACAGGGTTAATTATTAACCCTGGCAAGGTTAATTTTTAACCCTCCTCCCCCAGAGACCCTGTTGCGGCGCAATTTTCCACACAGCTATCCCCCGCCTATCTCATTGAATTGATTTGGTTTTACTTTTCGACGGCGTTTTGCCGATGATTGGCATGGGGCTTGCTTAAACAAAGACACGACCGGACAGAGCAGACAGCGCCCGCGGTCAGGCAAAAATAAAAATTTCAACGGAGGAGGCACAATGTCAGTTCAAAAGAAATCCTTGATCAGCCAGCGGAGCGCAGTGAAGGCAGCCATTTTGGCCAACCCGAGCCAGACCCCGAGTTTCGTCCCGGCCGTACGTCCGGCAGCGCGTCCTGCGGCTCGTCCCGCAGCCCGCCCAGCGGCTCGCCCGGCAGCCCGCCCTGCGGCTCGTCCCGCGGTCAAAGCTACCGTTCGCGCGAAGTAACTGGCCGAATCAAGCGTCACTCGTCAAAAGAAGAAGGGCCGCAAACTTCGCGGCCCTTTTCTTTTTTAACTTGATTGAGTGGTCAGACCCTCTTCACCACATTCGTCGGCCTGCCAGGTCACGGGCAAACCGCAGGGCAAACCCCGCCGCGCTGCGTCTACCCACCAGGATTTTGGCGTTTCCGCTCATGCCTTCCCGCAGGTCACCCTGGTTTTGTAGCTCCACAGTCCCGAGATAGAATTTCGGTACCCGAATGCCCTCTAACTGAGCTTTTTCTATCAATCCGGGTTCAATCGAAGCGGAAGTCGGGGCCAACGATGTCAGGGTTCCTCCCCAGGCGCTGAACTGAGACTCGGCGTGAAGCCGTACCGGCGCTCCTATGCGAACGTCCCGCATACCAAACTCGGGGACATAGATGCGCGCCGTCATGGTCGAAAGGTCAGCCACTTCAGCCACTTCAGCGCCGGCTTTTAGGTACGAACCCAGCAGATCGTGCAAGTTTGGAGTTGTCACCGTGCCCGGAATCGGGCTACTGATTTCCAGGCGCTTCATTTCTTCCGCCAGGTTGCGATGCTTTTCCGTGGACTGCCGCCGCTCCTGCTCCGCCGGACCGAAATTCTCATAGTTAAGACTGGCCTGGGTGGCTCGGGCCGATGCGTTCCGCATATCTGCGCCGGCCTGTGCCGAAGCTGATTCGAGCTCCAGGTTCCGCAGGCGTAATAGCGGCGTGCCGGCGGCGACAGTTTGTCCTTCGTCGGTCAGTACCTCGGCGACGGTCCCCGGCACTTCGGTATGAATCAAAGTCCGGCGCACCGGTTCGAGTGCGAAACGGCCCTCGATAAACTCCGGCCAGATGGGCGCGAACAGAACCACCAGCAGCACGACCCCAACCAGAACCAACCGGGTGGGCGTGAACCACGCCAGCACGCGCTCCTTCTTGTCGAGATAAACGGTTTTCATAAATCGCTCCAGCATGACAATGCGAGACCGGAAGATACGCAGACCCAACAGCAGCGCCGGCAGCCAAGCCCACTCCGGCGTGTATGCCTTCAGAATGTGGTAGACGAAAATCACGACGACCGCCATTAACAGGTAGCTGTACACACCTGAAAGCAGCGAATAGACGATGTACAACACTCGGCGGTGGCGTGGAACGTAATCCACTTCCGCAGGCAATCGAAAGATGTGTTTGCGGGTCCAGCTTGAAACAAAGATGGTCGAGCGCTCTTTCAGGTCGGCTTCATTGATCAGTTCGGCCAGCAGGTAGTAACCATCCAGCTTGATCAGAGGATTGAGATTGAGCAGCGTCACGCCGATGCCGGTCACCATCATGACCTTGTAAGCGAAGTCGTGGACGTACATGCCGGTGGCTGTGCCCCACCAGATGAAAGTGGCGACGACACAGATCATGAGATCGGCCCAGATGCCGGCGATGATGGTCGAGATGCGCGCCTTCTTGTCACCCACAATCCAGACCTGCGTCGCATCGCAAACGAAGGTGGGCGCGAAATACATCAGGAGGAATTGCATCTTCTCCACGCGGGCGCCGAAATGTTTGCAGGTAAGTCCGTGGGCGGACTCGTGGAAAAAAGCCATGGCACCGAACAGAAACCAGAATTCCACCAGGTCCTGAGTAGTTTTTGCTGTGAAGTTATAGAAGGCGAAACTGTCGTCCCATATTTGAACGAACTTGTCAGCCCACATCCACACCATCACTCCGAACATGAACAGGGTCAGCAGCGTGAACCACGTGGTGTAAACGAATTCCAAATACGGCTGTATTTTGCTGAGGTAGGCGTCGGCATTGGGCCAGGTGTGCAAAGTGATGTCGGTGACATCGGCGACGTGAAAGCGTCCGCGCTTCTGCCGTTCCGTGCCCATCTTGCCTTTGAGCGTAATGTTCTTTTCCAGCGGCGTCTTATAGAAGAGATCGCCTGTTTCCTGAAGATACGAGGCGAACTCACGAACATCTTCTTCGGTGAACGCAATATTCGATTCGCTGAAAATCAGGTCGGCAATTTCTTTGTAGGACCGCTCGCCGTCGAACAGCTGAAGGAGTTGCCACTGTTCCGGAGTGAAACGCAGATAAATGTCGGTGCCCGGCATTTTCGCCAGCACCACGCGAACGCCCTGTTCGATATGCTCCCGGGAAATGACCCGGGGATCGAGCTTGGGAAAGCGGCGCTGCGCAGTCTGCGCCGGCAAGTCGGGCAGCGCTACCTCAAGGGCTTCAAGGATATTCATTTCAGGTTGGCGAGGTGAATAGTCGTGAGCATTCCCGGCCTGAGGTCCGGTGCTGAACCTTGCAGTCGAGCCACAATTTCGATGGTTCCGCTCGCGGGATCGACCACGGGACTGATCTGTCTGATCGCGGCCGTGTGACGCACAGCTGAAGATCCGTCCGTCAGTTCCACGGTGACCGTTTGTCCATTTTTCACTCTGCCCAGGAATCGTTCCGGAAGAGTGAACTTCACTTCCAGAGGAGATACCGCCGTGACCCAGAAAAGCCGGTCGCCGATCCCAACTTTTTGTCCCGCGCGGACATAGCGGCGCGCAACGATCCCGTCAAAGGGAGCGATGATCTTTGTCTTTTCTTTTTCAAGCTCGAGCGACCGTTCCGTGGATTTTGCATTGCTCAGTAGTTCGGTCTCACGATTAATCTCGAATTTGTCGGCTTCCACTTTATATTGAGCGTGCTCCAGAGTTTCCTTAGTGAAGACGCCCGCTTCCCATAGCTTCTGGGCCCGCGTCAGGTCGGACTCGAGCACCTTGGTTTCCGCCTGCCAGTTTTTAAGATTGGCTTCGATCGAGCGTGTCTTTGCGGAAGCGGCGTCA
>Ga0163162_10001532_pt1 | contig 21557 bp, 21 predicted proteins | sample S55metaG_FD_115310 | JGI IMG/M metagenome (GOLD analysis project Ga0163162, IMG submission 115310) | Switchgrass rhizosphere microbial communities from Kellogg Biological Station, Michigan, USA - S5-5 metaG | ecosystem: Host-associated > Plants > Roots > Rhizosphere > Soil | place: USA...
TCGGTCTTGCTTCGTTATTTGCTGTCATACTGAGGTGCGAAGGATTTTTTGATTGCGGCTATCGCGAAAAATCCGTCATTCCCGCGCAGGCGGGAATCTTAATGCGCTCGCTATTTCTTGTCATTCGCCCAGGCTTGCCTCGGCTCACCGCCGCCGAAGGGCTCTTTCTTTTGGCTTGGCCCAAAAGAAACAAAAACCCAAGGCTTGCATCCTTCCTTGTAAAAACCTACGGAAATCTTTATTGTGGCAGCATCGAGGCTCTTAGCCCTTGCTTGATTCCTCCGCGCTCGCTTTGATCCTGCCTTGGGCTGTGGTGTATGAAGGGGGAGTGCAAAGATTTCCGTGCTTTTTCCGGCGGAAATCTGCGAGGCCAGTAGCAGGGTGCAGATAGCATGGTGTATAGGGATAATTTCTAAGACGGTCGTCATTCTCGCGCATGCGGGAACCACGAAGTGCTCAGCGAAGCTAATCTTAATGCACTCACTATTCTTTGCATCTCGCTCTGGCTTGTCTCATTGTTTTCTGTCATCCTGAGGCACGAAGGATCTTTTGATCTAAAGATTTGCTTCGCAGAGCCTACGGGTTCTTCACTTCGTTCAGAATGACCATTAGATGTTTTCACGCGTACACGCCTTTTTTTTATTTCCATACATTTTCCTCAACTTAGCAGCATTAAATTACCTATGCCGCCAGAGAAAAGAACCCCAATAAGCAAAAATCCAGTTTCCAAGAAACCTGCCGTTAGGAAACCTGCAACCAGAAAACCCACGACAGGCAGAAAAAAGAAAACTGTGCTTTCTGTTCAGCTTAAACTGGTTATTGCAGGTTTATTGTTGATTTTACTCTCTCCATTTTATTATGGCTATGTATTAAGAAGTTTTGTGGCTACCTGGCGTTGGGTTAAAGACTGGGGGCAAGACCCTAATTACAGAACTTACGAAAGTTTTAACATCAAGATACCTAAAAAATATACGGTTCACGGCATTGACGTTTCTTATTACCAGGGCAAAATAAACTGGCAAAAGGTAAAGGAAATGAAGGAAGATGAGGTGAGCATCCGCTTTGCGTTTATCAAAGCCACAGAAGGGTTAATGATGGTTGATCCGTATTTTCAACGCAACTGGCGTGAAGCCCCAAAAGTGGGGATTATTTGTGGAGCCTATCACTTTTTCAGACCAAAAAAGGACGGTAAAACGCAGGCTAAATTTTTCTTACAGGTGGTCAACATCGAGAAGGGTGATTTACCACCCGTTGTAGATATTGAATCTTTAGATGGTGTTTCGCCCTTAAAAATGCGGGCTGAACTTGCTGATTTCCTTAATTATGTAGAAATGAAAACTAAGGTAAGACCAATTATTTATACCGGGCTTAAATTTTACGAAGATTATTTGGGTGATCATTTTGATGATTATCCTTTATGGATTGCACATTATTATCAACCAAAATTGAGAATGGATAAAAGCCGCTGGAAATTTTGGCAACACTCCGATAAAGCCAAAATTAATGGTATTGGCCATGTGGTTGATTTTAATGCTTTTAATGGGGATAGCTTGGCGCTTGATAGGTTGTTGGTTCATTAGTGATTGGTCATTGGGTCAGTAGTTCATTAGTCATTGGTTCACTAGTCACTAGTAATATACTTTGCCAATCGTCATCCTGAGGAATAATTTATTTTATAAAAATCAATATTTTGACTTATAATGGATTTCTTTTGCCATACAGCACGGTCATGCCTCAACTCGCCGCCGCCGAAGGGCTCTTTCTTTTTGGCATCAAAAAGAAACAAAAAATGCCGGCTGAAAATTTTTCTTTTGAAGCCAGTTGTGCGGGCAGGACAGTACAACCCGAAAAATTTGTTAGGCCGGATTTAAGCAGAACGGGGATATAGTGCTATGGCCTAGCTGGATGGAAATGCAAAGTAGTTAAATATTAATTTATAATGATTCGTGAAATAACGTCATTAGTAATATACTTTGCCAATCGTCATCCTGAACTTGTTTCAGGATCTATTATAGGTGATTTTTACAATCCTTTCATTGTTTCAATATATTGTTCCAGGCCATTTACATGATATGGGAATCTAATGAACCACACCAATAGACTCGCTAGAAAACCAATAAACAATTGACCAATGAACAACTGAACTAAATCGTCCAACTTTCACACTTTTCTAAGAAAAACTCATCTGCTTCTGCACCGATACCGATTTCTTCGGGAACATCAAGAAAATAACCGTTATAAGTGAGACCACCAACCACTGGATCAACTAAATGCCCCAACAGCGCTGTATCTAAATCAAAAAACTCAACATTAGGACTTGCCAAAGCAAAATGCAGGTTGGCGCTTAAGGCAATCCTGGTTTCGAGCATGCTGCCAATCATACATTTTACACCATGTTTTAAGGCTTCTTCATGTATTTTTTGCGCTTCTAAAATTCCTCCGGATTTTGAAAATTTGATGTTTAAATAAGTTGTTGATTGGCTGTTGATCAGTTTTCGGGCATCGTGGTGGTTATAGCAGCTTTCATCGGCCATTAATTTAATTGGCGAATTTACATTCAGCTCGGGTAATTGATCATCATACCAGGTGCGCATGGGTTGTTCGCAAAATTCAATATTGTATTTTTCCAATTCGCCCAAAGCAAATAAAGCATCATCAAAACTCCAGCCTTGGTTGGCATCCAGGCGTAAAATCAAATCTTCGCCTACGGCTTCGCGGATATGTTTTACCCTTTCTATATCATCATGTACCTTTTTGCCAAGTTTGATTTTTAAAATCCGGCAACCCTGACTTTTATATTTTAAAGCTGTAGTGGCCATTCCCTCTGGTGTATCAATACCAATGGTCATATCGGTTTCTATGGTGCGTTTGGTTCCGCCAAGAAATTTATACAAGGGTAAGTTTGCATTTTTTGATGCAATATCAAACAAAGCCATATCGAAAGCACTTTTAATGGTATTATTATGATCTGCATAACCCAATAAATCGTTCATGCGTTCCGGAATGTCTAAAGGATCTTTACCTTTTAAAATCGCGGCGAAATCTTTGGCCATAGCAATACAGGTTTCCTGTGTTTCACCAACAATCATCGGGAAAGCTGAACATTCTCCAATGCCGTGGATACCTGTATCCGTATAAATCCTGATCAACACATTCTGTGCAAAATGCATGGTTCCCGTGGCAATAACAAAGGGTTCCATCGGGATGCTAAAGCGATATATTTCGGTATGGGTGATTTTCATGGTTTTAAGGTTGAAGGCTTGAAGGTTGAGGGTTTAGGGTGTAAGGTTGAAAGTATAGGGTGTAAGGTTTAGGGTTTAGGAGTTGTCTAATTCAAAACGCTGCCTGTCTTGCTCTATAATTGCTTTTAAATCTTCCTCCTTTGGTAAGTACAATAGATATTTACTGGCAAACAATTGATTGTTATCATTTAAAACTGAATATTTTACGATTGTTTCATCTTTTTCGGTACAAAGTAATAATCCAATAGTTGGATTGTCGCCATCATTTCTTTTCAAATCATCATACATCCTAACATACATATCTATTTGTCCGATGTCTTGATGGTTTAAACTGGTTGTTTTAAGATCAATGATTACGAAGCATTTTAAAATGTAATTGTAAAATACAAGATCGATGTAAAAGTCTGAGGTGTCTGTAACGATGTGCTGTTGACGGGCGACAAATGCAAAACCTTTCCCAAACTCTAGCAAGAATTTTTGAAGATGATTTATGATCGCAGATTCTAAACTCTTTTCTGTATTTTTAGTATCAACATCTAGTCCTAAAAATTCAAAAATATAAGGGTCTTTTATGTAATCCTGGATGTTTGGTTTCTGGTTTTTCGTGTTTGGTGCAGTTAGGGAGCGTTCGTATGATAAAGAGTTGATCTGCCTTTGTAATTCTCTACTGTTCCAATTTGATGTTATTGATTCTTCTATATAGAATTTTCTTTTTTCTTCAGAATCTAATCTGGATAATAGCCTGTAATGTGTCCAACTCAATTCGTGACGCACTGCGTCACGAATTGGAAATGACTTGTAAAAGCCTCTTATATTTCGAAGATTGCTTTCATCAAAACCTTTCCCAAATTCCAAAGTTAATTGATTTGAAAGGGTCTTTAAGGTCGCAGCACCATACTCCGCTCGCAATTTTCCCTGCTGCTCGTCCTCAACAATAAGCTTTCCGATTTGCCAGTAAGATTCAAGTAATGCAGAATTTGCCGCACGAAATACTTTCAAACGGGATTGGCTAATAATCTCTTTTATGGCATTAAATAACTCATTTTTGCTCAACTCCATTCATCGTATAGATTTCCAACTAAAGTATAAAAACAAAAACTAAATAGAAACAGGTTTGTAGAATATTAATAGATTTACGCCTCGAAATTAAAATTCCATTTTCCTTTTACATAACCCGTCATGTCTGAAACCAATAACTTAATATACGCTTCATCACCATATTTGCTACAGCATGCCCATAACCCGGTTGATTGGTATGAGTGGGGGGCAGAAGCATTAGAAAAGGCCAAAGCAGAAAATAAGCTCATATTGGTGAGCATTGGTTATTCGGCTTGCCATTGGTGCCATGTAATGGAGCGCGAAAGTTTCGAAAACCATGAAGTAGCCGAAGTGATGAACCGGCATTTTGTATGCATTAAAGTCGATAGGGAAGAACGTCCGGATATTGATCAGATTTACATGTATGCCATTCAGCTTATGACAGGTAGTGGCGGCTGGCCTTTAAACTGTATCTGTTTGCCAGATCAGCGCCCGATTTATGGTGGCACTTATTTCCGAAAAAACGATTGGATCAATATTCTGGAAAATGTTGCTGCACTTTGGGCAAACGAACCTGATAAAGCCATTCAATATGCCGAAAGGTTAACTTCTGGTATTAAAGACAGTGAAAAGATCATCGCTACAGTAACTACAGAAGAATATACCCATGAACACCTTACCGAAATTATCGATCCTTGGAAACGTCATTTCGATATTGGTTACGGAGGTTATAACCGTGCACCGAAATTTCCTTTACCCAATAATTGGGTCTTTTTATTGCGATATGGCTTTTTAAAAGATGATGAATCTGTTTTTACAGCTGTTTGTCATACCCTTGAAGAAATGAGCAGGGGAGGTATTTATGATCAGATTGGAGGTGGTTTTGCCCGTTATTCAGTTGATGATAAATGGCATGTGCCGCATTTTGAGAAGATGCTGTATGATAATGCGCAATTGATCAGTCTGTATTCAGAAGCTTATCAATGTACCAGGTTCGACTCTTTTAAACAAACTGTAGTAGAAACGATAAATTGGGTCTCTGAGGAGATGACGTCGGCAGATGGATTGTTTTATTCGGCATTGGATGCGGATAGTGAAGGGATAGAAGGTAAGTTCTATGTTTGGGATAAAGCAGAATTCGACCAGGTTTTGGGAGAAGATGCACAATTGATTGGCGCTTATTATAACATTACCGAAGAAGGTAACTGGGAGGAAGAACAAACCAATATCTTGCGCAAAACCATCAGCGATGATGATTTACTTGCAAAATTTGATATTACGGCGGAGGTGCTTTACGATAAGGTAAACTCAGCTAAAACAAAATTAATGGCTGTGCGGAGTAAAAGGATCAGGCCAGGTTTAGATGATAAATGTTTAACAGCATGGAACGGTATGATGATTAAAGCACTGACCGATGCGGCTCAGGTTTTAAGTCACAATCAATATTATGAAAAGGCATCTGCTGCGGCTAATTTTATCTTAACTCACCTAAAATCGGAAAAAGGAGGTTTATACCGGAGCTATAAAAACGGAAAAGCATCTATTACAGGTTTTTTAGATGATTACGCGTTTTTTATCGAAGCTTTAATTGCATTATACGAATATGATTTTGATGAAAAATGGTTGGAAGAGGCAAAATCCCTGACCAATTATGTGATCGCTAATTTTACGGATCCCGATTCGCCCATGTTTTTTTATACCTCTGCCGAAAGTGAAGATTTAATTGCCCGCAAACATGAAGTGATGGATAATGTAATCCCGGCTTCGAACTCCGTAATGGCGCAAAACTTAAAAAAACTGGGATTGCTTTTTGATATTGAAAAATATAATGAAAAAGCTTCTGAAATGCTTGCTGCGGTTCAACCTAAAATCAAAAGTTACGGTTCTGCTTACTCAAACTGGGCTGTTCAATTGTTAAACGAAATTTACGGCATAAATGAAATTGCCATTACCGGTTTAGAAACGGATGTTGTTAAATTAGAATTAAGTGGCCATTATATTCCGAATAAAATTACATTGGGTGGAACAAAAAGTAACTTACCGCTGTTAAAAGGTAAGCAAAGCAATGAAACAAAAGTTTATATTTGCCGAAATAAAGTATGCCAGTTGCCGGTTAACACTGTTGAGGACGCATTAGAGTATTTACAATAAATTAATTTAAATGAATATTTCACCAAACTCTGTAGTAGCGTTAACTTACGAATTGCATACTACTAACGAAGAAGGACAACAAGTTTTTGTAGAAAAAGCTGACGAACAAAATCCTTTAGTATTTTTATATGGCGTTGGCATGATGTTGCCTAAATTTGAAGAGCATTTAACTGGTTTAAAAACTGGTGATGAATATGGCTTCGAACTATCTGCTGCAGATGGTTATGGTGATATCGATCCGGGCGCTTTTGCAGATCTTCCAAAAACGATGTTTACCGAAGCTGGTGGCGAATTGCCAAACGTTGGTGATGTGATTCCGTTACAGGATAACAATGGTAACCAATTTAGAGCAGGTGTTACTGCAGTACATGATGAAACGATCTCTGTAGATTTAAATCACCCAATGGCGGGTAAAAATTTAGTGTTTAGCGGTGTGATTTTAAATGTACGCGAAGCTACACAAGATGAGTTGGCTCATGGTCATGCTCACGGTGCTGATGGTCATTCAGGTCACTAGTTAATATAAACGATTTTAAAGAAGTCAGGTTTTGAATGGCAAATTGCCGTTTAAACTTGACTTCTTTTTTATACTTTTTTTAATCCTGAAAAACTTCTTCCAAAATCAGTTTTAGGCCAGGGATAATTGACGTAGTCACCTCTTCACCTTCAGTAAGCAGTTTGGTAGGCTGAAATTTGCCGTTTTCATCCAGGATATACCTGAAAAATGTTTTATCAGAAGGACTCACAATCCAGTATTCTTTAACACCTGCTTCTTCGTAAACTTCGTATTTATTAATCAGTTCCTTTTTATTATTTCCAGGTGATAAAATCTCGACCACGACATCCGGAGCCCCAATGCATCCACGTTTATCTAATTTAGCGGGATCGCAAACCACCACAATATCAGGCTGCACTACGGTGAAAACTGCGCTGTCATCCTGCGTTTTCTTAGCCAAACGTACATCAAAAGGCGCAGTATAAACACGGCAAGATTTACCTTTGAGCGCATTGTAAATAGGCCCGAAAATATTGGTTAAAATACCCTGGTGGATTCGCGATGGGGCAGGACTCATTTTAAATAACTGTCCTTTAATAATTTCTAAGCGCTCTTCAAATTCGAAACGCATATAATCTGCATAACTGTATAAAGCAGAAAAATCGACCTCGTTTAGTGTCTTGTACGCAGGTTGTTCATCTTCAGTTGGGTAAGGTTTAATATTTTTCATAAGTTAATCTTTAAATACCTCTTCCAATACCAGTTTAAAGCCAGGAATAATTTTGGTAGTCACCTCTTCACCTTCAGTAAGCATTTTGGTAGGCTGAAATTTGCCATTTTCATCCAGGATATACCTGAAAAATGTTTTGTGCGTAGGACTCACAATCCAGTATTCTTTTACACCTGCTTCTTCGTAGACTTCATATTTATTGATCAGCTCTTTTTTATTGTTGCCTGGTGATAAAATTTCGACAACAATATCAGGTGCGCCAATGCATCCACGTTTATCCAGTTTAGTCGGATCGCAAATTACTACAATATCGGGTTGCACTACGGTAAAAACTTCTCTGTCATCCTGAGTTTTCTTGGCCAAACGCACATCAAAAGGCGCTGAATACACTTCGCATTGATGACCATTCAATGCATTGTAGATAGGATTAAAAATTCTTCCTGATATTTTTTGGTGCACCCTGGAAGGGGCAGGGCTCATTTCAAAAATGTATCCCTTTATAATCTCTAAACGTTCTTCAAATTCGAAGCGCATGTAATCTGCGTAACTGTAAACAGCAGAAAAATCTATCTCGTTAAGGGTTTTAACGGGAGGTAGTTCATCTTCGGTTGGATAGGATTTGATATTTTTCATATATAAGGCGTTTAACCAAATATACTAAATATCTTAGTTTTTTTTAAAAATCAATTTTCAACCGCAGTCCACCATTGGTCAGGTTAAGGTTTTCTTTAGAGAAAGTTTTCATGGGCAACCTTAAAAAAGGCTCGATAGCAATGTTATTCTTTTTGGATATTTTTTGCTTATAGCCCAAAGAAAAATTGTAGAATCCGATATATTTATCAGGATCTATATTTGCTTCGGGTTGCGGCTCAACCTTTTTTTCTTGTACAATCATGGTCTTAGAATCGGCATAACCATTTACTGCGGGAGCAGAGAAACTTTGAACCTGATTAACGATATAACTGTTCTGCTGTGAGTTATTTAAAACAGCAAGGGCAGAAACCCCAACGTTGGTGTAAAGTTTATCACTGATGTTATATTTTAATTCTAAAGGCACATTAATTCCACGTACTTTGGCATCAACTGAGGCTAAGTTTTTACCCGATAAGGTTTGTGGTGCAGAAGCATTTAAAGATTCTGTTGTACTAATAGAAGCATAAGATACACCAGAACTGATCGATAATTTGTTGGCGATGGCATACGATAAAGAAAACCCATAATTCATGGTTACTTTATTGTCATTACCCATAGCAGGAGCAACGTATACATCAGGCTGCCATTTAGAGTTACCACTTGCTTTATCGACTGGTTTTTGTTGGTTTGCATAGCTATCCTGAGCAAGCAACTTTTCGAAATTTGTTTGGTTATTAATGGGTTGAGGTTTTTTCTTTTCCGTTAAGATTTCAAACTGTTTTGATTTTAAATCGGACAAATTTATCCCCGAAAGTTTATTATCCAAGAGGTTATGATTAACCGGATTTGGTTCTCCTGACGTATTGAAAACCGCATATTCTTGCTGTTTTTCGAATATGGGTGTTAAATTTCCTTTTGTTGTACTGGATTGATGCGCTAAATTGTTCGCAGTCGGCACACGCTCATTAATATCATTTTTTAAGGATGGCTCTTCATCTTTAACTGTAGCGGATAGATCAGTTGTTTCAGTGGCAATATTATGATGGGCCTTAGGTTTAGTTGTAGCAAAATCTTTTTTCTGATCTATATTATTTTGAGCAAAAAATACACCTCCGAAGATTAAAATTAAGGCAGCAGCAGCCCATAAAGGCCAGTAAGCAATGCCTCGTCTCTTGTTTTTTTTCTCCGAAAAGCGCTCCCAGGCACCATTAGAATAAGCTTCTTCATGGTTTTGGAGTTGCGCAGTAATATGCTCAATTAATTCCTTATCCATTTTTTTCGTATGAATTAACCATGGTATTTAGGTAAAGGGTACGTAACTTATTTTTAGAACGTGTGAGGTAAACACGACTGGAACTTTCAGGAATGTTTAACATCTTCGAAATTTCATCGTGGGCAAAGCCCTCAATTTCATATAAGTTAAATACCAGTCTCTGCGTATCTGGTAAGTGATTTAGTAAATTCAAAATATCATTAACGTGTAGTTCTGAAGCAACCGAAACCTGGGTAGCCGGATGTTCGCTTTCTGCTAAATCATCCACATAAAACTGAACTTTATTACTCCGGATCTTATCTATAGCCGTCCGCGACGCAATCTGGGCAATCCAACCTTTAAACGACCGTTGTAACTCTTCCGGATTTTTTGGCGCTTTGAAGCCACCAACATGTTTGAAAATCTTGATAAAACTATCATTTACAAGCTCTTCACTATCCGACGTATTTTTGGTATACCTTAAAATGATGCCCATTAAATAGCCATAAAATGATTTATACATCATTTCTTTACAGCTATTGTCGTTTTTTACACAGCCTTTTAAAATTTCCTCAAAACTGAGTATTTTTTTTATCACCCTTGTAAAGGACTATTTATTAAAGGTTTATCATGATTGCTTGATGGCAAATTTAAGAAAATAACACCACCCAATTTGGGCGGTGTCAATTTTCGTTTTCACAGGTAGAGAGAAATATTTTATTTATTCGTCATCACTGATAAGCCAACTCCGGTACTATCAGTTTTACTTGATAAGCCTTTAGCCCAGATGGTGTAAATTTTACCTTTTTCGATTTTAACGGCAGGCAAACTCACTTTAACTGCTCCACCTTGTTTTAATTGAAAAGTATAACTGTCATTTGGTGTTATATTGCTAAAAGTAGTAAACTCCTTAAAAGCTTTTGCCGTAAATAATGGTGCATCTGTACCTGCAATAGCCAAATCAAATGGCGTAGAACCCGGGCTTAAGTTCACAAAACGAACCTTTGCTTTATCAGTTTCGGGCGCTTTTAAATCATCCTCAAGGATTAAAAGCTTGGTTGACTTTAAAGTATCGACCACGAAAACCGAATAAAAAGATCCTGATTTTAAAGTGGCATTAGCTGTCGTTAAATACTTTAAGGTATCTTTTTTAGCAACACCTACCAATCTTATTCCTGGGTAAGCCGCATAATAGCCGAGATCTTTAGTATAAGTAAAGCTGTTTATTTTTTGATTATCCAATATAAAATCAAGCGCCCCTGTTCCTGGCGATGCATGGACAAAGCCAATACCGGCAGCCTCTATCGGATCGTTGTTAAAATCTTTTTTACAGGCCGTTATGGTTAAAGTTATGGCAAGGAGAGCAAGTATAATTTTTGTCGTAGTGCTAAAATTTTTCAAATCCGTTTTCATTTTAATGTTTTAAATCAATCTTTGAACAAAACTGGTTAATGGCCATTAACGCTTTTTCTTGTAAAACGATTAATGGAATGAAAACGCTACAGCTGAAGTTATTTTTTTTATAAAAAAAAGCCACATGGTGTTCATGCGGCTTTAAAACAATATGTTAAGCTTAAAATTAAGCGTACATCTCTTCCCTTAGTTTTGCAACATCGCTGTTATTGATATACTCATCATAAGTCATCAACTTATCAATAGTACCTTTTGGTGTAATTTCGATAATGCGGTTGGCAACAGTTTCTGTTAACTGGTGATCTCGTGAAGTAAACAATATGGTGCCTTTAAAATCTTTCATGCCATTGTTCAATGCTTCAATAGATTCCAAATCCAGGTGATTGGTTGGCTCATCAAACATTAACAGATTAGCCTGCTGCAACATCATTCTGGAGAACATACAGCGCATTTTTTCACCACCTGAAAGCACTTTTACGTTCTTAAGTACTTCTTCGCCCGAGAATAACATACGACCTAAAAAGCTGCGCACAAATTGCTCATCAGCATCAGTACCAGAATACTCACGCAACCAATCTACCAGGTTTTCATCTTTGCCATCAAAATATTCAGAATTATCATTCGGGATATCTGCTGTACTGATGGTAACACCCCATTTAAATTCTCCTTTATGATCAGTATCTCTGCCTGTTAAAACATCGTAAAATGCGGCAGTAGCTAAACTATTCTGAGATAATACGGCAATTTTATCGCCCTTGTTCACCATAAAGGTAACTTTATCGAACAATATGCCGTCATTTCCACTTTTACCCAGGTTTTCTACCTGTAAAATCTGGTCGCCAGCCTCACGACCGGTATTGTTGAATATAATGGCCGGATATTTTCTGCTCGAAGCTTTGATTTCGGTAATATCAATCTTATCTAAAGCTTTCTTACGTGAAGTAGCCTGCTTAGATTTGGAAGCATTGGCACTGAACCTGCGGATAAATTCCTGAAGTTCTTTCACCTTATCTTCCATTTTCTTATTCTGGTCGCTGCGTTGTTTTAAGGCCAGCTGACTAGACTCATACCAGAAAGTGTAGTTACCGGTGTAAATGCTCATTTTAGCAAAGTCGATATCCACAATGTGGGTACAAACGGCATCTAAAAAGTGCCTGTCGTGCGATACCACCAATACAATATTCTGATAATCGGCCAGGAAGTTTTCTAACCAGGCAATGGTTTCGATGTCCAAATCGTTGGTAGGCTCATCCAGTAACAAAATATCCGGATTGCCAAACAAGGCCTGTGCCAATAATACACGTACTTTTTGTGTGTTATCCAGTTCCTTTAACAATTTATAGTGATTATCTTCGGTAATGCCCAGGTTGCTCAGCATGGTTGCCGCGTTGCTTTCCATGTTCCAGCCATCCATTTCTGCAAAAAGATTTTCAAGCTCTCCGGCACGTTCGCCATCTTTCTCCGAGAAATCTTCTTTCATATAAATGGCATCTTTCTCTTTCATGATGGCATAAAGTTCTTTATGACCGATCATTACCGTTTCCAGTACCGAAAACTCATCAAATTCGTAATGATTTTGCTTTAAAACAGCCATTCTTTCACCTGGAGTAAAAGCTACACTTCCAGAGGTTTGATTCACTTCTCCCGATAAAATTTTAAGAAAAGTAGATTTACCTGCGCCATTAGCCCCAATTACGCCATAGCAGTTGCCCTGGGTAAATTTTAGGTTAACATCTTCAAATAATGTGCGTTTGCCGTACCGTAAAGATAAATTAGAAACTGAAATCATGCTATAATTGAAATAAGCGGCAAAGATAGGGAAAAAGGTTGAGGGTAGGAAGTCAGAAGAAGGAAAGCTTTGGGATTAATAATTTGAAAATGAAGGGCTCGGTACTTCGTGGCTCAGGCAGTCCCGTTATCCGCTTTACTGCGTTGCACTCCGTGTTCGCTACTACCGGGTTTATTTTACAAAGGGGAGAAGCTTTTGGCTAATGGAAATAAATCTTTTATTATGGAACATTAGTATATTGATTTTAATAAACTGTTTCAAAGTGGGGGTACGTCATTCTCGCGCATGCGGGAATCTTAATGCAAGCTTTAGATTCCCAATCAAGTTGGGAATGACGACCTATCTTAAGGTAATTTGCAGCAAAAAATAGAATTTATTAAATGACTTTGATCTGTTTATCTCCATCAAAAGGCTTATTTTAGCCCTATGCAAAACGATCTCTTGCTCGAAACTATAAAAACCACTCTTCAAAAAAGCAAAGTAGAAAAATTAGCAGCCATCGCTTCAGCAGAAACTTTTTCGGTGAAAGACCTGATCGATGTAAGTTTTTATCATGATGAGCAGATCGGATTTAGGGCGGCATGGATTTTAGAAAACGTGTTTACTAACCACCAGCAGCGGTTTTTGCCCCATACACTCTATTTTTTAGAGAAATTTCCGCATCAAGGCAATTTATCGGCATTAAGGCATTACACTAAAATTTTAGCCCTTATGACGAAAAAAAATGCTTCAGTAGAAATGATAAAGATTATTACTGATTATGGTACCGAACGTTTGGTGGAGGTTGTTTTTGCCTGGTTGATTGATGAGAAAATACCCGTGGCTATAAAATCACATTGCCTTAATATTTTGGCTAATTTAACGGTTAAACACAACTGGATTAGGGAAGAACTCTTACAAACCATGGATTTTCTGGTTGATAAAGAAAGTATAGGCTTCTTTGCGAAGGTAAAACAGATCAGGAAGCAGTTGTTAGTTTGTAGTTGACAGTTATCAATTTGCAGTTAATTGTTTAAAGCTTCAGTTAACGTAAAGTCAAATCTTAGGAATTTAAACCTTCTACCTTCCGCCTCATATATCCTTCCGGCTTCTATCTTATTTTCAGTTAACATAGCGTCAAATATTTTAATTGATTTCAAATTGTTTTTCTCTTTCAGCTTTAGTCTTTGAGCTTTTAGCTATTTTTACCAAATGAGTACAACATACGATATCATATCAAAAGTTATAAAAGAACGTCGCAGTATTTTCCCTGCCAGCTATATCAAAAAAGAAGTTCCGGTTGAGGTGATTAACCAGATTTTAGAAACAGCCAATTATGCACCAACACATAAATTAACCCAACCCTGGCGCTTTGTCGTAATTAGAAAAGCTGGATTGGCCAGATTAGGTGAGGAGCTTGGTAAATTATATAAAGCTTTGGTTTCTCCACAGCAGTTTCTACAGAAGAAGTATGATAGTTTTGCTGAGAAAACGGGGCAGGCTGATTGTATAATCGCCATCAATATGCAAGTAAGCGGTAAAATCCCTGAATGGGAAGAACTGGCCGCAGTTTCGTGCGCAGTTCAAAATATGGCTTTAACCGCAGAGAGCTTGCGGGTTGGTGCATATTGGAGTTCTCCACCATTAATTGATCATTTAGGCGATTTCTTAGGCCTTGGTGAAAATGAGAAGTGCATTGGCCTGTTTTATATGGGCTATCACAATGAAAAACCCTGGGCACCAAACCGGACATCGATAGAAGAAAAAGTAAGGTGGATAGAGGGGTAGTCCTGAGTCCACAGTCTTTAGTCCTGAGTCTTTAGTCTGGGTCAGAAGTTCATTGGTTAATCGGTAAACTGACTCCAAACGCCAAATGCTCAGCCCAAAGCTTAACCTGATCAATAGTTTAAATACCATTATATATTTTACATCATCCATCTAATACTCTCTCTATGTTAAGTCCGTTGGATCATTATTTCGAACAAAAAGACGAGCCAATTAAAGGCTGTATCCAATATTTAAGGTCGCTTTTAATGGGGTATGATGATATTACGGAACATTGGAAATACGGAATGCCTTTTTATTATCATAAAGGAAAAATGTTCTGTTATCTTTGGATCCATAAAAAACTCCTTCAGCCTTACATTGGTTTGGTTGACGGACATAAAATTGAACACGAAGATCTGTTGCAGGAGAAAAGGGCCAGAATGAAAATTTTATTAATCAACCATTTTGAGGATATCCCCAAAAAGAAAATAGAATCCATTTTAAAACAAGCCTTTGCCCTCCGCAAATAGTTCATCATCCGTCTACCATCATCCATTACCCATCTTCCATTATACATCAGATATGTCTGCTTTAAAATTTAAACTTTATCAGCTTTGCTTAACTTTTATCCAAAACAGGATAGAAAATATTGAATATTCGCTGCAACATGCCAGGCAGGCATCAAACGATGATACCAAAAGCAGCGCTGGCGACAAATACGAAACCACACGAGAAATGATGCAGCAGGAGATGGATCGCAACAGCAAACTATTATACGAAGCGGGTCAGCAGAAAATTGCTTTGCAGCAGATTGAAAATGTAGAATCAGATCAATTGGTTAAAAACGGGAGCTTGGTACTCACTACCGAAGGTAACTTTTACATCAGCATTAGTGCTGGTGAGTTGAACACCGATGGACAGAAATTCTTTGCTGTTTCTCAGGTTTCGCCCGTTGGGAGGGTTTTGATCGGAAAAGCTGTAAATGAAAGTATTAAGTTTAACGGGAAAGATTATATCGTTAAGGAGATACTTTAAATTTTTCAGTTGGCAGTTTTTAATTTCCAGTTAACCAGTTTAAATCATTAATCAATAAATTCCTGCTGATTAAGATGGTTAGCGTGCAAGGTGTTGTGGTGTCAGATATTGCTATCTGACACGGATTAGATAAAAGACCCTGAAATAAATTCAGGGTGACGACAATATGAATTATCAAAGTAAGATTAATTTATCTCCGCAGATTTAAGATGATTTACGCAGTCTGGGTTGGCGGTTATCAATTCACAGTTAACCAGTTTAAATTAACCATTATTTTGATGATCAACTGTTAACTCACAACTGGAAACTGCAAACTACTTGATGCCCATCCGCTGTGCAAAAGCCGGTACCAAATAAGCCTTTACATCCGAATAAGGAATAAATATTACAATTTGGCCTTGGGCATAACTGGCCACTTCGTATGGATTATACATAAAAGCAATACCATTGGCATTGAAATAAAAGTTTTTATTGGGTTTAATAAAATCATCAAAAAGAACGGTATTCAATGCGTCTTTTGATTTGATATTGTATTCCTTACGGAGATTCCGCTCTAAAATGCGTTCTAAGGTATTCGAATCTATTTTGATGATATCATTTAGTACGAGTTGTTTTTTGTTCTGCACATCTAAACAAAACATGTTGCTGCTGTAATTGCCATGCGCACCACCTGTGTAAGCATCAGCCAGGAAATCAATCACCACATAACCATTATCGTTATAATTAATCGTTTGCTGACTATTATTGGTATAGTTCATCCAGGCCTCAAATTCATTATCCTGACTATCTTTTTGTTGCTCGGCCACCTCATTTTTATAGTCGTTAAAATAGGTGGCTGCTATGTTTTTGAAGCCGGTTGAGCGATCTACCTGTGCCAGGCCAAACATTTTTTTAAGCTCTGAATCTAGCCATTTGCCGTTTTCATCATTTCTTTTGCTTTCCAGGTATTCAAATCTGATTTCGGCTGAAGGTGATTTTGGCCGATCGGCGAATGCTTTAACCGAATCTTCATAAAATCCGGTACTAAACGAATAACTGCCTTCTGAATATTTTTCTGTTAAAGCTATCGGATATTTTTTGGTTTTATCACCACTTTCCCATGTGCCATCGAAACCATTTCCATTCCATTTTAATTTTAAAAGTGGCGATTTTGAATCTTGGCTAAAGTATGATTCGTAAAAATTATACTCGGCCAGTACAATACTATCTTTCCCTATTACGGAGTCTGTTGAGACATTAAGCCATGATCCATCATAATAGTAAGAACCGCTCACCTCTCCATCATCAACTTTTTGCAGATGCATCACTACCTTTTTGCCTGCAATGGTACCTTCCAATCTCTTGTAAAAACTCCCGGTAAGTTCTTTTTTAATAGATGAGGTACTGTCTGTGTTTCCACTGTTTTTCTTCCCGTTCTTCGGGTTATTACAAGCCGATATTATCGCTAATCCAAAAAGGCAAAAAAGAAAAGAATACTTCATAGGGTAGTGATTACTGTGTTTTAAGGTTGAAAGGTTATCATGTTGGATCTAACTTTCCAATCTGCTAACCTTTCAACTTTTATTCTAATCATTAACCCTTTTACTAAGATTTTGTTTTATTAAAACTCTTATTGATGCTGTAATAGAGGTTTTTTGCGGTATATCTTCCCGGGTCGATTATCCTTCTGATGGTGTATAGCGGATAATTTTCATCTCTCGCCGTAGACAAGATAAAAGCAGCCTTAAATCCATGTTCCTTTAATTTATGTAGGGTAGATGATTTGTATACACCATAAGGAAATGCAAAATATTCTACTTTTTTACCGGTAATTTGTTCCAGTTTTTTAGTGGGTTCATCAATCTGGGTCGTCCAATCCGCATCGGTAAAAGATGCAAAATTTTTATGATCGTAAGTATGGCTGGCAATTGTATTTCCCTCGTCAGACAGTTGTTTAATCTGCTCTTTGGTCATGTAATTGATTCGTCCTTTTTTGCCAATGGATACGGTCATGATAAAATAAACGCCTTTAAAGCCATGTTTTTTCAATGTGGTGTTGCCAACCGTAAATTGATCTTCATCTGTATCGTCAAACGTGATCATAATTGGCTTTTCAGGTAACTTAGCACCGTAAACCAGATAATTGTACAGCTGATCAGGTAAAATAGAATGGTAACCACTATCGGCCAGCATTTTCATATGTTCCCTGAATTTATCAGGCGCAATAATATCGTCGTGCGCTCTTTTACTGTCGCTGGCAATGTTGTTTCTAATCTGGTGGTAACACAGAACGGGTACCTCTCTGCGCGCCAAAATGGTTTTGTTATCGGCAGGTTTGGCCTTTGTAGAATCTATTTTAACTGTTTCGGTAGCATTCGCACCAGCTTCTTTTTCTTTTGAAGCTTTTGAAGGCTGGCAAGAGGTTAAAAGTAGCGTAGAAACTGCAGCATAGAGCAGAAAATTTTTCATAAATACGGTATTATTTAAAAGCTATTTTTAATGCTATTGCTCAATGTTTTTGGCGACCAGTAACCACTGGCAATAATCCTACGGATGGTAAATAGTGGATCTTTTTCATCACGTTTGGTTGATAATTGGAAGGCCATTCTGAAACCACGTTTTTTAAGCTCTGGGATGCCTTCTGCATTCCATAAACCAAACGGATAAGCAAATTCGGTCATTTTTTTGCCCGTAATTTCTTCCAGTTTTTTAGTTGGTTTATCTAATTGTTCTTCCCAATCCTTACCCGCGTATTTTTTGAAATTTTTATGATCGTAAGTGTGGCTGCCGATCACATTTCCTTCGTCTGAAAGTTGTTTAATCTGCTCTTTCGTCATGTAATCCACAAACTTACCTTTTCTACCGATAGAAACTGTCATAATGAAATAAACCGCTTTATAGCCCAGTTTTTCTAAAGTTGGACGAACAACGGTAAATTGGTCCATGTCGGTATCATCAAAAGTTAACATAATGGGTTTGCTCGGTAATGCAGCACCAGTATTTAGGTAAGCATAAAGCTGATCTGGTAAAATGGTATGATAACCGCTATCAGCCAGCATTTTCATCTGGTCTTTAAAGTTCTGGATTTCTACAATATAATCTTTGCCTACTTTTCCATCAGTTGGTTTCCAGTTTCTTACCTGGTGGTAACATAAAATTGGAACCTGTTTTCTCGCTAAGATGGTTTTAGCATCAGCCACTTTTATTTTCGAAACATCAATGGCAGCAGCATTAGGATTTTCGCTTGTTTGTACTGTTTTTCCAGTCGAATCTTTTCCTGTAGAACTTTCTGTTTGTGATTTAGATTGGCAGCTGGCAAATAAGATTGCTCCTGCTGTTATTAAGGTTAAAAAGCTGTATTTCATTGTTGCGATATATAGATACAAAACTATAAAATCCCTCAATTATTTATCCATCAAAATATATTGTGTTAATAATTAATTTAGTTGTAGGAAATTAAACTAGCTATCGCATTTATTACATATAAAAGCCTTCTTAATATGCTTTAATTAAATAATTTAGCAGCTCAAACAAATTTTAATGAATAAACTTTATAAATTTCTGCTGGGCGCGCAGTTTTTATCCTTAACTGTTGCTGCACAAAATAAAACATTTACCATAACCGAAAATATTCAGCCACAGCCTAAGGCAAATTATCAGCTTGCTTCTCGTTTTTCGCCAAATAAGTTGAAAAAAATGGTGTATTCTACAGCTGTAGACCCACATTGGTTAAAATTGAGTAATCGTTTTTGGTATACTTTCGAAAGTCCAAAGGGAAAATTCTGGTATCTGGTAGATCCTGCAGCTAAAAGCAAAAAAATAATGTTTGATAATGCTAAACTCGCTTCAGATATCACGCTGATTGTTCGGGATCCATTTGATGCCGAACATTTACCACTCGAAAACTTAAAATTTGCTGCCGATGAAAAAAGTATTTCTTTCGAAATCAAAAGCACTCTTGATGAACTAAAAAAAGATAGAAAAGATAAAAAAGCTGCAGATTCTATGCAGAAGAAAATATTTTCTTTCAAATACGAACTGGCAAGTGCAAAATTAACCGAGGTGCCAAATTTCAGTAAACCAAAGCCCAAACCATCATGGGGATCTGTGGCACCTGATTCTTCAGCTATTATCTTTGCTCGCAATTACAATTTGTATTGGATGGATAAAGACAACTACAAAAAAGCAGTTAATAATGAAGAGGATAGTACCATTGTAGAGCATCAGCTTACTAAAGACGGCGTTAAATTTTATTCTTATGGAAGTGATGGCGATGGCGAGAACAATGTGGAAAACGAAAAAAACAATAAGAAACGCCGCGGTGCATATGTGCTCTGGTCACCAAATTCGAAATATTTTGTATTGGACAGAACCGATTCGCGAAAGGTTAAAGATCTTTGGGTAATCAATAGTGTTACACCAGGCCGCCCAACCTTAGAAACCTATAAATACCAGATGCCAGGTGAGGCAGAGGCTCCGCAGGACGAAGTTTTATTGTTCGATTTTGCTGCAAAATCTTATAAAAAACTAAATGTGGCTGCATTTAAAGATCAAAGCGTGTCAGTTTGGAGCAAACCAGCCTTAAATAAAGACCGTGATAACGAATTCCGTCCATCTATTTGGTTGGGGAACAATAACAGGTTTTATTTTTCGCGCACCAGTCGCGATTTAAAGCGTATCGATATCGGTACTGTTGATATTGCCACAGGCAAGGTTACGCCATTAATCGATGAACGTTTTAATACTTATGTTGAAGTTAACCGCCCGGGTTTGGTTAACGATGGTAAAGAATTAATTCACTGGAGTGAGCGCGACGGTTGGGCACATTTTTATCTTTTTGATGAAAACGGCAAACTGAAAAATCAGATTACCAAAGGTGCTTTTCACTGTGAAAGTATTGTAAATATTGATGAGAAAAAACGGATCCTTTATTTTACGGCAAATGGCAGGGAAGGTAAAGAAGATCCTTACTACTTACATTTATACAGCATCAATTTCGATGGATCGAACATGAAATTGTTAAATGCCGGCGATTTTGATCACCTGGCGAATATGAATGATAAAAATACTTTTTTTGTAGATAATTATTCGAGAGTAAATACTGCGCCAAAAGCTACCCTTTATGATGGTGCAGGCAGAAAAGTAATGGATCTTGAAACAACAGATCTTTCATTGCTGATGGCTGCGGGCTACAAATTTCCAGAGCCTTTTAAGGTGAAAGCGGATGATGGAATAACTGATCTGTATGGTGTAATGTATAAACCTTTCGATTTTGACCCGAATAAAAAGTATCCAATAATCGAGTATGTTTACCCAGGGCCACAAACCGAAGCGGTAAATAAAGCTTTCAGCAAAAGCATGGATCGTACCGAACGTTTGGCTCAATTTGGTTACATCGTAATTACTGTAGGTAACAGGGGTGGAAACCCTTCACGGTCTAAATGGTACCATACTTATGGCTATGGCAACCTGCGCGATTATGGTTTAGCAGATAAAAAAACAGCTATTGAGCAACTGGCAGCCAAATATTCTTGGATAGACGAATCTAAGGTAGGTATTACGGGGCACTCTGGTGGTGGTTTTATGTCTACCGCGGCCATGTTGGTTTATCCCGATTTTTTTAAAGCGGCAGTTTCAAATGCAGGAAACCATGATAATAGTATTTACAACCGTTGGTGGAGTGAGAAACATCATGGCGTAAAAGAAACAATCTCTTTAAAGGGCGATACTTCATTTAAATATAGCATTGATAAAAACCCTGATTTAGCCAAAAACCTGAAAGGACATTTGTTATTGATGCACGGTGATGTAGATAACAATGTGCACCCGGCAAATTCTATCCGGGTAGCTAATGCATTAATGAAAGCTGGCAAACGTTTCGATTTTCTGATTATTCCAGGGCAGCGCCATGGTTTTGGAGATATGACAGAATATGCTTTCTGGAAACTGGCCGATCATTTCAATAAATATTTAATTGGCGATTTTTCTGAACCTAGTGATGTTGACCTGGTAGAAATGGATAGAGATATTGAGCAGAATGGAAAATAATTTCA